>Ga0209192_10001975_pt1 | contig 15338 bp, 11 predicted proteins | sample ArcticOcean_MG_C_11_FD_187433 | JGI IMG/M metagenome (GOLD analysis project Ga0209192, IMG submission 187433) | Marine microbial communities from western Arctic Ocean - ArcticOcean_MG_CB2_154 (SPAdes) (version 2) | ecosystem: Environmental > Aquatic > Marine > Oceanic | place: Arctic Ocean... | reverse complement strand
AAAGTTGGCTGTTGAGCTTATTTGCCCTATCGCCATGGAGGACGGTCTTCGGTTTGCGATTCGCGAAGGCGGCCGTACAGTTGGCGCAGGTGTCGTGTCGAAGATTATTGCGTAGTAGATAGCGAATGAATGAGGTCTTGTAAGAGACCTCCGTAAAGTTAGGCCAGTAGCTCAATTGGCAGAGCATCGGTCTCCAAAACCGGGGGTTGGGGGTTCGATTCCCTCCTGGCCTGCCAGCTTTGCAAGGCAGAGTCCTAACTTAGTAGTAGGGGAAGTATGAACGCAAACGCAGAGTCATCATTGGGCCTCGATCGCCTAAAGTGGTTGCTTGTTGCCGCCATCATAGCCGCTGGAGTAGTTGGTAACAGCTACTACGCCGGCGAGTCGGTGCTGTATCGGGTTTTGGCGCTGATTGCCTTGGCGTCAATCGCTGTTGCCATTGCGTTGACTACTCAAAAAGGTGTGGCATTCCTTGAAATGTTTAAAGAAGCGAGAGCCGAGCTACGTAAAGTGGTGTGGCCGACGCGGATTGAGACTGGGCAGACAACGGCTATAGTCGTTGTTGTGGTGTTGGTTGTAGCGTTGATTTTGTGGGCGCTAGATAGCTTGTTTGCCTGGATGATCGCTTCGTTAATTGGATAACTGAATGTCAAAGCATTGGTATGTAGTACAGGCCTTTTCAGGGTACGAAAAATCGGTGATGCGGAGCCTTCTCGAGAAGATTGCATTTCACGGAATGGAAGACCGCTTTGGTGATATCTTAGTCCCAACTGAAGAAGTTGTCGAAATGAGGGATGGGAAGAAGCGCAGAAGTGAGCGAAAATTCTATCCTGGTTATGTGCTTGTCAACATGGAAATGGATGACGAGACATGGCACCTAGTCAAAAGCGTGACTCGTGTTCTTGGGTTTATTGGTGGTACTGCTGATCGTCCGGCGCCCATTACAGATGCGGAAGCCGCGTTGATTTTGGATCGTGTTACTGAAGGCGTCGATAAGCCAAGGCCTAAAACGATGTTTGAGCCAGGTGAGATGGTTCGCGTGAGTGACGGCCCATTCGCTGATTTTACGGGCGTTGTTGAAGAAGTTAATTACGAGAAGAGTCGTCTGCAGGTTGCGGTCACGATTTTCGGTCGCTCTACTCCGGTAGAGCTTGAATTTGGTCAGGTTGAGAAAGGCTAATTTTACCTGCCAAATAGGGGAGCCGTAAGGCGCAACTACCCATCAAAGGAGAACTAAAGTGGCCAAGAAAATAGATAGTTATATTAAGCTTCAAATCGCTGCGGGTCAGGCAAATCCGTCGCCTCCTGTTGGTCCGGCGCTCGGGCAAAAAGGTGTTAATATCATGGAATTCTGCAAGGCATTTAATGCGGCAACGCAACAAATGGAGCAGGGTTTGCCGACGCCAGTTGTAATTACTGTATATAGCGATAAATCATTCACTTTCGTTACCAAGACACCGCCTGCTTCAGTTTTAATTAAAAAGGTTTTGGGCCTTAAATCGGGCTCAGCGCGGCCGCTCACAGACAAGGTGGGTAAATTGACGCGTGATCAGCTCGAGGAGATTGCAAAAACTAAAGAGCCGGATTTGACGGCTGCCGATTTGAATGCGGCTGTCCGGACTATTGCCGGCACAGCGCGTTCCATGGGTATTGATTCGGAAGGAGTGATTTAATGGCGAAGCTCACAAAACGCCAGCAAATGTTTGCTGAAAAATTAGACCCTAATAAGATTTATGATTTTGATGAAGCGGTAGCGATATTGACGGAATTGTCTACGGTAAAGTTTTTAGAGAGCGTTGAAGTAGCCGTGAACTTAGGGGTCGATCCGCGAAAGAGTGATCAAGTTGTTCGTGGTGCGACCGTGCTTCCGAACGGAACAGGCAGGGACGTTCGTGTAGCGGTCTTTGCTCAGGGTGAAAACGCTGAAAAGGCTACTGCCGCAGGTGCGGATATCGTAGGATTTGAAGAGCTGGCGGCGGAAATTAAGGGTGGCCGTCTTGATTTTGACGTTGTTATTGCTACCCCTGATGCAATGCGGTTAGTGGGCCAGCTAGGAACAGTGCTTGGTCCACGTGGCTTAATGCCTAATCCGAAAGTGGGAACAGTGACGCCAAATGTGGAAGAGGCTGTAAAAAATGCTAAGGCTGGCCAGGTGCGTTATCGAACGGATAAGAATGGGATTATTCATGCGGCGATCGGCCGGGTTGGTTTTGCGTCGGATGCCCTAAAAGCAAATTTGGATGCTCTTTTGGGTGATCTGAAGAAGGGTAAGCCTTCGGCCGCCAAGGGAATTTATTTCAAGAAAGTATCTATTTCAACAACGATGGGACCAGGTGTTCAGGTTGATCAGTCTGGTCTAAATGTTTAAGAGATTTGAGGGTTCTCGTTTCGGCGAGATCTGTCAAAGACCGCAGGTGCCGAAAGGCCTAAATGGAAATAGCCTGCGTAGACGGCAGCCTCATTACACTTTGTGTATGAAGGGTCGCCAGGGGTTCATCGGGATTTCGGTGGATTGGTTCAGCCTAAAAAGGAGCAAAGCGTGGCGTTAAACCTCGAAGACAAAAAAGTGATAGTCACTGAAGTCAACGAAGCGGCTAGTAACGCTTTGTCTGCGGTAGTCGCGGATTACCATGGTATGGAAGTGGGAGATATGACTGCAATGCGCGAAAAAGCGCGTGCAGGCAATGTGTATCTCCGCGTTGTTCGAAATACCTTGGCGAAACGCGCTGTTGTCGGAACTGAATTTGAGTGTCTAAGCGATGCACTTGTGGGGCCATCATTAATTGGCTTTTCACTCGTAGAGCCTTCAGCAGCAGCTAAGCTGTTCAAGGAAATTGCAAAGGGAAATGACAACCTCAGTATTCGGGCGCTGGCAATAGGCGGCACACTTCTCGATGGATCCCAATTGGATGCGATTGCGAAGTTGCCAACCAAGGATGAGGCGATTGCGATGTTGATGAGTGTGATGATTGCGCCTGTTACTAAGTTCGCGCGTACGTTGAACGAAGTACCCGGTAAATTAGTTCGCACCGTTGCTGCGGTTAGTGAAGTGAAAAAAGTAGGTTAATTCTACGGCTTTTAATTGACATAGTTTGTAAACAAAATTTGGAGAAATACCATGGCACTGTCTAAGGACGATATCCTGAATGCGATCGCCGAAATGAGCGTGATGGACGTTGTTGAACTGGTTTCAGCAATGGAAGAAAAATTTGGTGTAACAGCCGCCGCCGCCGTAGCAGCTGCTCCAGCAGCAGCAGGCGAGGTTATAGCAGCAGCAGAGCAAGAAGAGTTTGATGTGATTTTGGCGGGGATTGGCGAAAAGAAAGTCAATGTCATTAAGGTTGTTCGTACAATTACTGGGCTCGGGCTTAAGGAAGCGAAGGATCTGGTTGATGGGGCTCCCAATACCATCAAAGAGGCGGTTTCAAAAGCAGAGGCTGAAGACGTCAAAAAGCAACTTGAAGAAGCGGGTGCATCTGTCGAGCTCAAGTAAAGTCTTTGATCCGCAGTTAGGCGGATTGCTAGGCCGGCTGGTGGTTTCGACCACCGGCCTTTTTGTGCTTTAGTTAGTAGGTTTGCGGAGAGGATTGGTTTCAGTGTTCTCCGGAACCCTACGGGGTGCGAATTATAGGTGTGTCCGTGGTGGATGCGCTTTCACACGTTGAGGAAGGCAAATGGCTTACTCGTACACAGCAAAAAAACGTATTCGGAAAGATTTTGGAGTGCTTCCTTCGGTAATGGAAGAGCCTCAACTTCTGGCAATTCAACTTGATTCTTACAGGGAATTCTTGAGCGGCGGGTCTGTGGAGGATACAGCCGTAAGTACCGGCCTTTCAGCGGCCTTTCAATCGGTATTTCCGATCCAGTCATTCTCTGGAAATGCGGAGTTGCAATACGTCAGCTATCGATTGGGTGAGCCCGGGTTTGATGTGAAAGAATGTATTTCGCGCGGGGATACTTATGCGGCACCGTTACGCGTAAAAGTGCGGTTGGTGTTGTTCGAAAAGGAAGGCGCCAACAAGTCGGTAAAGGATATCAAGGAAGAAGAGGTCTACATGGGTGAAATTCCACTCATGACTGACAATGGAACCTTTGTGATTAATGGCACTGAGCGAGTCATAGTGTCTCAGCTGCACCGATCTCCTGGCGTATTTTTTGAGCATGACAAGGGTAAGACTCACAGCTCTGGGAAACTATTATATTCCGCGCGAATTATTCCATATCGCGGTTCGTGGCTTGATTTTGAATTCGATCCCAAGGATCAGGTTTTTGTTCGGATTGATCGAAGACGGAAATTGCCTGCAACTATTCTGTTGCGCGCACTTCAGATGTCGGATGAATCTATACTGGCTGAGTTTTTCGAGAATACTTTGTACCGTTTTGATGGTGCAGACGTTTATATGAACCTCATTTCTGATCGCCTGCGAGGTGAAACTCTCAGCTTTGATGTGGTTGACGCCAAGGGCAAGATGATTGTTGAAGCGGGTAAGCGTGTTACGGCCCGGCATGTTCGCGAGTTAGCGAAAGCGAAGCTCGACGAGTTGAAGGTAGCTGATGATTATCTCGATGGTAAAGTGCTCGCGAAGGATGTAATCAATGAGGCCACAGGAGAGGTAATTGCGAGCGCTAATCAGGCTCTGACGCTTGAGGCTGTTGATGCAATTCGCCAAACAGGTATTACTGCGATCGAGTGTATTTACACAAATGACCTTGATCGTGGTGCTTACATATCCGATACCCTTGCGTCCGACTCAACCTCGAATCGAATGGAAGCGTTAGTCGAGATTTATCGAATGATGCGGCCAGGTGAGCCACCAACGAAAGAAAGCGCTGAGAACCTTTTTGAAAGCCTATTCTTCTCATCAGATCGTTATGATTTATCGGCTGTTGGGCGGATGAAGTTCAACCGCCGTGTAGGCAATCGAAAAGCTGAAGGTGGAGACACCGAGCTCGGTTCTAGCACACTTATGCAGGACGATATTCTTGCAGTGATGAAGACTTTGATCGATATTCGAAACGGCGAAGGCATTGTGGATGATATTGATCACCTAGGTAACCGGCGTGTCCGTTCGGTTGGTGAAATGGCCGAAAACCAATTTCGCGTCGGCCTCGTCCGAGTGGAGCGTGCGGTTCGGGAACGTTTGGGCCAAGCAGAAACTGAAGGCTTGATGCCTCGTGATTTGATCAATGCAAAGCCTGTGGCTGCCGCAGTCAAAGAGTTTTTCGGTTCAAGCCAATTGTCTCAGTTTATGGATCAGAACAATCCATTGTCCGAAGTGACTCATAAAAGACGTGTCTCAGCCTTGGGGCCTGGTGGGTTGACTCGTGAGCGTGCTGGTTTTGAGGTTCGCGATGTCCATCCAACACATTATGGCCGCGTATGTCCCATTGAGACGCCTGAAGGCCCAAATATCGGGTTGATTAACTCACTTGCGACGTATGCACGTACTAATCGGTATGGATTCTTGGAATCCCCTTACAGAAAAGTGGCTGGCGGTAAAGTAACGGAGGAAATTGAATATCTTTCTGCGATTGAGGAGTCCGAATTCGTGATTGCTCAGGCGTCTGCCCAGTTAAATGATAAAGGCGAACTGGTTGAAGAACTTGTCCCCGTGCGTCATTTGAATGAATTTGCGGTAATGCCGCCCGAGCGAGTCGACTATATGGATGTGTCTGCGCGTCAGGTGGTATCCATCGCTGCGGCTCTGATTCCATTTCTCGAGCACGATGATGCTAACCGTGCGCTGATGGGGTCGAATATGCAGCGGCAAGCTGTTCCGACGTTACGCGCCGAGAAGCCGTTGGTTGGTACTGGGATGGAGCGTCATGTAGCCGTCGACTCTGGCGTTTGTGTGATCTCAAGCCGCGGTGGAATGGTCGATTTTGTCGATGCGAAGCGCATCGTTGTCAAGGTGAATTCAGACGAGGTGGCAGTAGGCGAGGCCCCGGTTGATATCTATAATCTAACCAAGTATACCCGCTCGAATCAAAATACCTGCATCAATCAACGGCCGATTGTGAATGCAGGAGATGTGGTAGCCAGGGGTGACGTATTAGCGGATGGTCCATCTATCGATACGGGCGAATTGGCTCTTGGTCAGAATATGCGAATCGCCTTCATGCCCTGGAATGGCTACAACTTCGAAGATTCAATTTTGATTTCTGAGAAAGTTGTTAAAGATGAGCGATTTACAACTATTCATATCCAGGAGTTTTCTTGTGTAGCTCGGGATACAAAGCTTGGGTCTGAAGAAGTTACTGCGGATATTCCAAACGTTGGCGAGGGTGCTCTAGGTAAATTGGACGAGGTGGGCATTGTTCATATCGGGGCAGAAGTGAATCCGGGTGATATCTTGGTTGGTAAGGTGACGCCTAAGGGTGAAACTCAGCTAACACCGGAAGAAAAGTTACTGCGTGCGATTTTCGGTGAGAAAGCATCTGATGTTAAAGATACATCTATGCGTGTAGGCACTGGTACCATGGGTACCGTTATTGACGTGCAAGTTTTCACGCGTGACGGTATCGAAAAAGATTCGAGAGCCAAGCAGATCGAAGAAGAGCAGCTCGATGATTACCGCAAAGATCTGAATGAAGAATATCGAATAGTGTCCGAGGCTACGTTTGGCTATCTGGCGAAACAGTTGGACGGTCAGAAAATCGCTGGTGCAGTTGACCTTAAGAAAGGCGACGTGCTGACTTTTGAGTACCTCTCGGCTCTCTCAGAACCAGATTGGTTCAAGGTGAAGATGGCTGATGATTCCCAGAATGAGCTGATTGCGGAAGCGGAAAAATCATTGAGAGAGCGTCGTTCGGCTCTGGATGAAGCTTTTGAGGTGAAAAAGAAAAAGCTTACTCAGGGTGATGATTTAGCGCCCGGTATTCTGAAGATTGTCAAAGTCTACGTGGCTGTAAAGCGTCGGATTCAGCCAGGCGATAAGATGGCTGGCCGACATGGCAACAAGGGTGTTATCTCTGTGATAATGCCAGAAGAAGATATGCCGTTTGATGAAAACGGTGAGACGGTTGATATCGTGTTGAATCCGCTTGGTGTCCCGAGTCGAATGAACGTAGGTCAGGTCCTTGAAATGCATCTAGGAATGGCTGCGAAAGGGCTGGGTGATCGCATTAACGTCATGTTAAAGCGGGAGGCTAAAGTCACTGAAATGCGCGGCTTCCTTGATAAGATATACAATAAAATAGGTGGATCCCAGGAAGATCTTAATTCGCTGACAGATCCAGAAATCATGGCCCTTTCAAGGAATTTGGAGGCAGGCGTTCCATTTGCCACTCCAGCATTCGATGGTGCTGCTGAAGACCAGATTAAAGGCCTTTTGGAGTTAGCGGAATTACCTCAATCGGGCCAGTTCACCCTTTATGATGGCCGAAGTGGGGAGGCCTTTGATCGTCTTGTGACTGTAGGTTATATGTACATGCTGAAGCTCAATCACCTCGTGGATGATAAAATGCATGCTCGTTCGACGGGGTCGTATTCATTGGTTACGCAACAACCATTGGGTGGTAAGGCTCAGTTTGGTGGGCAGCGCTTTGGTGAGATGGAAGTGTGGGCGCTTGAGGCTTATGGCGCAGCCTATACGCTCCAGGAAATGCTGACTGTTAAGTCGGATGACGTAAATGGTCGGACTCGTATGTATAAAAACATTGTTGACGGCGATCATCGTATGGAGCCTGGTATGCCTGAATCATTCAACGTACTGGTCAAGGAGGTCCGATCACTCGGTATCTCTATTGAACTAGAAAACGAATAGTCGGTAGGAATTGGAGAGCTAAGCAATGAAAGATTTGTTGAACCTGTTAAAGAGCCAGGGACAATCCTCCGACTTTGATCGGATTCGTATTGGGCTGGCGTCGCCAGAAGAAATTCGTTCATGGTCTTTTGGTGAAGTAAAAAAACCAGAAACCATAAACTATCGGACTTTTAAGCCCGAGCGTGATGGCCTTTTTTGCGCGCGGATTTTTGGTCCGGTTAAAGATTTCGAATGCTTATGCGGTAAGTATAAGCGCTTGAAGCATCGTGGCGTTGTCTGTGAAAAGTGTGGTGTTGAGGTCACTCAAACCAAGGTTCGTCGTGAGCGCATGGGCCATATTGAACTGGCGAGTCCGGTTTGCCACATATGGTTCCTGAAATCGCTGCCATCCCGAATTGGTCTTTTGCTGGATATGACGCTCCGGGACATTGAGAGAATTCTGTACTTTGAGACTTATGTGGTCGTCGATCCAGGAATGACCCCTCTTGAACGGGGTCAACTGCTCTCTGATGAGCAGTACTTCGAGGCATTCGAAGAATATCAAGATGACTTTAACGCCATGATGGGTGCTGAAGCGATTCGCCTCTTAATGATCGATATGGACCTTGATGATGAGATCGTTACCATTCGGGAGGAAATTCCGAATACTAACTCTGAGACCAAGTTAAAAAAGTTCTCCAAGCGCCTGAAGCTTCTTGAGTCATTTCGAGACAGTGGAAATAAACCTGAATGGATGATTATGGAAGTGCTTCCGGTGCTTCCGCCTGATTTGCGCCCACTGGTTCCTTTGGACGGGGGTCGTTTTGCAACCTCTGATCTGAATGATCTTTATCGTCGTGTGATCAATCGTAATAATCGACTAAAGCGACTTTTGGAGTTGCGTGCACCTGATATTATTGTACGTAATGAAAAGAGAATGCTCCAGGAATCCGTTGATGCGTTGCTGGACAACGGTCGTCGTGGGCGTGCTATAACGGGGTCTAATAAGCGGCCACTAAAATCTCTTGCTGATATGATCAAAGGCAAGCAGGGTCGGTTCCGTCAAAATCTCCTGGGCAAGCGTGTCGATTACTCGGGTCGCTCGGTCATTGTTGTGGGTCCTTACTTGAAGTTGCACCAGTGTGGATTGCCTAAAAAAATGGCGCTCGAGTTATTTAAGCCATTCATTTATGGAAAGTTGGAGGCGCGAGGCCTTGCCACGACCATTAAAGCAGCCAAAAAGATGGTTGAGCGCGAGACTCCTGAGGTTTGGGATATCTTGGCTGAAGTGATTCGTGAGCATCCAGTGCTTTTGAACCGAGCGCCAACATTGCATCGCTTGGGTATCCAGGCGTTTGAACCATTGTTGATCGAAGGTAAAGCAATTCAACTGCATCCTCTTGTGTGTGCTGCGTACAACGCCGACTTTGATGGCGACCAAATGGCTGTCCACCTCCCGCTGACTATTGAGGCGCAGATGGAGGCGCGTGCGTTGATGATGTCGACCAATAATGTGTTGTCGCCGGCTAATGGCGAGCCAATTATTGTTCCATCTCAGGATGTGGTCTTGGGTCTTTATTATATGACGCGTGAGCGGATCAATGCCCAGGGTGAGGGGATGATTTTTACCGACATTAGCGAGGTGTTGCGTGCTTATGGCGCGCGAAAAGTGCATCTCCAGGCGCGCGTAAAGGTCCGGATCGATGAAGTAGTTGCTGATGCCTACGGGCAAACAACGGCCGCTACGAAGCTGGTAGACACCACTGTCGGCAGAGCCATTCTTTTTTCGATTGTCCCAGATGGCTTGGCATTTTCAGTGGTCGACCAGAATATGACCAAGAAAGCTATTTCTCGTTTGGTTAATGCCTGCTACCGACGTGTAGGCTTGAAAGAAACAGTGATTTTCGCAGATCAGTTAATGTACATGGGCTTTAGTTATGCAACCCGCTCCGGTTCGTCGATCGGTGTGAATGATTTTGTGATCCCGGAAGAGAAGCCTCAAATCATCGCTGAGGCCGATGGTCAGGTTAAGGAAATCGAGGATCAATTTTCATCGGGCCTTGTTACTCAGGGTGAAAAATATAATAAAGTCATTGATATATGGGCGCGTGCAAACGACCTCGTCGCGAAAAAGATGATGGAGCGGATTGGTAAGGAAGATGCTTTAGACGCAGACGGAAATACGATTCAACAGGATTCATTTAACTCTGTGTTCATGATGGCGGACTCGGGCGCAAGGGGTTCTGCTGCCCAGATTCGTCAGCTAGCAGGGATGAGGGGCCTTATGGCCAAACCTGATGGCTCGATCATTGAAACGCCTATTACGGCAAATTTTCGAGAGGGTTTGTCCGTACTTCAGTATTTTATTTCAACTCACGGTGCTCGGAAAGGCTTGGCGGATACGGCCCTGAAAACTGCTAACTCAGGTTATTTGACTCGCCGACTGGTGGACGTTGCTCAAGATCTCGTTATTACAGACCTCGATTGCGGTACTGATGAAGGCCTACGCATGACTCCACTTATAGAAGGTGGGGACGTAGTTGTTCCGCTAGCAGTTCGAATTTTGGGTCGTGTAACTGCGCATGACATCGTCAAACCTGGCGCTGAAGAAGTGTTATTGGAAGCTGGTTCTTTGATCGATGAGCGTTTGGCTGAGGAAATTGAGGGCTGGGGAATTGACGACTTAATTGTTCGTTCGCCGATTACTTGTGAAATTCGCCATGGTGTTTGCTCTAAGTGCTACGGGCGTGATTTGGGCCGCGGCCATCTCGTAAATGTCGGTGAAGCTGTGGGGGTAATTGCCGCCCAGTCGATCGGAGAGCCAGGTACTCAGTTGACTATGCGTACATTCCATATTGGCGGCGCAGCTAGTCGAGCTTCCGCCTCTGATCGGATTGAGGTTAAGCACGGTGGTGCAGTGCGTTTGCATAATCTGAAGTGGGTTGAACGAATCAATGGTGATTTGGTTGCAGTTTCCCGTTCTGGCACATTAGGTATCGCCGATGAGCAGGGTCGGGAGCGCGAATCTTATAAATTGCCCTACGGGTCAGTTATAACGGTACGTGAGGGTGCGTCCGTGGACGCCGGTTCCGTGGTGGCTTCTTGGGATCCGCACACGCATCCGATTATTGCGGATCGTGCGGGCTTAATCCGGTATCAAGGTTTTGAAGATGGCATTACGGTTAAGCGCCAGGTCGATGATTTGACTGGGCTTGCAAGTTATGAAGTCATTGACGACAAGGATCGCCCGGCGGCTGGAAAGGACTTGAAGCCGGGTATTTTCCTCTATGCTGCCGGGGCGTCCGTTGCAGATGAGCCTATCGCGCATTTCCAGTTTCCCGGTGGGGCGTTAGTGTCCATCGAAGATGGGGCTACTATTGATGCTGGGACAATCGTTGCGAGGATTCCTCAGGAATCCTCAAAAACACGGGATATTACCGGTGGTTTGCCGCGAGTAGCTGACCTTTTTGAGGCCCGGAAGCCGAAAGAATCATCCATCTTGGCGGAAATATCAGGGTACATAGCATTTGGTAAGGAAACCAAGGGCAAAGTGCGGTTGGTTATTTCTCCTGATGATGGAACGGATCCGGTAGAAATTTTGATTCCAAAGTGGCGCCAGCTAAATGTCTTTGACGGAGAGCAGGTCCAGAAAGGTGAGGTGATTTCAGATGGTCCATCTAACCCGCACGATATTCTGCGGTTGCTGGGCGTGTCGGAACTTGCGAAATACATCACTAACGAAATCCAGGATGTATATCGCCTCCAAGGCGTTGTCATCAACGATAAGCATATCGAGGTAATTGTTCGTCAGATGTTGCGGAAAGTTGAAATCACAAAGCTTGGGGATTCATCCTTTATCGTTGGGGAACAGGCTGAATACACGCGTGCTCTCGAGCAAAACGATCGTCTCAGGGGTGATGGTAAAATCGAAGCCAAATATGTTCGCCAACTTTTGGGGATCACCAAGGCTTCACTGGCTACCGAATCGTTTATTTCAGCGGCATCCTTCCAGGAAACGACTCGCGTTTTGACCGAGGCTGCTGTGACAGGTAAATCTGATAACCTGCGTGGTCTCAAAGAGAACGTAGTTGTTGGGAGATTAATTCCAGCAGGTACAGGATTGGCTTATCATGCAGAGAGAAAACGAAAGCGGGCGCAAAATGCAGACGATCCTCGCGTTTCAGCAGCTGAGATTGCTGAGGCTTTGAGCCGTGAGATAGCAGAGATCGATTCGTCGGCGCGAACTCAGGGCCAAACTGAGTAAGTTTGCTTAACAGCCTGGCTTGACTGTCAGAACGGGCGCGCCTATTATCGCGCCCTGATTTTTACAATGGACTAGGAGTTTGCCAATGGCGACCATAAACCAGCTTGTTCGTAAGCCGCGTAAGCGCAAGGTCGTCAAAACTGACGTGCCAGCACTTCAGGCTTGCCCTCAGCGGCGCGGTGTTTGTACTCGCGTGTACACCACGACCCCAAAGAAGCCGAATTCAGCGCTACGGAAAGTATGTCGTGTTCGATTGACCAATGGATTTGAGGTGTCCTCGTACATTGGCGGTGAGGGGCATAACTTGCAGGAGCACTCGGTGGTTCTAATTCGTGGTGGCCGAGTCAAAGATTTGCCAGGTGTTCGATACCATACTGTGCGCGGAGCGCTGGATACTGCCGGCGTAAGTGATCGCAGACAGGGTCGCTCAAAGTACGGTGCGAAGCGTCCAAAAAGCTAAGTTTTCATAAAACTGTAATCATTTGCGTAGAGCATGTGTCGCCATGCTCAGTAAGGCCGGGGTTTTCTCGGATTGACCTGAAGAGAAGGAAAGTAATATGCCAAGACGTCGTGTCCCCGTAAAGCGTGAGATTTTACCGGATCCTAAGTTTAAGGATCAATTGCTCGCCAAATTTATAAACCATGTCATGGAAAGCGGAAAAAAGTCCATCGCCGAGTCGATTGTTTACGGAGCACTTGCACGTGTTCAGGAAAAAAATAGTGGGGACCCCTTGGAGCTGTTTAACCAGGCGCTTGATAATATCGCCCCCATGGTCGAGGTGAAGTCTCGCCGCGTTGGCGGAGCGACTTATCAGGTGCCAGTTGAGGTGCGTCCTAGTCGTAGGACTGCGTTGGCTATGCGTTGGTTAGTGGAGTACGCGCGCAAGCGTGGTGAGAAATCGATGGATGCGCGTTTGGCCGGAGAAATTCTTGATGCAGTAGATCAGCGTGGAGCCGCGGTGAAAAAGCGTGAAGATGTTCATAGGATGGCCGAAGCGAATAAGGCGTTCTCGCATTTCCGTTTCTAATTGATTGATGCCGGAAGACCGGCTATTTGGAGAGTAATAGTGGCACGTACCACCCCGATTAATCGCTATCGAAATATTGGCATCTGCGCTCATGTCGATGCAGGTAAAACGACAACTACTGAGCGCGTTTTGTTCTACACCGGCGTTAATCACAAGATTGGTGAGGTTCATGATGGTGCGGCGACTATGGACTGGATGGAGCAGGAGCAAGAGCGTGGAATTACAATCACTTCGGCTGCGACAACTACGTTCTGGGCGGGAATGAATAAGCAGTTTGAAAACCACCGTATCAATATTATCGATACCCCGGGTCACGTTGATTTCACGATTGAAGTAGAGCGCTCAATGCGCGTACTCGATGGCGCGGTTGTTGTCTTTTGCGCTGCTTCGGGGGTTGAACCCCAGTCTGAGACGGTTTGGCGCCAAGCAGACAAGTATGGAGTTCCCAGGATTTGTTTTGTAAACAAAATGGATCGGGATGGTGCTGATTTTATTCGCGTGGTGAATCAGGTCCGTGATCGTCTCGGGGCTACGGCTGTTCCCATTCAGTGTGCGGTGGGGGCTGAGAAAGAGTTTAAGGGCGTTGTGGATCTTGTGAAGAACAAGTTTATCGCCTGGAATGAGGACGATATGGGCGTCACATTCACATATGAAGAGATTCCAGAAGACGTCGCTGCTTTAGTATCAACGCTCCGAGACGAAATGGTCGAGGCGGCGGCTGAGGGAACAGAAGAGTTAATGGAAAAATATTTGAATGGTGTGGATCTGACCGAGGAAGAAATTAAGCTAGGTCTTCGTACTCGAACTCTTAAGCGCGAAATAGTTCCGTGTATATGCGGCACTGCCTTTAAAAATAAGGGTGTGCAGGCGATGCTGGATGCCGTTATTGACTATTTGCCCGCCCCAGACGAAGTCGAGGCGATTCGCGGTTTAAATGATGATGAGGTCGAAGAGACGCGTCCTGCTGATGATAGCGCGCCATTTTCCGCTCTTGCATTTAAAATCGCGACTGACCCGTTTGTCGGGACGCTTACTTTTTTTCGGGTTTACTCAGGTGTTTTGCAAGGCGGCGATTCGGTATTGAACTCTGTCAAGGGCAAAAAAGAGCGGGTTGGGCGCATGGTTCAGATGCATGCGAATAGCCGCGAAGAGATTAAGACTGTTTGTGCGGGTGACATTGCGGCAGCAGTTGGTCTTAAGGATGTAACTACTGGCGATACTCTTTGTGATATTGCCAAGCCAATTATTCTTGAGCGCATGGAATTCCCTGAGCCGGTCATCTCCTTGTCGGTTGAGCCAAAGTCAAAGGCGGATCAGGAGAAGATGGGCGTGGCGCTTGGTAAATTGGCCCAAGAAGATCCGTCATTTCGTGTGAAAACGGATGAAGAGACTGGTCAGACTATTATTTCAGGAATGGGTGAGCTTCACCTCGATATTCTCGTTGATAGGATGCGTCGCGAATTTGGTGTCGAGTGCAGCGTCGGAGCTCCTCAAGTCTCGTATCGGGAATGCATTCGAAAGTCAGTGGAAGTCGAGGGAAAATTTGTTCGGCAATCTGGCGGGCGCGGCCAGTATGGTCATGTTTGGATTTTGGTTGAGCCGCTACCACTTGATGGGGAAACTAATTTTGAATTCGTCAATAAGATTGTGGGTGGTGTCGTCCCTAAGGAATATATTCCTGCGGTGTCCAAAGGCATTGAAGAGCAATTGAAGAACGGTGTGATCGCTGGTTATCCGTTGCTGGGTGTTAGAGCGACGCTTTTTGATGGATCGTTTCACGAAGTTGACTCGAATGAAATGGCATTCAAAATTGCTGGATCTTATGCAATGAAAAAGGGTGCGCTTGAGGCGAGCCCGGCGCTACTTGAGCCGATTATGAAAGTAGAAGTTGTGACTCCTGAAGAGAATATGGGTGATGTGATCGGTGATTTGAATCGCCGCCGCGGATTGATTCACGGCATGGATGACGGCGTGGGTGGGATTAAACTTGTTCGAGCAGATGTCCCACTTGCAGAAATGTTTGGTTACGCCACGGAACTGCGTGGGTTTACGCAAGGCAGGGCGTCATACAGCATGGAATTCGCAAAATATGCTGAGGCGCCAACTAGCGTCGCAGCAGAAGTGATTAAGAAAAACAGTTAAAACAGTTAAGTTGATTATCGGAGTCCAGTAATCATGGCAAAAGAAAAATTTGAGCGTATTAAGCCCCACGTAAATGTAGGCACGATTGGTCATGTTGACCATGGCAAGACGACTTTGACAGCAGCATTAACGCGTGTTGGGGCAGAGATCTTTGGTGGG
>Ga0209192_10001974_pt1 | contig 15347 bp, 23 predicted proteins | sample ArcticOcean_MG_C_11_FD_187433 | JGI IMG/M metagenome (GOLD analysis project Ga0209192, IMG submission 187433) | Marine microbial communities from western Arctic Ocean - ArcticOcean_MG_CB2_154 (SPAdes) (version 2) | ecosystem: Environmental > Aquatic > Marine > Oceanic | place: Arctic Ocean... | reverse complement strand
TAGTCCTTAATTTTACTGACGACATTAAACCCATGCTCATCAGATAGCTTTTTTAGAACTATTTCATTAAAGCTACGTATAAATTCTTCACTACCAATGGGGGTCTTTTCTCCATACTTCATTAGAAACTCTTGAATGAAGGGTGGAACATCTTGCACTTGATATGAAAGGTCGTTATTTGGCATAGTCTGCTCCTGATATTTTGTAAAAGGTAGACGATTAAAATAAGTTAATGTCAGGCCGTACCTATTTACCTATTTACCTATTTACCTATTTACCTATTTAACTACTTAACTGGCTGTGGGTAAATTAACCTTATGGACAATAATAAGGTTTCTTAACCCGTTGGGTTTTAATAAAACACCAATTGTCTTCTTGTGGTCCAGGTTATAATTGTTTATGTTTTGGAGCATTTTTATGATCTACTTTCTCCACAGCTTATGAAAGTTGTATATCCAAGCTTTTCTCTTCAACTCAGCTCTTCATTTTCCCATCACTTTGTTTGTCTTATGTAATTTTTTTTGTCAGTTTGTTGTAATGCGAATGATTCTCATTTACACTTAAGAATCATTCGCATTTAGATAATGGAAAAAAATGAATACAAAAAACAATATTGGAACAGAAATTGCAAAAAAAGGCATTCTGATGGATTTAGATACATCAGAGTTGATGGTTATTTGGTCACTAAGACATAGTGTTGCTTGTGCAATAACAGGTGAGGATCCAAAAGATTTATTTAAATTATGTTTTGAACAACATCAACTTCCCGATATTTCAGCATTAATTGAAGAGATAGTCTATGGGATAGGAGAGGGGACTGATGATAAAGGGCCAATTGGATCTGAATTATGTAATCACGTTCATTACGGCGAGTTTAAGGTGCTAGAGGTGCTATACATGCTTCAGAACGATAGATATGAGGAGGCACAATCCTCGGTTATGTTCTGGCTTAGGCCAGACCAAGGAAGAACTGTTTATAAGGTATTAAATGCTTTTGCTGCAATTTTAGAGAGAGTTAATTTAATAATTCCACCAAGAAAACAATACAACTCTAATCGGCATATCCATTAATAGATAGGGAATTAATATGAAGAAAAGAAATCCAAGAAATATACCAAAAAATAAATTATCAAGGCAGATGGGAGAAAATATATGGGGAAAAGAAAATTGCCCAACAGATTCTCGAGCCTATGGTCCTGGTCAGCATGGAGCAAAAGGCGTTAGAAGAAGAAGTGATTATGGGGTTCAGCTAAGAGAGAAGCAAAAGTTAAAAGGTTATTACGGTAATATAGGAGAGAGACAATTTAGGAATATTTATAAAGAAGCTTTCTCTCAAAAAGGAGATACAAGTGAAAATCTCTTGATTCTTCTTGAGTCAAGGTTGGATGCAATTGTCTATAGATCTAATCTTGTGCCAACTGTCTTTGCTGCAAGACAATTTGTTAATCATAAGCACCTAACAGTGAATGGAGTAGTTGTTAATATTCCTTCATATAGATGTAAGCCTGGAGATGTAATTGAAGTTAGGGAAAAAAGTAGGTCAATTCCGATTGTTATTGAATCAATCCAGAAACTTGAAAGAGAATTGCCTGAATATATTTCATTAGAGCCGAAAGCATTTAAGGTAAATTATATTAGGTATCCAGATTCAGATGAGATACCGTATGCAACAATCATGAGTCCTACCTCAGTAGTTGAATTCTATAGCCGATAATATTATCTGGGGGTAAACTGGTCTTCTACAACTTGGGGAATATTATGATTGCAAGAGTGATATCTGGAGTAATCGGTTTGTTTATGCTTAATTCAGCCTTAGGTTGGGTTTTGGATCCTACATCTGCGGCTGCTGGTTTGGCGATGGTATTAGTAGAAGGACCTGAAAATACTACTATGGGCATGAACACACAAATAGGAGATTTTACTGCTTTCTTTTTTACTGCGGGCTTGATGGCTTGTCTAGGAGCTTATAGAAATGAATATGTTTGGCTTTATACAACAATAAGCTTGTTGGGCTCTGCTGCAATTTTTAGAATTTATGCCGGATTGGTCCACGGAGCAGACTACCTTACTAGGGCAATAGCTATTGAGATCATTATTTCTGTACTTTTAGGTTTAAGTATCTATTTAATGAAGAAATCAGAGTCCTAGTTTTGAGGGTAAACTTGTATTAAAAAACTCCTCCTATTCTTTTACTTAACACCTAATCTGGTGATGGCGGAAGATTTTGATAAAAGAAATAGATTAAGTTGTTTTAGCCTTAACCACAATAGTCAATTATCCAATATTAATTGTGAAACTGAATTAATCAAAGAAAGTGGAGGTTGTTTAGTTAGCTCACCAAAGTCGTCTCCAACATCTGCGGGTGGGTGGAAAAAAATTGATACCAGTGGGGACCCAGGTTGGGGTTAGCCGATCTTGTGAAAAAACTACTCCTACTCTTATTAACGATTCCTATGTTAGGTTATAGTAAAGAAATTTTTATTAATGACCAAGGTCTAAGGATAGAATACTCCAAGCCATCCGTTTCATGTTTCTATGATAAAGAAGCTTATGAAGGTTATTTAAACACTTGCTTAATCTTGCCTAATTTTGAAACATGCGCACAAACAAAATATGAAATGTATATTTGTGGTGATAAGAATAAGGTCAAGCAAGTAGAAGAAAAATCAAAATAATCTACTTCATTTGCCCACTTAATTTTCTGGGGGTAAACTAGTTTTATATAAATTGGAGATTAAGATGACTACAGCCTCAGACCTTAATGACTACAAAGCAATAACTAATTTACTAACATCGCATTATCTAAAAGGCGCAATTTCGGGCAAAGGTTCTGAAATGAAGCCTACATTTCATAATGACGCTACATGGTATGGCTACGTGGGAGAAGATTTGATTGCAGGCCCCATCCAGACTTTATATGATTGGCATGATGGTAATGGTGCAGCTAAAGATTTAGTTTATAACATTTCAAAAATAGATATCGTAGGTACAGTAGCAAATGTGAAAATTGAGCTTGATGACTGGAAGGGTTCTCGTTTTACTGATTTTCTTAATATGCTTAAAGTTGATAATAAGTGGCAAGTAATGAACAAGGTTTTTTACTTACATTCTTGAAATTTTCAAAATAATTTATAAGAAAATTAATTTTTTTGTTATCATTGCCACACTAATAATTTGTGAGCTAATTAATAATTAAAAGACAATTAAATTGAATTATCTGGTGTATTTAATTGTCAAAAAAAAATTAAGTTCAATTAAGAAGTATTCATGAGTTTATATAACATAGACGTAATTATAATCGGTGCAGGAATAGCTGGAATAACAACAGCTTATTACTTACAAGAGAACTTTCCTGATATAAAATACAAGATAATTGAGTCAAGAAAAGATCTAGGGGGTACTTGGGATCAGATGAAGTTTCCTGGTGTGCGTGCAGACAATGATATGTATACCTATGGATTTAGTTTTAATCCTTGGCAAGGCCCAATAATAGGCAAAGGTCAGGACATTAAAAATTATATTAATGATACTGCAGTCAAATTTAATATTAAAGAACATATATTATTTGATACTCAGGTCGAATCATCATCTTGGAAAGATAATCGCTGGACAACAAAAACTAATCGTAAAAATTTTACTAGCCAATATGCCATTTTTTGTACTGGATCCCGTGATCGTAAGAATCCTCATTTACCAAAATTTAAAGACGAAGACAAATACCAAGGAAAAATTGTACATACCCAAGCTTGGGGAGATACAGACTATAAAGATAAAATTGTAACTATTATCGGTAGCGGATGTACTGCTATAACTATGGCGCCGTCAATAATAAAAGAAGCGAAAAAAGTAACTTTGGTACAGCGCAGTCCTGCATGGATTATAAATATTGATAGTCAAGAGAAATCATCTCGAGGTTACAAGACATTTGAAGTCTTAAAAGATTATATTTCTAGTCGATTTTTTAAAAAGTCACTTAGAAAAAAAATAATAGCAACAGATCCTTATTACAATGAAACAACCACTCCCTCATACGATTATTGGGACCAGCGCCCTGCTTCAAGTTTGGATCAAGATTATTTTAGAGCTGTAGAGTTAAGCAAAGTAACAATAGTGCGCGAAGGAATTAGTAATTGGGAAACAAATGGGGTTAAGTTAAAAAATGGAAAAGTTATTAACAGTGATGTTACAGTTATGGCAACAGGCGGTAATGCACAATTATTAGGTGGTATTGATATTTTTGTTAATGATAAAAAAGTAATTATCAATGATACTAGTTGGTATAGAGGAATGATGTTTAGTGGAATACCAAATCTTTTTGCTCATGCAGGATATATTAATTTTAGTTGGACTGCTCGATGTGAAATAGTTAGTCAGCGTATTTGCAAAACAATCGATTATATGAAAAAAAAGAAATTAACGAGTTGTACTCCAAAATATTTGGGTGAAAAATCAAAACCATCAATACAGGCAAATTATGTATTACGGGCGATGGACCAGTTTCCTAATAGGACCTATAAATTTTATCAAAATTACTTGGTAGAATATATGAGTTTTAAATGGGCAAAAATTAATGACGGGGCGGTAGATTTGAAATGATAATTAAAGGAATATACATATGAAACTTGAATCAATAGCACTTCATCATGGTTACGATCCAGATACAAATGACCAAAAAGCAGCAACGACCCCAATTTATCAAACTTCAGGATTTACCATTGATGACACACAACATGGTGCAGATTTATTCGACCTTAAGGTTGAAGGAAATATTTATTCAAGAATAGGAAACCCTACTAACACGGTACTTGAAAAAAGAGTTGCGGAAATGGAAGGTGGAATGGCTGCTTTATCTCTTGCCTCTGGAATGGCTGCAATCACTTATGCTATACAGACTATTACAAGAGCGGGTGATAATATTGTGAGTACCAATCAGCTATATGGAGGCACATATAACTGTTTTACTCATAGTTTCCCTAAGTATGGTATTACTGTAAAAATGGTCGATGGAGCAGATTTTAAGGGTCTTGAAGAAGCAATAGACGAAAAAACCAAAGCTATATATTGTGAGTCAATTGGCAATCCTCTAGGAAATATTATCGACCTAAGGAAATTTGCAGATATTGCTCATAAACACGGTATTCCTTTGATTGTGGATAATACTGTAGCCACGCCATATCTATGCAGACCCATTGATTTTGGAGCAGATATTGTTATTCATTCCCTTACAAAATATATAGATGGTCACGGCGCGACGATTGGTGGAATTATTGTTGATTCTGGAAAATTTGATTGGACTAAAGAACCAAAGAAATATCCTATGCTTAATGAACCAGACCCTTCTTACCATGGAGTTGTATACACCGAACAATTCGGATCTGCTGCTTTTATTGCCTGTTGTCGAGTTGTTCCTTTGAGAGAAACAGGCGCATGTTTATCACCCAATAACGCCTATATAATCATGTTGGGCCTTGAATCATTAGGTGTAAGGATGGAGCGACATTGCGAGAACGCACTTGCGCTAGCCAAATACTTACAAAGCCATGATCGAGTGGAGTGGGTGAATTATGCTGCACTACCTGATGATAAATATAATGATGTTTGTAAAAAAATTACCAATGGCCAAGCATCAGGTATTGTCAGTTTCGGTATAAAAGGTGGGGTCGAAGCTGGTGCTAAATTTATTGATGCACTTCAAATGATTTTGAGGGTACTTAGTATGGGGGATGCCAAATCACTTGCTTGCCATCCAGCGTCAACATTACATAGACAATTAACTCCAGAACAGAAAGTTTTAGCAGGTGTTAGTGAAGATTTGATAAGGATTTCAGTGGGTATTGAGCATATTGATGACATTATTCAGGATGTTAAACAAGCAATTGAAGCTTCAAAAAAATAACTTCTACTCTTGTTATCAATACCTAATCTGGTGATGGGGGATTGAAACTTAATAAACTATTACTAGTATTGGCTCTTGTTTTAATAATCTTGGCGGGAATAACATGGCTAATACCAACTTAATTAACTAGGGAGTAAATTATGGATGATTGTGGTTGCGGAAGAAGTCCGAGCGGTAAATGTATCGGTTGGCATAGTCTGTCTGAAGAGGAATACCAAGAAAAATTAAAGGAGTATGAAGAAAATACCTAACATTTGCCCGCTAAATTATCTGGGGGTAAACTGGTTTTATGAAAAAATTATTTAAATGAATTCTTATTATTGCAGTACTTCTAATTATATTAATGCTATGGGCTTTGCACAAATCACCTTATCGTTGTATGAGAATTTATGAGTTGTATCCAATATTTGAATCTTTGTGTGCCTCATGAAAAAACCTTTTCCTCTTAACATAACCTATTTATTCCACGTATTTACACCCTCACAATATTTTTTATTCATAACCATATTTAAGAATTTTTTGAAATATAAAAGAACTTCTTGATGGTCTAGATTGTCAATTTAATATAAAAGAGTTAATTTTATAATTTCGTTAATTTTTATTTCAATAAATATGAGGAGAAGTAATAGTATGAGAAAAATAAAAGCTTTACTAGTAATGGCGCTAATTTTTTCAATTGGCAATGTTTTTGCAAAAGAGCATAAAGTTAAAATGCTAAATGGAAGTGCTCCTGATATCTTTATCTTTGAACCTGCTGTTATTAAGGTGAAGAAAGGCGATACTGTTACCTGGACAGGAGATGCAATGCATAATTCAGCCTCTATTAACGAAATGATTCCAAAAGGTGCAAAGTCATGGGTGGGTAGCTTAACTAAAAAAGCTGGAGATAAATCTATCTCAGTGAAGTTCGATATAGATGGTTTGTATGGATACAATTGCACTCCTCACGCAATGTTTGGAATGGTTGGTTTGGTAGTAGTTGGCGATCCAAGCTCGAATCTTAAAGACGCAGAAGCGGCTGCAATCAAGTTAGAGAAAAAATTTGCTGCCGGTAAGGGAAGGTTTACTAAATATTTATCAGAAGTTAAATAATTTAATTAATGGACCCAATATACAGCCCAATAACTAGTCACCATACCGTTTCACAGGTAAGCAATGTATCAGGTACGAGTAATTTTTCTATACTTATAGTGGCTTTGATAATTGTTATTGTATTAGGTTTTATAATCTACTTCATTAAAAAATAATAAATGCATCTACCAATGAGTGTTGATTAATATATATTTTATTTAAAAATCTATGGGTAAACTATCTAAATGAAAACTTGCCCTCTATGTAAATCTAATATGATTATAGATATTGTTTATGGTTATCCAGGAGATGAATTACAAGATGAGGCAAATCGAGGTAAAGTTAAATTAGGGGGCTGCTTAATTGAGCCTGATAACCCAGAATATAGATGCAAGTCATGTGGGCACGAGTTCGGTGGCTTAGATAAATTCTTAAATGATGAATTCATTAACGATGATTTATGATTAGGATATAAAAAAGCTGTCTAGACCAAGCACTTACCATGCAATATATGAGAGCATGTATAAGGTCAATCTTCGTCATTTGCTCACTTAATTGTCTGGAGGTAAACTTGCCTTATGAAAAAACTACTCCTACTCTTAATATCATAAAGGCTAATATTGAATATGGATTTACTCGTTCTAACAAATATACTTCTTATGATAATCATAGTATTTCTTTTTGCCATCTATAAAGACCTAAATAATAGAGTGTGCAATTTAATAGCGCAGTTAGGTAAGAAGATTGATAAGTTAGATCTTACGGTAGACCATATAAAACACTTTATTTTAATGAACGATAAGGAAAAAGCAGTGGTCGCAAAAATGATTGAAAAACAGACTATGAAAAAAAAATGAATGAGCTATGCTCACCCTTATTATAGACATTTTTTAGATGTGTATAAATTATGTGCACAGGTAGTAAGGTACTTGAAAAAAAGACAGCATTGTACGGCGGTCCTCTAACCTATTTTTGTATTAAGGCAATTTAAATTCTTTCTTTAAAAATTTAATAATTTCAGTGGATTCATAAAGCCACTCAGATTCAGAATTAATTCTCTCTATTCTTAGGCATGGTACCTTATGTTTTCCGCCCTCATTGACTAATTCAGACTTAAATTTTTTATTGTTCCTTGCATCCTTAAGAGTAATTTCAAGGCTATTTTTCCTTATAAACCTTCTTACCTTCACACAAAATGGGCAGGCCTCAAATTGGTAGATTGTTAAAGCTTTTGTTTGTTTATCAACCTTATCTTGGTCAATCTTTTTCCTTAGTATGGGCCTAGGCAGAGTCATTAAATTTATAAAAAGAATCAATCGACCTACAAACCACCTTATTAAACGCATATTATTTCCTTAATTTTTTTGGGTAAAATGGATAATCAGCAGAATGAATTCCATGTCTATTATAAAATTTACTTCTATAAGATTTTGCAAATTTAAGCTTATGCCTAGTATACGTTCTTAGTATAAATAAAATAAAATAAAATAAAATAAAATAAAATTAAGTTAAATTAAATCAGAGGTGAGAGGCCAATTTGTATACTTTATTTAATGAGAGTAAAATTATGAGCATGAGAACAATTAATACTAAAATTAAACTATTGAGTCTAGTTGCTCTTATAACAATTTCAGATATTTTACTAGCTGGCGATGCCGATAAAAAAAATGGATTAAGTTGTTTTAGCCTCAATTCTTCTGGACAACTATCTGTTATTAACTGCTCCGCACCTTCTGAAACAACAGCAGCTTGTGTGGTTACCAGTGGAAGTTATGGAGGTGTTGTGATTAGTTGCGCTTCAACCGGAATAACATTTACCGAAATTGAGTAATTTTATTCTATAGAACTTTATTTTATAGACACTTCCAATGCTTTAACTTCCTAATAAATTTTTTACTTCGAGATTAAGTGTCAGTCCCATTTAATAATTATTACTATAAATTACGATGGTATGTGAATACAAATGAAGCATGTATTGGTTAAGTGATAAAGGTTAAAACTTTTCTAGCACTGTTGAGCTACATTTAATACTTAGATTTTAGTTCATATAATTTAATTGATGCAAAAACAAAATTTTAATGATAAATTAGCACCTTAAGTACCTAATATTGAGTACTAGTTCTAAACTTTAATAAAAAAAAAGAGGAGTTTTAAAGATGAGTAAATTTTTCACATTTAAAAAATTAAAAGGTCAGAAAGGTTTTACTTTGATCGAATTGTTGGTTGTAATTGCGATTATTGGTATTTTATCTGCGGTGGGTATACCAGCTTACCAAGGTTTCCAACAGAAAGCTAAGTACAATGCAGCAAAGGCAAACTTTACGAATGCTAAGTCATTTATTATGGCTGAAATTTCAAAATGTAATGGTAACGACAACACATTAGCGTTTGTTGATGCTTTAAATGCTGACTACACTATGGACGTTGTTTGCCCAGTTGGAAGTGCGACAGGCGGACGTGATGCTGCACTAGGATATTTCAGACAAATTATGTGGGATAAATTTAAGAATCCTTACAACCCTAAAAAAGGTGTAGTTATTGATGCAGCAGATATTGGTTCAGCTAAAACGGCAGCAACTCTTGCCACAACGACATCTGAGCATTTAGGATTTATGGCACTTACTCCAGGTAAAACAGATATTAGTATGAGGCTAACAATTAATATTGGTACTCAAACTGGTGTTGGAACTAATGAATTACTTTCACAGGAAATCGGTATTAACGAATAGTTTTTAATGAACTATCCGTTCTTAATTTTAATATCTTTTTTGAGGTAATCATATGTTGTGGCCACTAATTCTTGAGTTAGCTGATAAAACTAAACTCTCTGACATTCATATTCATTCGGACGCCCCTATTGCTTATAGGGAGTTTGGTGATATGGTTCAATTAGAGCATGTTGTTGAAGCGGAGCATATAAGAGAATTTCTTCAAGAAGTTTTAGATGACGATGATTTTTCTGGCTTTGTTGAAAGTAAAGATCATGATTTTGCAATAGAAAAAGATGGAAAAAGATTCAGAGTTAATGCATTCCAGGAGTCAGAAAAATTTGCATTAATTTTAAGAAGAATTGAATCTGATCTTCCAAATTTTGATGATTTAGGCCTACCTGCCTATATCCGAACTGTACCTACTTTAGATACTGGACTGGTTTTAGTTACTGGAGAAACTGGCTCAGGAAAGAGTACGACTTTAGCTGCTTTAATTGATGTAATTAATGCTACTAAAAAAGGACATATCATCACTATTGAAGACCCAATAGAATTTCAACATAATTCTAAAGCTAGCATAATGACTCAGCGAGAAGTAGGGCGTGATACTAAAAGCTTTACAAATGCACTGAGAGCTGCTTTACGAGAAGATCCAGATGTTATTTTGGTTGGCGAATTAAGAGATGTAGAGACTATTTCATTAGCATTAACTGCAGCTGAAACAGGTCATTTAGTCTTTGGTACGCTTCATTCTAATAGCGCCCCTTCTACAATCAATCGAATTATTGATGTGTTTCCACCTGAACAACAAGGTCAAGTGCAATCACAGCTAGCCTCGTCCTTACGATGTGTTCTTACTCAAAGACTTCTTAAGACAATCGATAAGCCAGGACGTGTAGCTGCATTTGAACTAATGATATGTAACAATGCAATCCAAAGCTTGATTAGAGAAAATAAAATCTTCCAAATTGCTAATACAATGCAAATGGGTAAGGCAGAAGGGCAATTACTGATGGATAACTCATTAAAAGAGCTTGTCTCCCAAAAAAGAATTGATCCTGCAGATGGTGCTTAGTCTAAGTATGTTCAAAGCTCCTGTCATGAAAGCTAAAGGATTTACGTTGTTAGAGTTGTTGGTTGTAATCGCAATCATCGGAGTGTTAGCCGCTGTGGGTATACCTGCATACCAAGGTTATATAGCGGATGCGAGGGATAAAGAGGCTCAAAATACTCTGCAATCAATTGCACTGCAACAAAAGAGTTATTATGCAGAAAATTTTTTCTACTTCACGACTCCACTTGATTCTGATCAATCCTCTGCTATTAATTCAGGTCTATTTGGATCGACAACTGGTCCACTTGCTACTACGGGAAGTTTTTTTAACTTTTGGATTAAGGGTACAAGCAGTGAAGGTATTACTATAAAATTTGAGGCGGTGGGACAAATGAAGAATAATACAACTAAAACTTTTACTATTAATCAAGACATGGTGAAGACTAGAGTTAAATCCGATGGAACAGCCAAGGATGGTTGGTAAGTTAAATTCCTTGGAACTACCTCAGCATGATTATGAATCTTATCCCAGCAGTAATATTAGGATTAATCTTCGGTAGCTTTTTTAATGTTGTAATTTACCGAACCCCTATTGCTCTAGAAGCCAAAATTAAAGGTAATGTAGTTTCATTATTAAAACAATTGGCGTGGCCAGCCTCCTTTTGTCCGAATTGTAAAAATAAAATTTCTTGGTTTGATAATATACCAGTCCTATCATGGGTTTTCCTTCAGGGCAAGTGCCGCCAATGTCGAAGTCTAATAAAGATTCGCTACTGCCTAGTTGAATTAATCACCGCTACAATATTTAGTTATTGCTACTTTAAATTTGGTTTTAGCTTTGAGGCATTCTATTGGATAGTTTTATTTTCTATTTTGATAGTCTTATTCTTTATCGATGCCGAAACTTTCTTTCTTCCTGATTTTTTAACGATACCTCTAATCATTTGGGGGCTATTGGGTAGCTATTTAGGTATGACAAATATTGCTTTTTACGATTCTATTATTGGTGGTGTTGCAGGATTTATGGTTTTATATCTATTTAATTTAGCGTATAAATTATTCAGAAAAATAGATGGTTTAGGAGCAGGTGACTTTAAACTTCTTTCTGCTTTGGGCACCTTACTTAGCTGGACAAGCTTGTTACCAATAATGACTCTTTCTTCAGTACTAGCCTTAATGTTTGTTTTTTTAATGTCAGCATTTACAAGACAAAAGTTTCAGTCGACTAGTATAATTCCATTCGGACCATTTTTGATATTGTCCTACTTATTCATGTATGCTAATTCATATATATTTAAAATATTTTAAGGAAAGTTTTTATGATAAATAAAATAATTGGTTGTATATTTTTCCTGTCTTCAATTTTTATTTCAACCTCAGTTCTTTCAGAAACAACCTTAGAAGGTATATGCAGTGAATCGATGGCACAACTTTCAGTGTTTTATGAAACAACGCCCAATGTATACAAGTTAAAAAAACAGATATATGCTGAATATAAAGGGGTAAGGCTGAGGGATTTTTTAATTAATCAATGGTTGCCTAAGATAAAAAATACTAAAAATTTTACTCCTAATTCTTTTTACGTTCTAAAAGATAAATATACTAGTCAATGCGTTCAATTTGTTAGTAATAAATAAAGATGACAAGCAATATAAATAAAAAATTTAGCCATACCTTATTGAATAGACAGAAAGGCTTTAGTCTTTTAGAGTTACTAGTGGTAATTGGTATTTTGGGTGTTAGCAGCGGCTTCATATATCCAGAAATTGGTAAATGGAAAATAAAAAGAAATATTGAAAAAGACTACCAAGCAATAGCTTCAACAATTGATTACTTAAAGACACGTGCAAGGGCAGTAAACGGTACAAGTGTAATACATTGTTCTATTAGCGGTGGCGTATATAGCCTTAGATATGAAATTTCATCCCAAAGAAACGATGCGGTTGGTGCGGGAGCAGAGTGGACACTTCACCCTAATTTTGATGCAAATATTATTGAGCTCTCAGACGGAGATTCTTTTGTTACAGGCAAAGTCAATACCCCCTGCAATAATGGGACAACAATATTTAATGCCTCTGGTAACGCAGGAAGTATGAGCAGTGGAACAGCGCTTGAAGTTGAAGTTAATTACCAAATTAGTGGTGTCACGGACTATGTTAATTTTAATGCCTATAAAGTTAAGGTTAATACAGCCACAGCATTTGTTCAAAAATTTAAATACAATATGACTACGGAGGCTTGGGTTGAGCTTAACTAAAATACATAATACTCAAGTTCAAGGGTTCACTCTGATTGAAGCACTTGTATCGCTCTCAATATTTGCTATTGCATTCTCCGGTTTATATTTATTTTTTGGCATGGCAACTTTAGCTAATAATAATACAGAAAAAAGAATGCATTTAAATTTAATGTCCAACCATATAATTGAATCTATTGCTGCAGAATCCACTCGCTCTAATGTTGATGTTTTGAATCCTTTTGTAACTCCAACTAGCTATAGTGGAAGTTTAAATGCCTGTGGTATTTATGCGGTGACTGACATCAGAAGGACTTGGTGTGATTCTTTGGTCGAAAAAGTCGGTCCCTACAAGAGTGTTTCAGCGGATGAAGCAAGGACTATTGAGATCTTTAGGGTCGATGATAGTAACAATCCAATCGCCGATGGAGTGGCTTTCGATAATGGTAATTTAATTGTTAACGTTATTTTGGTGGTAGACGGTGGTTCGGGAGCTAGCAACCTAGTTAGCAGTTTCTTCACTAGAAAGATTAGACGTTAATATGTCAATACAAGCTAAAAATAATCAATCGCACAACAAAGAACAAGGGTATACCTTAGTTGAGTTATTGGTATCTCTAGCGGTCTCAGCAATTGTGATTGCAGGGACATTAGCTGGTTACACGGTGTTTGCAAAACAATATGACGTGCTAAATAAAAGAATAGCAATTGATCGAGACGTTTTAAAAGTCATTGATCTCATCCAGTCTGATATTGCATTGGCGGGCTATAAAAATTATAAATCGAGCATTGCTTTCTTACCTAGCCAGTCAATAACATTAACAAGCTCTACAGACCTTTTATTATTATTTGATGATTATGATAGAGCCGGGACGTTATACCGAAGTTTGATTAGGTATTCCTTAGGCCCAGCCTATGTATCTGCATCTTCGGGTGAGGAAAGATTTAGCCTGTATCGGGATTGGCGGACATGCACCAGTCCAGCAACTGGGTGTGATTTATCTTCATCAACGTCTCTTTATAGCGCTGGTGGACAAGGTGAAATTATAATAGATAAGGTAAAAACATTAGCCATTACCTCATTGCATCCAAAGCAGGTCGGTACCTTTATAAATGAGCCACAATTAGTTAAATTTAAGCTAAATGTTACAGCAACAAAAAAAGTTCAGGATGCTTCAGGCTATATTACTAAAACTTATGATTTTATTGCGAGGGCAAAAAATGTCTCAATGCTCCCATGATAAAGATTTAGGTTTGCAGAGTCAGTCTGGAATGACATTGGTTATCACACTTTTACTGATGCTAACTTTAACGTTGATGGCCTCTGCAATTACATTTGTTGTCAACAATCATTCTGACCTAACTAGCTCCGTGACACAAAAACCTTTGGCTATGGATAGTGCGGATACCTGTGTAGATCTTGCAGTAAAATGGGTTCAGACGCCAGCAGGAAAGGCTTGGATAGCCGCGACTGAAGTTGCTGGTGCAACTGAGGCAACTGAATATTATGGTACTGGGGCCAGTCAAGACCTGGCGGCAGTTGGAAAGCCACTTTATGCAACAAAATCACTCATAATAGATACTGCCAAAAGTTCAGGTGATACTAGAACTACGAAATTTAAAGCCCGAATGACTAAGGCAAGTTGTACTTCAGTACAAATGACAGTGGTTAAAAAGACATCTAGTGCGGCAGGGGCTACTGGGGTCGGAGCTGAGGCAGGTACTGAAGCCGCTTATGACTCAACAGCATCATCCTCTTCTGCTACATATACGATTGTAGTGGTTTCTGAAGGAATATTTAATACTCCAACTAATGCTGATGGAACTCTAATTGACAAAACAAAGTGGACGCAAAATTCAAGCTCCGCCAAGATAGAGGTAGTTTTAACCTATCAGCTATAGACAACTAATTTTTTCAATATAAACTGTAATTTATGAAATATATATCCTTTGCTATAATTTTGCTTTTTAGTCAGCTAGTTATTGCCGCTTTTCCAGCAGGCGGTATTATTTATAATTCAACTACTACTGCAGATCAGAAGATAGCCTTAGGTATACTGCCGGAAGGGCATATGGGAGTTGGGGGTTCATTAGATATTGCCAGAAATGCCGGCTATACCGGTATAGCTTATAATTTTGGAGGCTCTACTGGGTGGGAAGATGCTACAACGCCGGGGTGTTTATGTGAGGGTTGGGGTGCTGGAGCGGTAGATAAACATGGTCGTCAATCTCATGGCGAGGCCGATGAGGCACTCGTTCGGCCGGGTGGGGTTAAAAATTTAGAGGTTAAGAGTTTCGTGGTGGATGAAACCAGTATTGAGTCAACAGTTTGGATCAAGGATCATTTAGGCAACCCAATCTTGGAAGTTAAGCATGTGT
>Ga0209192_10001968_pt1 | contig 15377 bp, 17 predicted proteins | sample ArcticOcean_MG_C_11_FD_187433 | JGI IMG/M metagenome (GOLD analysis project Ga0209192, IMG submission 187433) | Marine microbial communities from western Arctic Ocean - ArcticOcean_MG_CB2_154 (SPAdes) (version 2) | ecosystem: Environmental > Aquatic > Marine > Oceanic | place: Arctic Ocean... | reverse complement strand
TTTCTTTAAGGAGAAATATTATGTGGACAACACCAGCTGCAACAGAAATGCGTTTTGGTTTTGAAGTAACCATGTACGTAATGAACAAGTAATTTATTTGTTCTGATGAAAAAGCCCGATTTTTTATCGGGCTTTTTTTATTTCCATTAGAATGTAGAGTATGAAATATATTTTTATATCAATAATTATTTTTTTACTTTCTGGTTGTCAATCAATTAATCCAATCTTCAAAGAAAATCCTAACAAAAAAGAAACTAAGATTGAAGAATCAGGCGCTTACTCCTTAAATGATGGACCAGAAGAAAATCTAGATGAGATTCCAAATGCTAAACCACAATATGAAGCACTCTCAAAATGGACATTAGTTTACGAATCTTCTGATTCAAAAGCAAAGTATTATGCAAATATTTTAGAAATAAAACCAAATAAAAAATTCTCTAAATTAAGGTTGTGGACGATAGAAGACTTTAATTTATTACAAGAGGTAGCCAGCTATAAGTATTTATCAATTAAAAGCTTTACTGAGTTTGATTGTAAGTACTCTAAAATAAGAATTATGGGGTATTCACTTTATGAAAAGAACATGGCTAAAGGTGGCATAGTATTTTCAAAAGGCACGCCATTTGAATGGCAAAAAATTAATAAAAATACAATTAATGAAAAGTATTTAGATATTGCTTGTAAAGAATCAGGCCTAAGTTAGTTAAATTCAGAAAAGAATTTTTTCCTGAGGGATATAGTCCCCTAATATCTCTTTAAAATCATTTTGTATTAATTTTAAATTATTACTTGAATTTGCTTCGAAGCGTAAAACTATAACAGGTGTTGTATTAGATGCTCTCATAAGACCAAAGCCATAATCATATTCAACTCGTAAACCATCTATTTTAATAATTTCAATTGCATTTTGAAATTTTGCTTCATTTTGTAAGACCTTGATAATTCTGTGCTGCTCACCTTCTTTTAGTTTTATATTTAATTCTGGGGTGCTAAATGATTTAGGCAGAGCCTCTAAAATTTCTGAAGGATTATCAAAATGACTTAAAATTTCAATTAAACGAGCACCTGCATAAATACCATCATCAAAACCATACCATCGGTCATTAAAAAACATATGCCCACTCATTTCCCCAGCAAGAATTGCTTTAGATTCTTTCATCTTTGCTTTAATTAATGAATGCCCAGTTTTCCATATAATCGGTATTCCTCCACGATTCTCAATCCAGGAAAATAAGTGTCTTGTTGATTTAACATCAAAGATTATCGATGCCCCTGGGTTCTTTTTTAATACATCTTCTGCAAATAATAAAAGCTGACGATCTGGAAAAATAATTTCACCTTTTTTTGTTACAACACCCAAACGGTCTCCATCCCCATCAAATGCTAATCCGAGCTCACTTTCGCCTTTTAATAAAGCCTCTTGAAGGCTGACTAAATTTTTTACGTTTGATGGGTCTGGATGATGATTTGGAAAATTACCATCGATATTACAAAAAAGTGACTCTACTTGAGCACCTATACCTTTGTACAATTCTTCAGCACAAATACTTGCAGCCCCATTTCCACAATCAATTGCTACACGTATTGGCCGTGCTAACTTTATATCACTATAAATTTTTTCAAGGTAAGCCGGCTTAAGGTCTGAATTACTCATCTTCCCTTTACCGATTAGGTATTTTTCTTTAATGATTCTTTTGTATAAAGCTTGAATATCATCGGTGGACAATGTCTTACTGTTGATAACAATTTTAAATCCATTATATTCAGGAGGGTTGTGGCTACCCGTAATCATAATGCCAGACTGAGTGTTGAGGTGATGCGTGCTGAAATACAACATGGGGGTAGTTACCAATCCAATATTGACTACATTAATTCCTGTAGAAAGTAACCCTTTGGACAACAAGTTAAACATATGGGGGCTAGAGAGGCGACCATCATAACCTACACATATATCTTTTTGATTCTGCTCAAGTGCCACACTACCAATTGATTTACCAATTTGAATTACCGAACTATCATTTAGAGTTTTACCAACTACACCACGAATATCATAGGCTTTGAAAATATTTTTTTCAGGGAATTCTTTATTCGTATTCATCTATCCATGCCAATTGTATTGCCTCTAAAATGCGTTCTCCACATTTACTAGGGTCATCATCAAAACCGTCAAGATCTAAAACCCATTGACGTAAATCTGTAAATCTTATGGTTTTAGGATCCACTTCTGGATTGTTATCGTAAAGTATTTCTGCAATTTTAAGAGTATCTGTCCAGTGCATGTTATTTCCCTCTATTTAAACAATATTAATTGAATTATAGCGGAACTTTAAAGTCGTAACGTATTGATTTTTTACGAATAGGAATGGAAAAATTCTATCTTAGCCGTGATAAAATAATGACTCTATAAATTTTAAGAATATTTAATACGTATGTTTAATAAATCTAATTCCCTTGATAAGGTAGACCCAGAAATTTGGAAACAAATTGTTAATGAGACTCGTCGACAAGAAGAGCATATAGAATTAATTGCATCTGAAAACTATACAAGCCATGCCGTAATGGAAGCACAGGGTTCTCAGCTAACTAATAAATACGCAGAAGGTTATATCGGAAAGAGGTTTTATGGTGGTTGTGAGTTTATTGATGAAGTTGAGCAGCTAGCTATAGATAGGCTAAAAAAACTTTATGGTGCCGAATATGTCAATGTTCAACCACATTCTGGAAGCCAGGCTAATCAAGCTGTTTATTTTGCTGTGCTAAAACCAGGTGACACAATAATGGGTATGAATTTAGGGCACGGGGGGCACCTTACACATGGTTCGCCAGCTAATTTATCAGGAAAACTATTTAATATTGTTGCTTATGGGCTTAATGATAAAGAAGAGATTGATTATGATGAGATGGAAAAATTAGCTATTAAATCAAAACCACAGTTAATAATTGGTGGGGCTTCGGCATATGCATTACGTTTTGATTGGGAAAGGATGAGTCAAATTGCCAAAAAAGTTGGTGCTTATTTTATGGTAGATATTGCGCATTATTCTGGTTTAGTTGCTGGAGGGGTTTATCCAAATCCAGTGCCTTATGCAGATTTTGTCACCTCCACAACACACAAGTCTCTTCGTGGTCCTCGAGGTGGATTTATTATAGCGAAGCCTGAATATGAGAAAATAATTAATTCATATGTTTTTCCTGCATTACAGGGCGGGCCTTTAATGCATGTAATAGCAGGTAAAGCTATTGCATTTGGCGAAGCACTTAAGCCAGAATTTAAGACATACCAAGCCCAGGTCATTAAGAATGCTCAAGTTTTGGTGAATTCGCTTCAATCTAGGGGATACCGAATTATTTCTGGAAGAACTGAATCCCACGTATTTTTAGTTGATTTACGCCCTCAAAACTTGACTGGAAAAGCAGCGGATATTTTATTAGGTCAAGCTCATATTACTATTAATAAGAATTCCATCCCTGACGACCCTGAAAGTCCGTTCGTTACCTCTGGAATAAGACTTGGAACACCAGCAGTAACCACTAGAGGATTTAAAGAAAAAGAATCCGCCTTAGTAGGTGAATATATTGCCGACGTTCTTGATAACCCTGAAGATAAAACTATTGTCGAACAAGTTAGAAAAAAAGTAAATGATTTGACTAAAAAATTCCCCGTTTATGGCAAATAACATCATATGAAATGTCTTTTTTGTAGGGATGATGACACTCAAGTCATTGATTCACGGGTAAACGATGAAGGAAGAGTAATACGTCGTCGACGCGAATGTAAATCTTGCCAAAGAAGGTTTACTACCTACGAACATCCAGAGCTATCCTTACCTTATGTCATTAAACAAGATGGAAAAAGGGAGGAATTTAATCAGGAAAAATTATTACATTCTTTAACACGTGCGCTGCACAAAAGACCAGTACCTGTAGAGAATGTTGATAAAGCAGTTGAAGACATCCTGTCAAAATTACTAGCAAAAGGCGAAAGAGAAATAAACTCTAGAGATTTAGGAGAGAGCGTCATGTATGAGTTAAAAAAGTTAGATAAAATTGCTTATATTCGATTCGCTTCTGTTTATAGAAGTTTTTCAGATGTTGAAGAATTTAGCGATGCTATTAAAGATTTAGATTAACGTTTGAATGATAAAATAATTTTTAGATTTATGAGCCAGGCTTTAGAGCTCGCTAAAAAAAGTCAGGGCAAAGTTCGGCCAAATCCATCTGTAGGTGCAATTGTAGTTAGGGATGAGAAAGTAGTAGGAAAGGGTTTTCATAAGCTAGCTGGTAAAGACCATGCAGAAGTAATTGCTCTTAAAGATGCAGGAGCGTTAGCTAAAGGTGCTGACTTATATGTCACATTAGAGCCATGCAGTCACCAAGGTAAGACCCCCCCTTGTACCAATAGCATAATTTCCGCAGGTATTACTAATGTATTTGTTGCAATGAAAGATCCAAATCCATTGGTAAATGGTTTAGGTATTAAGTATTTGAAGGCAAGTGGCATAAACGTAACCTTTGGAATTATGGAAGATGAGGCTAAAAAGCTTAACTTGGGATTTTCAAATAGAATGATAAAGTCTAGGCCATATATTAGGTCAAAAATTGCTATATCCTTAGATGGAAAAACAAGTCTTTTTAACGGCCAAAGTCAATGGATAACTTCCGAAGCATCTAGGATAGATGTTCAGAAATGGAGACTTAAATCATGTGCAATTTTAACTGGAAAAGGAACAATTAACAGTGACAACCCTAGCTTGTCTGTTAGGTCTGTTTCTTCCGGTAAGCAGCCATTAAGAATAATTTTAGATAGCCATCTTCGCGTTAAAGTTGAATCAAAAATATTACAACAAAGCAATGTGGTAGTTATTTATGGAGATGATCAAAATTCAACTTTAACAGCGTTAGAAAAAACTAAAGCAAAATTTATCAAAATACCACTATTAGATAATAAGCTTAATCTTGCGGAGCTAATGACCTATTTAAATAAATTACAAATCAATGAGTTATGGGTTGAGGCTGGGCCAAATTTAAATGGGGAGCTATTAAAATTAGGATTAATTGATGAATTAGTCACCTATATTGCACCAAATATTATGGGTGGAAATGCAAATAGTATGTTTAATGCTCCAATTTTAGAAGATATGAAAGATATAATCAAACTCTCTTTGATAGATCTTAGAAGTATTGGAGACGATATTAGAATTCAAACAAAGATACGGAAAGAAGATGTGGATTGACTCCCATTGTCATATGGACAATATCCTTTTGTGTCAAAATTCTGAAAAAGTTATTAACGCAAGCTTAACTGAAGGTGTAGAGCGTATAATTATCCCCTCTGTTAACAAGGAAAATTTTGATAAAGTCATAAGTATAGCTGCTAAGCATAAGCAGTGTGCTTATGCTTTTGGATTTCATCCTATGTATTTAAGTAGTTTTGAAAATAGCGACTTTGAGGTATTAGAGTATTATTTGTTAAACAATAATTCTGTTGCTGTAGGGGAAATTGGCCTAGATTTGTTTGCTCAAAAAAAAAATCAGGCTCTTCAGGAGGGAGTTTTTCTATCCCAATTAAAAATAGCGAAAAATTTTGATTTACCAGTAATTATGCATGTTCGTGGAGCTATTGATTTGGTCTTAAAAAATTTAAGAAAAATTAAAGTAAGAGGTGGAATTGCCCATGCATTTAATGGAAGCTTTCAACAAGCAGAGCAATTAATTGAATTAGGTTTTAAATTAGGGTTTGGAGGAGCTATGACTTATCCAAGAGCAAAACATATACAAAAACTGGCAAAAGAGCTCCCCATTGAAGCTATTGTCTTAGAAACAGATTCTCCAGATATGCCTCCAGCATGGTTGGTTAATGGAGAAAGTAATGAGCCAAAAGAGCTAGGTAAGATTGCTGAGTTTTTTTGTCATTTAAGAGGGGCAGAACCTTTAAAAACAGCTGATATTATAAGGAGGAATACAATAGAGGCGATTCCAAAATTAGCTAAGTTATACACATGAGCTCATTAGTTACTTTAACTATTTTAAAAAAATTGATTATTCTCAATGACATAGAATAAGTTATTGATTATAAAGAGTTTTTTATACGATTAAAAATTAAGCGTTTAAAAAAAATCCTTTAAAATTCATAGGTTGCATTTTTAAACAACATTAATTCACAATGTTATCCACAGATTTTGTGGACACTTTTTTGTTAAATTTTAGGAGATTAAGTTCATGTTGGTAGAGGGAAATCATTATAGGACTATTTGGCCAAATAAAGACCTCTCAGGAGTTACTATAATTGACCAAACATTTCTCCCTTTTGAATTTAAATTACGTCAGCTAGGTACCCTGGGTGAGGTTTTAGAGGCTATTAAATCGATGAGGGTTCGAGGAGCTCCTTTAATAGGAATTACAGCTGCTTACGGAATAGCAATTTCGTTGACTGAAAGTTTATCCGATCAATCATTAATTGCTGCACAAAAATTATTAATAGAATCTAGGCCAACCGCTGTTAATTTATCTTGGGCAGTAAACCTTGTATTTGACCAATTAAAAAAAGAGCCAGTAGGTAATAGGGCCTCAATGGCATGGAAATTAGCCAATAGATTGGCAGATGAAGATGTAAGAATTAATCAAAGCATAGGAAGTTTTGGGCTTGAATTGATTCAAAAAATTAAAAAGACCCGAATTAATATTCTAACCCATTGCAATGCTGGCTGGCTTGCAACAATTGATCATGGCACAGCATTAAGTCCAATTTATAAAGCTTTTGAAGAGGGTTTAGATATTCATGTATGGGTTGATGAGACCAGGCCAAGAAATCAAGGCATGAACTTGACTGCTTGGGAGTTGGCGCAAGCAAATATTCCGCATACAATTATAACTGATAATGCTGGGGGTTTATTAATGCAAAGAGGCGAAGTTGATTTTGTGATTGTTGGCGCAGATCGAGTTTCTGTGGATGGAAATGTCTGCAATAAAATAGGTACTTATTTAAAAGCCTTAGCTGCAAAAACACATAAAATACCTTTTTATGTCGCTGCGCCATTGAGCACGGTAGATTTAAGTTACTATGGTGAGAATAATTTATTTGACATTGAGTGTAGGGATGAAGATGAGATTCTAAAAGTGAAGGGCATGGATTCTTCAAATAACCTTACCGAGGTTCAAATAGGTTACTCTTCAGCATACAATCCTGCTTTTGACATTACGCCTGCAAAATATGTCAGTAAGATAATTTGTGAGAAAGGCATTTATAATCCAAGTGATATTGGGAAGGCGTTAAGATGAACAAGAAAACAAAATCAAAATCAAAATCAAAATCTCTTATTGATACTGCATTACAGCTGCAGAATATGGGTTTGAATCATGGTGCAACAGGCAACTGCAGTTGTCGGGATGACGATACATATTTAATAACTCCAAGTGCCATTGAGACGATAAACCTATCAGAAGATAAAGTTATCAGGATGGATTTTGCAGGTAATGTTGTTGATTCTATTTCTAATTTAAAGCCTTCAAGTGAATGGCGGTTCCATCAAGATATTATGTCTCAAAGAAAAGAGGTGGGAGCAATTGTTCATACACACTCTATCTATGCAAGTACCCTCAGTCTCTTTGGCAATGAATTACCGCCTTTTCATTATATGATTGCTGTTGTAGGCGGAGACTCTGTTAGGTGTGCACCTTACGCAATGTTTGGTACTCAGGAATTATCAGACAATATTCTTGATGCATTAACAGGTAGAAAAGCATGTCTGATTGCAAATCATGGTTTAATTGCTGTTGGAGAGAATTTAACGGAAGCATTACATATTGCCGAAGAGGTTGAGCATTTATGCCATTTATATATTGAAGCCAAAAAAATTGGTGAACCTAATTTGTTAAGTAAAAAAGAGATGTCAGGGGTAATTGAGCGCTTCCAAACTTATAGTCGCTGGATAAAAGATTAAACTATTCATTGTGGGACCAATCTGTTTAAAGTAAAATATTAATCCGTCAGCAATTATTTTAATATGGCTATCAAATGACCAAATATGTTTTTGTAACAGGCGGTGTAGTTTCTTCCTTAGGGAAGGGTATTGCTGCAGCAAGTTTAGGCGCCATTCTGGAGTCTAGGAATCTCAAAGTAACTATGTTAAAGCTTGATCCATATATCAATGTGGACCCTGGCACAATGAGCCCATTCCAGCACGGAGAAGTTTTTGTGACTGAAGATGGGGCTGAAACAGATCTAGATCTAGGCCACTACGAAAGATTTATTTCTTCAAAAATGACAAAAAAAAATAATTTTACGACTGGGCAAATTTATGACACCGTAATCAAGAAAGAGCGTCGCGGAGAATATTTAGGAAAAACTGTGCAGGTAATCCCTCACATAACAGATCAAATTAAAGTACATATCCGTGAAGGGGCAAAGAAAGCTGATATCGCCATTGTTGAGGTTGGTGGAACTGTTGGTGATATTGAATCATTACCTTTTTTGGAAGCTATACGTCAGATGGGTTTTGAAGGGGGGAGTGAGACTGCATGCTATATTCATCTTACACTTCTTCCATGGATTGCGGCAGCTGGAGAACTCAAAACAAAACCTACGCAACACTCTGTAAAAGAGCTCAGACAAATTGGTATACAGCCAGATATTCTTATTTGTAGATCAGAGCGACCGCTTCCTGAAGAAGAAAGGCAAAAGATCGCGTTATTTACTAATGTGACGCCAAAGGCAGTTATTTCAGCTACTGATGCTGATTCAATTTATAAAATACCAGTGATGCTTCATGATCAAATGATTGACGAAATTGTTTGCCAGAAATTAAAAGTAAAAGCAAAAAAAGCCAATTTATCGCAGTGGAGGAAGATAACTAAGTTACTAGATCAAGCAATGTATGAAATAAATATAGCTTTTGTAGGTAAGTATGTTGACCTAACTGAATCTTATAAATCATTGACTGAGGCCCTTATTCATGCAGGAATCCACAATAATGCTAAAGTAAAAGTTCACTACATTGATTCAGAAGATATTGAAAAAAAAGGTGTGGAGCGATTAAATAAGATTGATGGTGTTTTGATTCCAGGTGGCTTTGGAAAAAGAGGAACTGAAGGAAAGATTGAAGCTATTAAATTTGCAAGAGAGCATAAAATACCATTCTTGGGCATTTGCTTAGGAATGCAATTGGCAGTCGTTGAATTCTCAAGGAATCAAGCTGGGTTGATCGGGGCAAATAGTTCAGAATTCAACAATAAAACAAAACACCCGGTTGTAGGATTAATAACTGAATGGCAAACTCAAGATGGGAAACTTGAGATTAGAGATGAAAATTCTAACATGGGGGGCACCATGCGGCTTGGCTCTCAAAAGGCACCAATTAAAAGCAAAACTCTAGCTCATAAAATTTATGGAAAAATAGTCAATGAAAGACATCGCCATAGATACGAAGTTAATAACGACTACGTTGATCGACTAATTAAAGCTGGCCTAGTGGTTTCGGCAAGAACACCATCAGAAGACTTATGTGAAATTATTGAGCTACCTGTATCCGAGCATCCTTGGTTTTTGGGATGCCAGTTTCACCCTGAGTTCACATCAAACCCAAAAGATGGACACCCATTATTTATAGCTTACTTAAAAGCAGCTCTTGAACATCAACACCTAAAAGGTAATTAAATGAAATTATGTAATTTTAACGCAGGGCTAGATCAACCACTTTTTTTAATTGCAGGACCCTGTGTCATTGAGTCAGAAGATATGACTATTGATGTTGCAGGACAATTAAAAGAAATGACGGATAAATTAAAAATCCCCTTTATCTTCAAATCTTCTTTTGATAAGGCGAATAGAAGTTCCAATAAAACTTTTAGAGGGTTTGGTTTGGAAGAAGGCTTGAGAATTTTAGAGGCAGTTAAAAAACAGCTGGATGTACCGGTATTAACTGATATTCATACAGAAGCTCAAGTTAAACCTGTTGCAGAAATTGTGGATGTATTACAAACACCTGCTTTTTTGTGCAGACAAACTGATTTTATTGCAGCTGTCGCAAGCTCAGGCAAACCTGTGAATATAAAAAAAGGTCAATTCTTGGCCCCAGAAGATATGCTCCAAGTTGTAAGGAAGGCCAAAGATGTTAATGGAGGACTGGATAATATTATGGTTTGTGAACGAGGGGCTTCATTTGGATACAATACACTAGTGTCAGATATGCGAAGCTTATCAATTATGCGAAGCACTGACTGTCCAGTTGTATTTGATGCAACTCACTCTGTTCAGCAACCAGGTGGAAAAGGCGATCGAAGCGGAGGGCAAAGTGAATTCGTTCCACTTCTTGCAAGAGCTGCAGTTTCTTGTGGGATTGCTGGTATTTTTATGGAGACACACCCTAATCCGAAAGAGGCATTATCTGATGGACCTAATGCTGTTCCTTTAAATGAAATGGCTAATCTTTTAGAGACACTTAAAGAGCTTGATCAGATTGTTAAATCTAAAAATGCTTTTTAGAGGTAACCTACATGAGTAAAATAAAAAAAATTCATGGCCGCATGATTATTGATTCACGGGGAAATCCAACTATTGAAGCTGACGTAACACTTGAAGATGGCTCATTAGGAAGGGCAGCAGTTCCTTCGGGAGCTTCAACTGGAAGCAAGGAGGCAGTTGAATTAAGGGACGGTGATAGTGATCAATATTGTGGCAAAGGTGTTACAAAAGCAGTTAATAATATCAATGAAATAATCTCAAAAGAAATTCAAGGGATGGAGGCTGAGGGTCAAACCAGCATTGATGAAAAAATGATCTTAATGGATGGGACTAATAATAAAGAAAATCTAGGAGCTAATGCAATTCTTGCCGTTTCTATGGCAGCAGCTCAAGCAGGTGCAAATAGTCAAAAGAAAAATTTATTTGAATACTTAAATCCCAATGGTCCTTATTCACTCCCAACCCCAATGATGAATATTATTAATGGAGGAGCACATGCAGATAATAATATTGATATTCAAGAATTTATGATTATTCCAGCTGGAAGATCAACTTTCTCTGAGGCAATTCGTTGTGGAGCGGAAGTTTTTCACTCTCTTAAGTCTATTTTAGGTAAAAAGAAGTTAACAACAACTGTAGGTGATGAGGGCGGTTTTGCACCTAATTTAATTTCAAATGATGAAGCTTTGCAACTTATCATGGAGGCTATTGAGAGTGCTGGCTATGAGGCTGGTAAGGATGTTTTTTTGGGATTAGATTGCGCAAGCACTGAGTATTATAAAAATGATAGCTATAATTTGAATTCGGAAAATCTTACTTTAAACTCAAACCAGATGACTGACTATCTAAGCACCTTATGTGACAAGTACCCAATTATTAGCATTGAAGATGGAATGAGTGAGGATGATTGGGTTGGATGGGAAGCGCTTACTAAGAAATTAGGTAAAAATATTCAGCTTGTAGGAGATGATTTATTTGTAACAAACCCAAAAATACTTCAACAGGGTATTGATAAAAAAATTGCAAATTCAGTTTTAATTAAAGTTAATCAAATAGGCACATTAACAGAAACATTTAAAACAATAAGCCTAGCTAAGAACGCAGGCTATTCGACTGTAATATCTCATCGATCAGGTGATACTGAGGATACAATGATTGCAGATATTGCCGTTGCATTTAATGCAATGCAAATTAAAACTGGCTCCATGTCTAGATCTGAAAGAATATCAAAATATAATCAATTACTTAGAATCGAGGAGTTATTAGGCGACAAGTCAAAATACTCTGGATTATCCCCTTTTCTTAAAACATAATTGAATAAACTGACCTTAATTTTTTTTCTGTTAATTATCTTAATTCAGTACCCCCTTTGGTTAGGTGACGGTGGCTTTAAAACCATTATAGAAAAAAATAAACAAATTAATATTCAAAAAAAAATTAATCTAGTTTTGAAAAAAGAGAACGATGCTTTAGTTGCTGAAGTGAATGATTTAAAGAAGGGAACTAAGGCGGTTGAAGAAAGAGCACGAGGGGAATTAGGTATGATTAAAAAGGGAGAAATTTTCTTCCAGATAATTAATAAAAAGAAATAACCTTAAAATTTATCTTGTAATACGAATGATTCTCATTTACAATATTTACATGCAAATAAACCATAAAAGCAATGAAAGTGTAAGGAAATATGTTCGAGAGTTAACAGATAATCTCGATATTATGGCTGAGAAAATGTCTAAAAAAGAATTTAATGTAGATGATTATGACCAATGGTTTGCATTGATTTGTTCGGCATTAGATTTAATAAAGCAGGGATCAGAAATAAGAAATTAAAAAAATACTCCTAATATTTTTTTATACCAGCCCACTCTTTTTAGGTAGGGCTGGTTTTTTTTATAAAAAAATTAAATTTATAATTTAACTAATGCCTTACTTTAATACCTTTAAAGTAATTCTTAATTCAGAAACAACATTATTTCGCTGCTTAATAAGTTTATTAATTTCTTCTTCGGTAATTTTATTAGAATTAAGTTTGTCAATATATTCTTGCTCTAAGACTTGGTTTACTTCAATAATCTCAAAATCAACATCTAAATATTTTGCAAGAGGTGAATTCGAAGCATTAATATTTTCCCATAAATCATTATTTTTCTTGCTGAATAGTTAAAATGTTTGAGGGGTTATTGCTCGAACGTGAGTTGGATCATTTAGAAAATTATCATGACGGGGATGAGGGACATTTATCTGAATCTTTGTTTCAGATTTACAAATACGATATAATTCTTTTATAATATGAAGGAATGTACTAGTATCTGAGCCAATATGCTCTAGTGAGTGATTAAAAATAACCTGATCTACCTCGTTTATCTCAAAGGGCCATGGAAATACTTCTAAATCTACCTGTAAATCTGGTTTCCATTCAATATGCTTATCAATATTTAGGTAGCCATTTATCTTATTTTGCCCACAACCCATATTTAATTTCATGATATTTTATGTTGCCTATTAATTTATCTGGTCAATAATGATTTTATTACTATTTAATGTTAATTCTAAATTAATTTTTTCAATAAGTATTTCAAATAGTATTCTGTAATGATTTTCATCCTTTTTGTAAAAGTTTATTATTTGACCAACTTTATCAGCTTCTACAAAAATATCATCAGCTAATTTGGGTGGCTTGCTCGTGCTTATACTACCTAAATACATTCTTCTTTTTGGTTTTCCCAAGTAGTGAGTTCTAGCAACAATCTCCTGACCTGTATAACAACCTTTTTTAAAATTTACTGCATTTATTAAATCAAGATTTAGAGACTGAGGTATAAATTTATCTTGGGTTTCTGTAAAAATATTTGGAATTTTAGACTCAATATCAGACTCATGCCAAGAGTTACTATCAAGACCACCTTGGTTTGGATACACTTTTGTATATATGTCTTTGATAGCTTTATCATTTCCCAACACAAAGTATCGGTCATTCCTCCCTGATAATTTTGTTACGGAGAAAAGACCAGATTTGTTATTTGCATTCGATTTTTTAATAGTTTGCATTAAATTCTTTGGAAGAGTGCCCCCATAATTTCTAAAAGCTTCCTCTTCTTTACTCTCTCCATGAAAAATAAAATATGATATATCTTCTGATAAATGGTTTAAGGAAACTTCTGACCTCATAATATACATAGAGAGTTTCTGGCTGATTCCGTTACTAATTGATGATGGAGAGAAAAGAAAATAGTTATCCCAAACTTTAATAATTAAAAAGAAAGCGATTAATCGTCCTTTAGGGCTGCAGTAGCCAGCATAGATTGCTTTTTCTTCGTCCTTTATAAGCTTTATATCATTTGTAATTTGTCCTTGAAGGAAGGCTTCTGCATCCTTGCCTTTAATGACGATAACATCAAGATTACTAATTTGTATTTTAGGATTTACCATATTTGAGATTCACTAGTGACTTAATCCTGTTAATTGTTAAGTATTGAAATATAAAGAAGAATAGTGCGAATAAAGAAAAAATATTTCGTAATTGCACCTCGGTGTCATCTCTCCATGCAGAAGGCTGTTTCTTCATAGCACTCAATATTTCTTTTATATCGCTCCCATTGACATAATTACCTTTAACTTCTTGCGCGAGAGATTTTAAATATTTTTCATCCAATCTTGATAGGTAGCGGTCATAACTTGCACTTGAAACATTATTATCTCGCCCGCCAGCATTTTGTGCTGATATCTGAGCAACTCCCGGCTGCAATGCAAAGCTTTCATTTGACCAGTAGCCAATCAGTTGATTTTTATTGTCATATTTTGGAATGGGTGTGCCTTCATCAGACCCAATTCCTACAAACAGCCAATTGTTTGCACCTTGAAACTGATTAAGATCTTCAGTGTTAAAAGCATGTAATTTTGGCGCTTCTTCACCATCAGTAAAGTAAACTACTTGGGCTGATTCAGGAAAGCTTCTGATTAATCGTGCTAGGTTAATCATAGAAGATCTTAATCGAGTGTTTCCAGCCCAAACAGACCGCCAATCAAGTCGCTCAATAGTTTCATTAATTGCACTAAAATTCTCGCATACCTCAATTGGTGTATATGTTGCCGCAACGCTGACCCCAGCAAACATTCCGATACTTACTTTCGTTTTACATGGTAATTGTTCCAGTACTTTTTGAGATATATCTTTAGCATATTTTAATCTAGAAACTTTTTCACCATTAAGAAGTACATCTTGTGTCAACATACTTTGAGTGATATCAACTACAAAAATATAATTAGAGATATCTTTTTTCATTGTAAATTTAGGATTAATAAAAGCTATAACTAAACATATAAATGCTAAGGATAAGTATATAAAATTTTTATTGCCCTTAATTTTTTTAATATATTCATCCATAGGCTTATGGAAGACCTACTGGAATATTTCCCATTATAAGTCCAGGAGAATCTGAATCACCAACTCCAGGAGTTGGCTCAGAGGGGAGAAGAGTGAGAAGCCTATCTAAATTATGTTTAGCATCCCAATGAGTATTATCGTACTTTAATGATTGCTCATATGCTTTTTTTCCTTGTCTGAAAAGATATTCAGCCTCTGCTGCAACTTTGCTATCGTTGCTTGTTCCATAGATAAACAAGCCTCTTTTAAAAAATATATTACCAATATTATAATGAACTGCAGATTTTTGATTACCAGACCCCTCAGTTACTAAGTTATTAAAAAGATTTGTCGCCTCTTTGTAGTAATCTTTTTCTGCTAATCTAAATGCTGCAGAAAACCTTGCTTCATAAGTTTGTGAGTAGATTTCTGGAGTTTCCCCAGCTTTAATAAATTCATTAAAAAAGTTTATTTGATTAATTTTAAAGATAGAGCTAGAAATAAAAATTAAAAGAATTACTCCAATCACGCATAACGTATAGGATACTTTTTTTACAC
>Ga0209192_10001960_pt1 | contig 15414 bp, 17 predicted proteins | sample ArcticOcean_MG_C_11_FD_187433 | JGI IMG/M metagenome (GOLD analysis project Ga0209192, IMG submission 187433) | Marine microbial communities from western Arctic Ocean - ArcticOcean_MG_CB2_154 (SPAdes) (version 2) | ecosystem: Environmental > Aquatic > Marine > Oceanic | place: Arctic Ocean... | reverse complement strand
GTGGATCCGGTTGAAGTGAACGTGGAACCGGTTGAGGTGCGAGAGGACCCAGCGCCTGCGGTTCGAAACGCCGGGGCCAGGAACAGCGTGACGCGAATTTAGACGAAATCTTGGCAACAAAACATGTTGCTCGTTTTTGTCCACCCAACCCTCGTCTCTCCTTGTCTCGGACTTGGAGAACCCCATACCACGACGCGCGCGCCCCTCTGCTCGCGTCGCCGACGCCACGGCTTCCATGATGCGTCGCACAGCCGTTCTCGTGGTTGCCTTGTCGCTCGTCCTGACCGTCCAAGCGGCGAGCCGACAGCCGCTTCTCCCCGACCTCCGGCTCGGTCAGACCGCCTCGAACGCGTCGGGCTCCGACTCGAGTCTTTCGGGGTGCGAAACGTGTTGCGGCGGCGGAACCTGCGATTCCGCGTTCAAAAACACGCCTGGCACGTGTTGCGGGGTGCTGAACGACAAATCCTTCTGCTGCCCTACCTCGAACTCCACGTTCGGAGACGCGTCGTGTGTGCGCAGTGGTGACGACGTTTTCACGTGCCTCACCACCAGTGGCAAAGGAGGCTTTTCCAAAAGCAAAGTTTACGTCTCGCCGTGGTACTCGCTTTTTTCGCTGTTCATTCCAATCGCGCTGTTTGCCGCGTGCTGCATGGCGTGCTTCCGCAAGCCGGGGGTACATCCGCCGCAGCAGGTCATGGTGCCTTATGGCCAGACTAACAACCCATACGGCGGCCAGGCGTACGGGTACCCGCCGAATCAAAATTGCCAAAACCACCAAAGCCAGACTTACCAAAACAGAAACGCGGGATACGGCGCGTCCAACCTCGCGGGAGCCGGTGCGTCCGCCCCGCCGCCGCCGAGCGAGTTGCCCACCTCAGACCAAAGAATGCCCTCGGCACCTCCGTACGCGCAACAGCCGTCGTACTATCCGTCCGCATGAAGAAACGACTTCGTGTCAGGTTGTCAGCTGACAAAAACAACAAATTCTGACGGCGAAATTCTTTTTCGCAGGCGGAGCCGGTTTGCTCGGCGGGCTGATGCTTGGCAGCATGTTCGGCGGCAACGGATCCTCCGGCGGCGGTGGGGGCGGGGGATTCGACGCAAATAGTGGCGGGGGCGGCACCTTCGCCGCGGACGACGGGGGGGGAGGTGGGTTCGCCGCGGATAACTGAAGAGACAAGGCGTGGCGCGACCGCGTAGCGTTTTTGTGAAAAAAAAAGACACAAGTTTGCTGAGGAAATCTCAAAAAAAAATCGGGACGCCAAATTGTCATTGTTGGCACCCATTGCTCATTCGAACTCACTCCCGGCTGCACTTGCGGTGCTGCGGGGTGCCTCACAGGGTGAATCGCACGGTCGGCGACTCGATTTTCGTTCGACTCGCGGTGTTTAGCCACTCTTGACCCGCGCGATACGACCTCTGCGTCGCGTTCGGGCGTCATGGCGTATAAACCCGCGGTGCGGGAAACGGAGCAGTGCATGGAAACCGCGCGCGAGGAGGCGGGTCTCGGCGCGCCTGATACGCTCGCGTTTCAGTGCAAGCACCCAGCGAACCGGGAGTACGCGCTTTTTTTCATGCACATGACGGACGCGGCTGAGATACGATCCTTGGATAACGGCGCGGATTCGCAGTGGCCGAAGACACTTCGCAAGATCACGGGGTCGTTGTGCAAGCTCCCTACCCGGGTGCGCAGTTTGGATCACGCCAACGCGATTCACGGGGTCGGCGCGAAAACCCTTGAGTTGTTCCGGAAGTACCTGACGAAGTACCCTCCTGAGCCGCCATCCGAGGCGGAACTACTCGCGGACGAGAGAGCGACAGAAGCCACGCGCGCGGCGAAGGAAACGGAGAAGGCGCGGAAGAAAAGAGAGCGAGACGCGAAAAAAACCGCCGCGAAACCCGCGCCCGCCGCCAAGCCGGGCACGCCGAACGAATCGCAGCAGCAACGAAACCGGTACGACCCTAGAGGTGTGGATGACGACGTAATCGCACTCGACATGGACAACACACCACCTGACGCACAAAACCGAAACCAAAACCGCCCGCCCGCCGCCGAGCCTCCGCCGGCAAAGAAATCCAAGAAGAAACCGCCCGCGAAGAAACCGTCGCGGTGGGAACCGGGGTACCGCACCGCGCCGTTCGCGCTGTTAGTCACGCTTCACAGGCTTTCGTTGCAAGGCGTGGTTACTACGGATAAAAAAACCTTGATGGACGAGGCGGAGGAATCCGACTTATCGCAACAAGGCATTTACCCGAAAGGAAACGCGGATATCGCCGCCGCCGCGGCGGGTGGCGCGCGCGGGTACAGTACGTGTTGGGGCTTTCCCAAATCAGGCGGCACAGCGTTTGCCGATTGACCAGAGTTAGGTAATTACGTAACACGCGCGGTCCGAAAGACGTTAACCACCTTTCGTGGACACAATCACAGGGGGCGACAAAGCGCAGTTCTCGTACTCGGGGTGGACTTGTTTCGGGAAGCAGCTGAAAGTCGCCCCGAAAGGCTGGCCCGCGCCGATGGTCATGTGCTGGAGCGTTCCGATGCAGATCCGTCTAACGGACGAGGGGAAGATGCTAGGGTCGTGGCTTCACGCCGCGGCGGAGCAGCGGGGGGATTGCGTTTGCGGGCTGATGAGCGCGAGCGACATCGCGGCGGCGAACTTGGAACGGGAAGCGGTGCTGATGGGTGGGGAGGCTGGCGGCGGTGGCGCGACAGGCGGGGCGTCGGGGTCGGGAAGTGATGCCCCGGTGCCGCCCGGTCCGATCGACCCACCAGTTGTCCGCGCCGCGGCGAGGCCAAATACGGAGACGTTCGCGGACGAAGCGCCGGAGCCGCGACGACAAAAACAGCAACAGCAACCGCCGGTAAACGACGCGACGCTTCGCCGCGAGCGCGCGAGGGCGGCGACGCTTGAAGAGATTGCCCGGGTACGCGCGGCGGCGAGGGCAGAGACGATGCCGGCTGGTGCGATGGGAACTTTAAATGGAAATACGACGATTGGCACGGCCGCGACGCCTGGCGACCACGCCGCCGCGGCGGCGGAGCGTCGTCGCGTCGCGGAACGCGCGATTGACGCCGCGGCGGAGTTGCGTCGATCTGGGGAGCGCGACCGCGAAACCCGGTGTCTATCATCCGCGGCGACGAAGGCGACGAGGGAGGACGCGCCGCTCGAGTTTACGCGAAGACCCCCCCCTCAACCGTCCGCCTCGCCCATGGATGACGACATCGTGATTCTCAGCGACGACGAAGATGACGCCGCGCCTTTTCGGGACGACAACGCGCGGTTCGTTGACGACTTCGTGGCGCGGTCCGGTAACCGCCAGCGGGAACACCCCGCGATGTCAACCTGTTCCGGTCGACAACTTCGCCTCCCCCCGTTCCCGCGAGGCGTCGCGTTCAAAGACGTGTACGACGTGGTTTTGATCGTGGATAACCGCGAGCAGTTCGGGGGCGCGCGCCGAGGCGCCAACCAAACCAGAGCCGACCACCGCCAGGAGGAAGTCCAGCGCATCGCGTCCACGCACGGCATCCTCGCCGAGGTTGGGCACCTGGAGTGCGGGGACGCGACCTGGGTCGCGCGGCGAAAACCACACCACCCCGGCCCCCAAAACGATTTCGTGTTGGACTTCGTGGTGGAGAGGTACGGCCTTGCGGCTTTCCCAAATCCGCCACACACTGTTTTATCTCCCAGCTGGTGACTGTTCGGACCGATTACTACGACTGTTCAGACCGATTACGGTGACTGTTGTCCATACATCGTCCAATACACGTCCAATACACATACCGATTACCACGACTGCTGTCCACACATCGTGCAATACACGTCCAATACACGCCCAACACGGGACGTTAACCACTTTTCGTGTACCAATCGCAGGAAATCCCTGGACGATTTGCGGATTTCCATCCAGGACGACCGGTACCGGCAGCAAAAGTTTTTCCTGAAGAAAAGGTACGGCCTTGCGCGTTTCCCAAATCCAGGCGCACTGTTTGCCCATACAACAAGCTGACACTTTTCTCTTTTACAGCGGCGTCCGTTCCTTGGGTTACTTGGTGGAGGGCGACGTTTCGAAGTGGTCCAGCTCGTTCGGGGTGGCGGAGCAAAGCGTCAAAGCCGTGGGGAGCGCCACGGTACAGACCGAGGTGTGGGACGGGTTTTCCGTGATTCGCACGGAGCACCAAAAAGAAACGTTCGAGACGTACGGCCGTATGACGGTCGCGATGACGGATCTGTACGGGTCGTTGACCTCGAGCGACGGCGCGAAGCCGGCTTTATGTAGTAGCGGTGACACCACGGACCACTTGCCAATCCCACTACAGGAGTACAACGCGAGGCTGACCAACACGAAGCGGTCCCTGAGCACCCTGCGAAACGTGTGGGGCGGGATGCTGATGGCGGTTCCCGGTTTGGGGCCCGAGATCGCGCAGGGGATTATCGACAAGTACCCGACGCCGTTTTCGCTGAACATGGCGTACGGGAAATGCGCAAGCAAAGAAACCGCAAGCGCGCTTCTGCAAAGTTTACCCCTCACGGGAAACCGAACGGTAGGGCCGTTAGTGTCAAAGAAGGTGTTCACGTCTTTGTTCGGGCACGAACTCACGCCGCGCGCGTAATAGGGTAGGATTTTAACCAGACGAGTATAACAACGATTGACCACAACTACCTACTACACTACTGCGTACGGTACCTCGTGAAGGTATTAAAAACTTACTCGACGTAGGTATACCCCGGCCGTTTGTACCGCGGCGCGCGTCGCGGCGACCGTACGTACTTCGCGGACGTCCCGGCCGTCGCGTCATGGTTTTCCAACAGGTTTCCCAATCGCGGCAACTCGAACCCTAACGCAAACGTTGGAACTTTGTCAGCCTCGGAAAGCTCAAGGAGCTCGCAGAACAACGCGAGGTCGGCGTAACTCGGCGTTCTTCGGTCAAAAAAATAACCCGTGCCACTCCGTTCCAACCGGCCCTCGAAAACGCAAAGCGCGCCGACCGGCTCGTTTCCGGCACCGACGACTCGTTCACGCGTTTCGAGGCTCGGTAGTGGGTGGCTGTTTTTCTGGTCAGGCGGCTCGTGTCACTACTTGTCGTCTCGGCTTCTAGCGCCAACGCGTCCGATGAAAACAAATCGCCCTCGTGCGTCCGCCCGTCGTTGCGCAGTGCGGCGACGTGAAACGAAAAAAGCGAGTCGAGCTTCGCGATTTCGTGTTCGCCGTCCACAACCTGAACCCGACTGCGTCGAAAACGACGTGAGGCACCCCGCATCTTACAAAATCAGTCTGGACACCTCGCACCGGTTGCGCATGGGCATGTACGTTAGCGTGAATCGGGGCGTCCGCGTGTTGTTTCCGGCTTCCTGTAAACCTCCCCCGGGAAGAGACTCTCTGAGAGACGTGGACCACAGGTCCACGGACGCGAACAAATGCGTGCGGTACGCAACCGCTTCGTGTTCTTCCTCGGGAACTGCGGTCCCCGATTTCGCACCGGAAGATGCGGACACGAGTCGGGGACGGATTCGCGACGACCGATTACGTGTCCGAGCCCGAGAAATGCGTGACGACGCGCCGCGACGACCCACGGTCGACACGCACGGCAGCGCAGACGACATCGCGCACATCCTTCGCGTCGAGCGCGCGTCGTGTGCGAAGGGAATGCGCATCAGTTTCTCGAATCTGGTTTCGTGTTTCCCGAAATAAAAATCACGCGCGCGGCGAAAAACGAATTCTCGGAAACGACGAGTCGATGGCCACGCTTTCGTGCCCAGCATTCGTGCGCGCGCGCGCGTGTCACCCTTCGATGTCAGCGTCCACCTCGACGTCCGCGTTCGCGCCCGCGTGCCCCAGGATCACGTGGGGAAGACGTGTCCCCCCGAAGAGTGCGACCGTGTTTCGTCCGCGTCATCCAAACCTGACACTACCGAAAAAAAGTAAAACAAGGTTTCGCACTGCGGTTTCCGCATCCGCGTACGCCAAAACCTGGTCCAACCCTTCCGGCGCGGTGCTCACTTGCCTGGTGAAGGACACGGTGTGGGCGGCGGAGCGTCCATTCATTTGGAACACGATTGATGTTGGCGGGAAGATGGGGGTGGTGCGGCTTGCGAACGGTGATGTTTGGGTGCACTCGCCCGTTTATTTAGACGCAAGCACGAAAGCCGCAGTGGACGCGATAGGCCCGGTCAAGCACGTCGTATCTCCAAACTACGAACACGTGACGTGGGCATCTGAGTGGAAACGCGCGTACCCAAGCGCGACGTTGTACGGCTGTCCTGGTATGAAAAACAAGGAACCGGGCATACCGTGGGATGTGGAAATTATTGACGGCGATTGTACCTTCCCGGGGGACGAATTTTCCGCCGTGTGCTTTGACGGCGCCGAAAAAAATCCATTCACCAACAAACCATTCTTCAACGAGTGCGTCTGTTTGCACAAGCCCAGTGGGGTTTTGTTCGTCACCGACATAGTGTGGAATTACCCAAACGATGTGCCTTTGAAAACCGCGGCGTGGAAGTTCGGGATGGACCGGGTGTATAAACCGTTTTACGAAAACGCGATGGTGGTGCCGGAACGGTATTTGAAAAAGAAAAAGCAACTGTTGGCGTTGCCCTTCGACAAAGTCCTCCCGTGCCACGGAACCTTCGTGGCGACGGCGGGCGCGCGGATGATCAAGCAGGCGCTGATGTGACGTGGGTAGTTTGTGCATCACGGAGTCGACAATTCATGCACCTCGTAAATAGTCTACTCTCTGTTAAATATGCGAGTACCCCATCGCCTTTGCGAGTTTGGTTTTGTACTCGCGAATGGTGCCTTGCCACCTGCTGACTTTTTTATTTTCGCACACCCAGATTTGGTCCGCGACTTGGTCGATGAGCCTGAAATCGTGCGACACCAAAACCACCCCTCCGTTGAATTTTTTAATCGCGTTCGCCAGGCCGTCAATCGCATCCACGTCAAGGTGGTTCGTGGGCTCATCAAGTAACAACAAATTAGGGTTGCGCATGTTGATCATGGCGAACACGATGCGCGACTTTTGGCCGTCGCTTAAACACCCAATTTTCGTGTTTTGCATCTTCGTGTCCAGCCCGAACCGATCCAGCCAGGCGCGCCAGAACTCGTCCGTCCGTTTGAACTTCGGGGAGTTGGGGTAGGTGGATTTGAAAAAGTTGAACACGGTTTTCACGGGATCCAGCTGCTCCGCGCTGTGCTGGTTGTACCGTCCGATCAACAAAGCGGGGTGCGGCTTCACGTCGCCTTTCGTCGGGGTTAGCTCGCCCGCCATCAGTTTCAAAAGCGTTGATTTGCCGCACCCGTTCGGACCGACTAGCGCGATCCTTGAATCGCAATCCACCCCTATGTCCAAATCCTCGTAAAGGTTGTCTTGTTTCTCTCCGCTGTAGGAGAAAGAAACCCCGTCGAACGGCAACACGGGCGACGGCAGTTTGTCGCACTCGGGAAACTCAAACGTGAACGTGTTTTCCTTGAGTTTGGGTTTCAAAACCGCCTCTCCCTTGATTTTGGTTAAAACCTTGTCCTTCGAAGCCGCGCTTCTCGCCTTGCCGTTGGCGTGGTTCGCCTCGACGTAGTCCGCCAGTTTCGCCATATCAGCCTGTTGCTTTTCGTAAAGCTTCATTTGGATCTTTTCCTCCGCCTCGACTTGCGCGCAGAACGTGGTGTAGTTGCCGCTGGCACGATTAACGCCGAAAGTGTCAGTCGGTCGTGACGTGTATGAGTAAGCAGTCAGGGTAATGGGCAGAGGTAATAATCCTTTCGTCAGGACGAGTATGGGCAATCGCGAAGGCGGAGCGTGGTGATTGGGAAAGCCCCGCACCTGTAGTACTTCAAGTCGAAATCGTGAAGCCACACGATTTTGTTACACACCGTGTTTAGGAAATCCTGGCTGTGCGAGACGACTAGGAGGCACTTCTTGTAGTGCGACAAGTGCTCTTCCAGCCACACGCAGGCTTCCAAATCGAGGTGATTAGTGGGTTCGTCAAGAAGCAGTAGTGTGGGAGCCGCGAACAGTGCTTTGGCTAAGGACACCCGCATGCGCCACCCGCCACTCATGTCACGCGTTTTTTTTTCCATGGACACGGTTTTGTTCGAAAACCCGAGCCCCGTCAGTATTTTCCGCGCCTCGAACTCGAACGTGTCCGGGTCCAGCTCCGCGAGTCGGTCGCTTATCACCTCAAGGCGCTCGTCGTCCACCCCTGAAGTTTCTATGATCAAGTCCTGCGCCGCTTCCAGCCTCAAAATCTCGTCAGTCACGTGGTCGATAACCGCCTCCAGCGCCGTTCTTTCGGTGGGCTCCGCCTCGGCGTGCAGGTGGTACAAATCCACGTGCTCCGGTACCGGTATTTCCCTCATCGCAATCGCGTTTAGCACGTTGGTTTTGCCACTGCCGTTGATACCGATGAACCCGTACCTGGTACCGACGTTCAGTTCTAACACCGCGTCGTCTAGCAAGCAAGCGCCCGCCACGGTGACCGAGAACTTTTCGATCTTCGTGTCACTCGCGCTTGGGTTGCTCGCCAAAACGCCGGTCACGGCTCGTTGCTTGGCGAGCATCTCCTGGCTGGAAACAACCGAGTAGCCAGACTCTTTCGCACCGCCTGTCGTGAGCTTCGCAATCGCGGCAGCCACGTCCTCCACCGTGGGCGTGTCGTCGTCTGGCTTGTCGCTTTCCTGGCAAGCGTCGCCATCACCGGCGGCGCCCTTTTTGCTGGCGCCACCCTTCTTCGCCAACCGCTTCGCATCCTTCTCCGCCGCCCTCGCCGCCTTTTGCGCAGCCTTCTCCTCGGGAGTCGCCGCCGCGAGAAGCTCCCTTTCTTTGTTCTTCACCAGCTTGCCCGTCACGAGGTCGATCTGCTCGGGGGCCATGGCGACGGCGAGCGCGGCCCGGTGTGTCTACACGCATCGTCGGGGAAACAAAAAAGCGCCTTGCCGACTTTCGAGCAACTTTCCCGACTCCTATAAAAATCGATTCCTCTTTTTGAAACGGGCGTGCCCTTTGGACTCCTTTAGGACGGTCCTTTGATGCCGTTTTCCATCCTGAAACGTCGGTCACACGTCAGTCGTTCGCACGTGCAGAACAAAACTGCTTCGCGAGGGATTTGTCGCTTCCTGATTGGCCGCGACACGCGCGCTTTTTGGCGTTCCGATGGCGCGTTCCGGAACACTGTTCGACACTTGTGATGCGCGCGGAGGTGATGACCTCGGGAGTGTTCGGGATCGCGGGTGGTGACCCCAAGGGAACGAAACGCGCGCGTGAGAATGACGCGCAAAGGGAATCCGCCCCCGTATCGCCGTTCGTGGCGACGCCTCCGTCGCGCGCCAAATGGCAAAGTGTCTCCTACACCGATCGTCCCGAGGCGTGCGTTGGCGTTCAACATCGCGCGCGAGCGGTCGCGGCTGTGGACACAGAGCACCCCGTGACGCGCCAAACCATTGGCGCCGTCGTGTTTCGCGCCACCCATTCGCCCCCCGCATCCTCACCGACGACCCCACGCGCGTCGCTGTTCGCACGACGCGCGGGAGCGCGGGTCGGGACTTCTTCTCGGGGCGTCGAACGCCTGCAGGCTGAAACGACACACGCTCGTCTTGATCTCGACGGCGATTCCTTTGCCGATTCCAATGACGAGAAAACGAGTGGCTCGAGTGATTTGTCGCTCATCAGTCGCGAACGGAACAAACAATCCCTCGGTGTCTCGCCGTGTCTGTCAATCGACACGATCGAGGTACCGACCGACATCCCAAATGGCGTTCCCAACACCTACCTGCCCAACTCGAAGATGCCCAAACACGGGTGGATGCAGCGGTGTTTCGGGTGCGGCGCGTGGACGGGCGCGGCGGCGAGCGTCGGTGACTTCGAGGTTTTCCGGTGTCACGGCTGCGCGCGAGGGTTTCGGGAACGCGCGAGGCTGATGAATGAAATCGGCACGAGGAGTGCTTCCAGTGGTGGCCCGTTAGACAGCAGTACACGCGATCGCACCGAAAACAGCGCCAGCGCAGGCACCACAGACCTTAGTAAAATCGCACAGAAGCTTCGGGCGTTTTTAGCGGCGCGGTTACCGGAAGCGGGTTTGGAACACTCGATACTACAGCTTCCACGATGAGCTTGCTTCGTACCGCAGTTGACGTTTTAATAATACACAAACGTCCGCTGCTGCGTTTCGTTGTCATGACAACCTGCTCAATATCCATCACGCCACACAACCGCGTCAACATCTATCACGCTATACCCTCAAGCAACGCTCGTCGTCGCGCTCGGTACTCAGACGCTAACGAGACGGCTACGTCGTCTTCGAAAACTGTTTCGCTTTCATTTTCAGAAACTCGCGCCTCGGCGTCGCCGAGGGTTTGTAAAAGCTCCTTGGGATAAATAAAAGAAAGTGTCAGTCGGCGGTGTGGGAACATACGGGAGGCGGGATTCGGGAAAGGCCAACACGTACCCGCGCTCGGACTCGACAGGCCGCGATTGCGACGTCGCAATCACCGGAAAGCAGCTCGAACAGCCGTAGCAACCGCGTGTCAACACACGCATCCACGCCAACGCGAAGCGCCGCCGCTTCCTCGTTCTCGGCGTGGACACACGTTCGCTGCGAGGGGTCATTTTTTAATTCGGTTTCAACCTCTGGGTCTGTATTTCTCGTCTCCTCCTGAACCTTTTGGACCGCTTTGTGTCTGGCTCCTTTCCACGCTTCCTGTGTGTCGTCTGCGTCGCCGCAAAGGTTCTCGTACCACCACGCCGCGTCCTCCAAGCCCCGAAACAGGGTAACACGGTTGTGCGGGTTGGGTTTCGGAAGGAACCCGAAGAAAAGAAAAAAGTGTCGATCGTCGCGCTCGCCGTACGACGCGACTATCTCCGCGTTTTTTTTAATATCCCGACAGGCGGTCACCATGAAATCCCCACCCCCCGTACCGGAATCGTCCCACACAACGTCCCACTGGCACGACACGGAATCAGCCCGTGAGTCGTGGTTCAGCAAATCGACGTACGGGACGAGTAGACGTCGGGTTGTTGTTGTTGTTTTGTTGTTGTTTTCGCCGCCGTCCTTTGAGACGGCGCGAGGTTCCCGCACCCGAAACGTCCGCGAGTGTACCAAGCTCATCGCCCATCGCCAGTCCTGGAACGAGTGTTTCTCCTTAACCGCGGCGTGACTGCTTTGCAGTAAAAGCCGATACCGACCGAGTTCGTCAAGCGCGTGCTCGTCCGCGACGAGGTCGCCGACGACGACGTCGTCCGTCGCGACGCACGCGTTTGCGAACCCGACGGTTTCGGTGGGGAGCGTGTTTGCGTATTTCGCGTGGTCGTCGTTTTCGCGCTCGCGAAGCAGCGCATGGGCGAGCCGGACGGCCCAAGGCGCGTCGGGGTAGGGCGGTGTCCTACGCGTACTGTCGCTCAACGCGCACGCGATAGGCACGCGAACAACGACTTCACCAGACTTGATGTCTCTCTTCGCGAACAACCCGCGACCGCGATCGCCGTGACCAACTTTCGTTTTCGACACGTCTCCGCCACGGCCGGTAATCCACGCCCCGAGCGCGTCCACCTCGGGGGAACTGGTGGCACTGGAAGAAACCCCGCGCCGCGTGGAAACAGCACGCGACCTCGGTGCGGTTCGGTGACACCCAACCAATACCCCGACGCACGGGGGCACCGACGTGGCGCGCATACGCCAAAGTGCCGAGGAGATCGGGACGCACTGACTTTTAGTACGCGAGATGCCGAGACTAAACTTTCACGCCGGATGGAGAAAAGAAGACTCCAGTACGAAAAGTATTGACCAAGAGCACCGGATGCCACGTAACGTACGATACATGTATAACATACCACGAAGACCGCGCGCGTGTGCGTTTGGTTGCCAAACGCGTCTACGCGCTCATTCGCTTCATCTTTATTTGTCGCGGCACCAAAACTCTTCCGTCGCTCCGTCCGCCGCTCAGCTCGCCTTGGTCATCGCGGCGTTGAGACCGGGGAAGATCTGCGGCTTTTGCGTTCGCATGAACTTGCGAATGCTGTGCTCGCGCCACTGCGTGCCTTCCTTCACCCTCGCCTTGCCCTCGTGCACGCCCTCCATGCGGCCTTCTTTGAACGGGCTGCACGCATTTACCAAAACAAAGAAAGAGGGGAACACACATTTTGGGGATGGGGGAGAGGTCAGTTTTGTGGGCAGGCGTGGGGGTCGGGGGTACGCGACACGGGTCCACGCCGCGCGCGGCACGCCGCGCGGGGGACGGACACGGGCGGGACCGCGCACGGCCGCGTAGACGAGGCGCGCGTCGCCATCCATCAGGGACGCGGACGCGGTGGATAAAATGCACGCTTCACTTGGGGAGACGACCGAATCACCGGGGCGCGCGCGGAGGGGGACCGACGTACCGGAACCCGGGGGAGGTGCTGATCTGTCGCGTCACGAAGAACGTGGTGATGCACAAAGCACCGCCGACCGCGGCCCAGATGGGGTACACCTGTGTCGGAAGAGGGAACAGAAGGCGGTCAGCGTGTCCGGTTGGCATGAAGCGAAAGGACTGGTTGGCGTGAGTCAGATGGGGGCTCCATTCAGTGGAACAATTTATCTAGGGTTCTCCGACCCGCCCGCGTACCCCGACGCGACGGATCACGTCCACACACGAACCAACGCACTACGCGCTACGTACCTCGGGGCGAACCCAAATCTGGCTCCAAGTCTTGGACGCCATCGTGTGGTGAGACGTGCGAGAATGGCCGCGCAAGGGGAGACGTTTGCCCTTTGAGAAAAATGGGTCGGTGGTGATTCGAAGAATCTTGATTAAACAAAACGTCTCACACACAGGCAAACAGTCTAAACGCAAACATAAACACAAACACCACACCCCTTCATCCACCTTCACGCTGTGTCAGGACTCGTGTTCGTCTCAAAAAAATGCGTAGGTATGTCTGGACTCACGTCCGGCGCGTCCCCGGCGCGTCGCCACGAAGTCCACGCGTTTCTGGCGCGTCGTTCGGTGACATCCAGCGTTGTTGATGCGCCGTTTGGACGCACCACGGTTAAGTCCGCACACGGCCGGTTCCAAAACCCAGGCACCAAGTCGCGCCTCGTTAACACCCCCACCACGTTGTTCAACGAGTCCACCACCGGGAGGTGTCGCAGCCCCGAGGCGCTGCGGGGTTGGGAACGAAAAGGGTCAGTCTTGGGTATGGGTGTACTGTATAAGCAAACAGTGCACTTTTGATGTATGGAGAGTTGCCAGTACTGGTAAATGTTACTAGTAGTGCAGTCAGAGAGGGGCAGGAAACAGTGTGCCTGGATTTGGGAAAGGCCCAACGCGTACCGAAAGTACCCCGCGGCGCGCCACGCCGCGCACTGCGAATAAACCGCGAGGGGCGCTATTTTCATGTAGTCCGTGAGGTACATGTGCTTGTCCAGTTCCAAAGGTGTCAGCCCCAGCCTCGACACCGCTTCCGAGGAAAGGGAAACGCTTCGGTCGCTGAACTCGTGGCGGTGGTGGAACGTGCGCATCGCCGCGTCGTTGGCGAGCACGCGGCGTTCGGCGACGCGCGACTGCTCGAGCGTCGGCGCGACGGGCTCGTCCGCCGTCGGCTCGATGGGCTCGTTAGCCGTCCCGTTCCGTGGCAAATCGTTTGTTTGGATCTCCACAAACTCCCGTCTCGCGAGAAGCACCATGAGCTGCGACCTTAACATGAACCCGACGAGCTTTCCGGCACCGGAAACCACGGGGAAGCCGTTGTGTTTCGTGTGCAGCAAAACATCCGTCACTTCCCTCACCGTGGTTTTCTCGCCGAAACAAACCGGGTGCGCGGCGATCAGCGACGAAACCGTGGTTTGCACGCAAAAATCCTCACTCGACGACACTCGCGCGCCGTCGCCGGTGTCAAATCGTCGGGATCCGTTCTTCGGCGCGTGCGCGTGCCTCGGTCGCAGAAAAGGAACCCCCTTGGTTCGGAGTTGGGATTCGTAAAACGACTCGCCGTGCACGCGTGGGCCCACCAGGTTGGCCACGGCGACCCCGAGAAGCAGCGGCATCAGCGCTCCAACTCGGCCGGTACCTTCCACCATAATAACCACCAGAGAAATCGAGCTGCGGAACATCCCAGCCAGCGCGCTCGCGGCGCCCACGACGGCGTACGAACCGGGAGACACCCGGTCCGCGACGTCGGCGCCCGCCAAGCGCTCGACGACAAAACGCACAAACGTGCCCCACAGCGACCCCAACATCGCGCCCCACGCGATCGTGGGCATGAACAAACCGCAGGGGAAGGACACGTCGCACGCGAAGGGAATCGTGGTGAGTAACACGACCAGGGAAGCGGCGATCGCGAGCGGGGTGAAATCGCTGGAGGCGCTGAGAAGCTCGGAGATTATGTCGTCCCTCAAACCCAACAGAAGCGTCGCGACGTCGTTGACGTGGCCTTTGGGACACGCAAGTCCGTGGACGTAATCGGTGCCGTCAACGGAGTGGGATGTGCGTTCCGTGTTGTCTTCACGAGGCAAGCACGCGCCGAGACTGGCGGCGGCGCAGACGGCGAGCGCGGCGCACACCCCGGCGACGAGCGCGGCTTCCATGACTCGCGCCCGGGGCGACGTCGGTCGCCGCGGCGACAACGCAGAGGAGGCGCGCGTTAAAATTGCGCCGAGCACCGCCGCGACCGCGGCGAGCATCGCGAACAAGGGGAGTTCCCACAGGAAATACGCGAACACGTCGTCGAGAGGAGGACTGTTAGGGTCCGTCGCGTTTGATGGAACACGCTTTTGTTCGACGGACATGGGAATCACGCCGGTGGATCCGCCGAGAGAAAGAATCGTCGCCGACGCCTTGCCCGCCCAGGCTCCACTTTTGGGCATCGCCGCGCGGGCCACGGTGGTCACGAACACCGCCAACGCCGCGCACAGCAGCGACCTCCAAGTCGTGCTGTGCGACCAGTGCGTGCTCGCTTCCTCTTATCTCGATAAAAAAGAAAGTGTCAGTTTCGTATGGGCAATCGCAGAGGCGGAACGTGGTGATTGGGAAAGGCCCGTACCCAGGGAAAACAAAACCCCGCCCACGGGCGCGCCGAACGCGGCGGCCAAGCCGGCCGCGACGCCCGCGCTGAGAAAGTCCCGGCCATCCGCGTCGTTGTGGAACGCGTCGAACATGCCTCCGTGTTTCGTGCCCCGCATTTGCCGCGTGCACAGAGACGCCACACCGGCGCCGACGTGCACCAGCGGGCCTTCCGGCCCGACGGGGGCACCGCACGCCACGGCTAAAGACGCGCCTGGCACGAAAAAGAAGAAGTAATGTGTCAGTCATTACGGGATTGGAAAGGGTAGGCCCCGTACTCTGCGGTATTGCGGGATCTGAAACGGGTCCAACGGAGTGGCCGCGGTAACAGTAGCAGTCGTACTCTAGGTACTGGTAAAGCCAGTACTCTAAGTAAAGCCAGTA
>Ga0209192_10001955_pt1 | contig 15437 bp, 23 predicted proteins | sample ArcticOcean_MG_C_11_FD_187433 | JGI IMG/M metagenome (GOLD analysis project Ga0209192, IMG submission 187433) | Marine microbial communities from western Arctic Ocean - ArcticOcean_MG_CB2_154 (SPAdes) (version 2) | ecosystem: Environmental > Aquatic > Marine > Oceanic | place: Arctic Ocean... | reverse complement strand
GATCACCCCACTCCTTCTGTTCTTCCATCATCATGAATGTATCCATGAATTGTGATATAATTTCTGATGGCAACATATCTTCTGTTCTTGGAATACAAGCTGTACTTGCCACATCACCTTGAACTTCAACAGGAGTCCTCTCTGACATACACTGTTCCATACTAGGTAAATCAACCTCATATGTCGCACCAGATACCATAGTAATAATCATCAGTGCTTTAATCATGACTTATCTCCTTTCAATTTCAATTCTTCAATTCGTTCTTCCAACACATAAATAGCGGTGGAAAGCCTACCCGTATCCTGTGGTTTCAGTCTTGACTTTAAAAGTTGAACCTCTGTCTCCAGAATTGACTTGGTTAATATTGAAACAGAATCACTGTTGACTTCCATCATGCAGCCTCCTTATATTTGTCGTACCAGTACTTAGAAGAGTTACGCAACTCAAAATTTGCATCACGAACATACTCAAGCAGTTCAGTGATATACTTGGCTTGTTTTTCAGACCAATCATCACCACGATTTGCAATCTGATCAATGATCTCTTGAACGTAATTGATTGATGGGCAAGTATCACCCGGCACGTTAGGCGCAGATGCCTTTGCAGCAATAATCTTCACACGTTTCGCACTCACTTTAGGCATTTAACAATTCCTCATTTGTTGTTTCAAAAATTATTCCAAATGGATCGTCTTCATTTGCACCAAGATGTTCATCCATTGTCTTTAGAAGATGATTATAGTCATCACTCTTTATATCATCCAAGATAACATCTATCTCATCACGATCAATTCCAAGACCTTCCATTTCACTTTCTGCAATGGCAAGCAACATAAATGCGTTACCGTTTGGCCCATCCAGATCAACTATAGTATTAGACACTGGTTTAGTTTCTCGTATCATTAGACTTTCTCCCAAACTATCGTTTCATTTCCAACGAATTTATACTTCGTGTTTCCAACCAGCACCATATCACCGACACTGGTGCTTCGACAAGCGCCACCGTCAAACATTGGCGTCACTTCTTCGTTCTTCCACCATGCATCATTGATGGTGTTGGTCTTCACAAAAGCTTCCTCACACTTGTTCATATCAGTCAAAGTCTTGTCAACCTCAACAAATGCGACAGTAGTAGGCGCATCTTCAAATGCAGCGTGAATAACCGCAACTTTTTCTTTCTTGAACGTCTTCATCAGAGCATCCGTTTTCTTGTTAGGCATAAAATTCTTCCTCTGTATAGTATCCAATGGATGAACCGTTAACGGTAGGTCCAGAGTTAATCTCACTCAACAACAACCAAGTATGTGAACCGTTGTCCCACTTGATCTTGGCTTCTTCCATAGCACTTCCATAGGTACGATCAATAGTGACAATCTCACCTTCCCACAAGGGAATCATTGCACCGAAATAACCAATCATTTTCGCACCTAGTATCACCTTTTCGGCGTTCCACTCTTCTGTTTCAAAGAAACGGATATCTGCATCTGTGGTGAATGGGTCAGTATTCTCAGCAATTGCTGTTTCAATGCGTTTTTCGAGGGTCATGTCTGTTTCCTTATTTCTCATCATATATACATTATTGCATACTTTAGAACATTTGTCAAGCACTAATTTGCACAACCTGACATTAATCCTTCAGTAGCACAGGGGTCTTCGATATACCCCACAAGTGCGACACACGCAACCATGATGGCAATAAAAATAATTGTTCTCATAATCAATCTCCTAGAGATATAAAGGGCCAGTCCACCGAATGGTGTAACCACCATCAAGGATATTTCCCCGTGCTTTGTTCCTAGCAGGAGCAGCATAACCAGCGGCTTTTAGAATGTCACCCTTCTTGAACTTCTTGTCATTGTCAGTGTTGACAACAAAACCCCAAACACTACCGCCTTCAGTGAAGACCTTGATGTACTTGGAACCCGTTTTATAGGCGATTTTCTCGTTGAACTCAGCAATCATCGTCTTGTTGGTATCGCTAAGGATGCCCCGCCCTGCGGCTGCAGCACAACCTGTAGTCCAGTTGAAGTAGTCTGTTTTGATGTTCTCAATCAGGGCTGTCATTTCGTTATTCATAATCATTTCCTTATTTCTCATTGTATACATAGTATAACATACCAATTAGGGTTTGTCAAGAAGAATCGTGCCTTATAAGTCCTTGATTTCATTGAGAATCCAAACTTTTTTCTTCATTTTACCAACGGTAAACTCCGAAAAACCCTCTGGAATGGGTTTATTCCACCCATTTTTACGGGCGATTCCCACACTAGGAAATACACCAGCAAGGTGCATTATGTGGGCCATAATCCAATTATCTTCGATATGCCATGCAGAATCCTTGTCTTCCCAGAAACCGAAAGACTTCATGTCCTTTTCGGACATTTTAGGATGTATGAAGTTGAACTCGTTATTGGATATCATAATAACCTCTCTTGATTTCCGATTATACCTAAGTATACCATCTTGAAAGAGGTTTGTCAAGCGTTATTTTTTTGCGTATCTACCAGTTTTAGGTCTTTTTCTACCCATCTTCACATTGAATCCAGAAGAACCCGGCAATCCGCCTTTTGGTTTACCAATTCCACCAGCCTTACCAACATTTCTGCCAGATGGCGCTTTGGTGATGCCTCGTAGCTGCATCTCATTTTCAATCCATGCATTTGCTGTAGGATTGTTCACTTTTTTCCTAGCTAGACCCTTGACCTGTCTTAACACATCATTAAAGAGCGTACCGTCATCTTCTTTTATATCGTTGTTATCTACGATGACCATGTTACCTCTAAAGTGCTGACTGAACTTACCCATGTTACTCTGCACCTGTTTCCATGACTTGGTTGCAACTGATTCGGGAACACTACGTTTGCGCTTTGCATTACGTTCAAGTGCAACATCAATGGAGGTGTTGACAAATATCATGTGTGTATCGTAACCCATCTGTTTAAGTTGGATTGACTGTTTTACAATCTTATCATAATCCTTACCAGTGCCATCAAGGATAAGTCCGATACGTCCTTTAAGATAATTGTCTTGGCGTGACTTGGTTACGTCCTTAGCTTTCTTTCGCAGTACTTCACGATCTTCTGCTTCACGATCTGCCTTTGCAGTTCGCATGTCCTGATCAAAACCAGCATCCTTGAGATACTTCTCAAAAACGTCATCAGAATTGACTATGCGTAATCCAGTTCCACCAGTGGTTTTCCCGACAACGAATGATTTACCGCTGCCGGGACCACCAGCTAGAAAGAATGCTTTAAATATATTGGGGTCTTGTAGACCCTCTTGTAATTCGTGGAATGTTTTCATTCTTTCGTCCTATTAACTCTTGTTGTCGCATCAGTGATATCATATATTTATGATCTTCAGAAATTGGTTCAACTCTTCTCTCTTGTGTCTGAAAGGATTGCATCTTCTTAATTCTGTTTTTAGCTTTAGACATTTTCTCTTCCTTTTTCTTATGATATTGGTTAGAGGGTTTCTTTGTCATGATGTTTTGAGTTAATATCTCCTTTCTGTTTAAAATGATTTTCGGTTTAGTGCAAGCGAACGTTTTTGGAAACTTTGTTGTGCTGGGACTATATTAGAATTAGGTGAAGTTGTTTCGTCATATCCAGGCACATCACCATAAAAATGTTGATCAGAAAATACTTTACCATCCTGTATAGGTTTGATTTCTATATGATCAGCAGGCTCATGTTCCTTTTCAATGCTGTCTTTGGCAATGGTTATATACATTTTATGTTCTTTAGTGGATTGACTGAAAATGTGGTGAATAGTTTCAACGAGAAACTGACCTCTGAGAAATTTATCTGTTTTATCATCATCTTCAGTATCGACTTTTGCTTTTGCTGCGATGTTAACAGTGATTACGTCACCAGCTCCATATGTAGTCTGTCCCCGTACTTCCATCTCAAATCTTATCCCCATAGCTAAATTGGTAAATAGGGAACGTCTTTTTTGAAAAGCAACCTCATGTTTTCTGGGATCAAAGATATACACAGATTTCTGCTCTCTGCTGTTGAACACTTCATATTGAGAATTTTTATATACTCCATTGTCATCTTTAACTGTAGAGGTGGGAGCAAGATATTGAATAGGAATGAAGTCTGAAACTCTATTTCCATCGTCATCTATTTCACCAGAGTTATAAATGTGAAAATCTTTTTTCTTTCCTTTTGTTGTGTATCTCTGAATTCCTTGTTGGTCTACACTCTCATCATCCAAATAGTTATATTCATTGACTGTGTATTTTTTCTGCACTATGTCATGAGTTATCAAACGAGAAGACAAACCACCAACTGAAAGCGAAGTCATAGAGTCCTGATTTGCTAGAATTTTAGAATTCATAATGGTGCCTAAATCTCTTGTCACCTTTGCATTCAATTTAAGATTGCTCATACCGATATCGGACGGATCACCAGGCGTACTATTTTCTTCGGTTTCAAAATATTCAAACCGTGAACCCTCGGCATATAAACTCTGCAATGATCTGAAATGGTATCCCTTGAAATTTTCAAAGAACACAAATGCAGGCGTACCATGTGTAAGAGCAGTGGCATTTCTAGTAAATTGTGAGATAATATCAAATGGTTTTCTATTATTTGTTATGACTTGTTTTGTATCATTACATTTCTCAATGTACAAGTCTTTTTTACATTTCAAATCTCTTGTCAACAAAGTCTCAACCATATCGTGATATGTTCCCATGAGAGTTTTTGATACTACTGATCTCTGGTTGTGTATAATCTCTGATGTAGTAAAATCCATAGTCAAGACTTCTGTATCATTACCAATATAGTTTCGAGCTACCTTGATAATGTGCAATTGATTTTTATCAAATATTATTTTATGTTTAGGGTCTTCCAGAGTTGGAGTGGAAATAATTAATGACAAATATTCCTGACCAATAATAGGGCCTTCTACTGACAGCCCTATGGTATTTGCAATGACTAATTCTCCATATACTGAATTCGCATGTATGTCCTCATAGATACTGACTTCAACAATTGATCCTTCCACTGGTATTTCGTTACCTGTAGAAGTAAAAATTACTGCCTTCTCAATTATAAATTGTCCAGCTTGAGTTAATTTATCCATTAATATTACCTAAGCAGCTAATAGTGATTTATATTGTGATACAAAGTCTGTGACAAAACTAGGCCCAAGAATTTGAATCTCACGTTTTCTATCCTGTTCTTTCTCTTCATATTCAAAATTTGTTACAGCAGTTGCTGATGCATATAGTGTGTTGTCTGTACCAATATTTATGGTCACATCAGTATCACCAGAGCTCTGGGAAATCTCATAATGATGCACGGCATTAACGTCATCATATTTGTCATCGACATATGCTTGAAATTGATTGACATTCATTGGCCACTGATGATAACGATCATATATCTCATTAGTCAACAGAATAATCCAGTGAAGTTCTGCATCACCATATATGTCAAACGCAATACTCTCTGGCGTTTCAGTGCCACCCACAATATGTTTTTCAAATACAGTTAAATTTTGCTTGAGTGCGTCTGTTGCACCAATTCTTTTTAATATATTGGTGACTTTCTGAGTCTCTCCACCAATTGTGTTGGTGTATTTTATTTTAGGAAATGTTTCAAAATACATTTTAATATCCCTGCAACGCTGCTTCTTTCGTTATAATTTCTATTTCATTAAATTGCATAGATATAGATGTTGATTGTGGTGAAGCGCCACGAAAATCTTCTTCATAAGCAGTATATCTATCACCACCATACTTAACATCTAATGACTGCAAATAGCAAGTGGAAATCTTATTCAGATATCCATTTTCTTTTGCTGTTCCATTTCGCTGTTGCATATAGTACTTGATATCCATAGTGGTTGGTATAGTTAGTGTTCTATCTCTTCCCGCATCCCCAGTATCACCAGCACCAGCACCAGGCGTGGTTCCACCAATACCCAAAGCAGAAAACCCTGCTCCAAATGAGTCTGTGTATTTTGGTAACATTGCTATCTTAAACGCATTTACAATCATGAAGACTTGGTTAGCCTCTTCTGTACTTTTAGGAATAAATGTGAATTCAAATTGAAAAGACCTTCTATCTACACCCTCAAACACCAACTCCATTTTGTCAGTAACAATCTTTCCAGATTGGACAAATGCTAATTCTTTCAGTCCTGCTGCAGCTGCATTTACACCAGCGCCAACGGCGGCGCCTACTCCTTTTACGACAGCCGCACCAGCACCTTTTATCGCATCTTTACCGGCCGATGCAAATTGACCGCCAGCAACTTTACCAGCAATATTTCCCAAATCTTCTGCTGTCGAAGAAATTGCTGTGTCAGCATATTTTGATTTATATGATACACTTACCTGTGGGGGCATATAAAGTGCAATTTGAGTTCCAACTTTTTTGGAAGAACCCTTTAGTGCAAAACTTCTGTTTCGACCGCCAGGCGAATCTTGTTTGACTAATTTACCATTGGTTAAACTGTGGAGTTGAAAAATAACATAGTGACCCTGAGCAAAATCAGCAGTATCCATAGGGTAAGCAAGCATATCTACACCAAGACCTTTACCCGTTGATCTTCTATTGGCATCTGCGGCATCGGCAACTGCCGCTGCTGTCTGGCCACTAAATGGATTAGTTGATTGTGTTGCGGCGCTTTTGGCATTCGCAATAAATTTCTGTAACTCACCCATGTATTTTTCCCATCTAAATATAGTCTATAAAGGTATTTATACATCATGGCATACAAAGGACGATACACACCACAAAATCCCCAAAAATATAGGGGCAATCCATCAAAAATTATTTACCGTTCTCTTTGGGAACGAAAGTTTATGAAGTATTGTGACCAAAGCAGTTCTATAGTAGAATGGGGTAGTGAAGAAGTAATTATTCCCTATATATCTCCTTTGGATGGCCGAATGCATCGTTACTTCCCTGATTTCTATATAAAGGTCAAACAACATGACAATAAGATGAAAAGATATATTATTGAGGTAAAACCAAAGAAGCAATGTAGTCCACCAGACCCCAAACCCTCAAGAAAAACTAAACGGTGGATTTCTGAAGTAAAAACATGGGGGGTCAACGAGGCTAAATGGAAATCAGCAAATTCTTGGTGTTTAGATAAGGGTATGGAATTTAAGATACTGACAGAAGATGATTTGGGTATTCGTTATAAATAAGGGTATGGCAAATAGCGATTACATACAGGGCGTTATAGACGCTGCAAAAGGCAAACCATACTCGACAGATTGGTATCGGGATAAGATTAAGGAATTTGGTCAACCCGGCCGGTTGGACCTTATTAGAGATGGTAAACGAGGCGCATCACCGTTTGGCGGAACGTTGAATATGTTTGTGTATGGACCCAAACACAAAAAGAAATTACCATACTATGATTCATTCCCACTGGTGTTGCCTATAGAAAACTATACAGACGGATTTCTTGGATTGAATTTTCATTATCTACCAATACCTCTAAGAATGAAATTATTGGATAAGATGTTGGATTCTGATTTACGAACAAGTTACAATGCTATCAAAGGAATTAAATTAGTTCAACCAACGATACACAGATACTTGGCTGGATATACGAAATCACAATTTCGTAAGATTGAGGAAGATGAATTAGTTGTAGCAACATTGCTCCCTGTTCACAATTTCAAAAAATCCTCTGCTAAGGCAGTTTGGGCAGATTCAAGGAAAATGATCTAATGGCATTTGAAGACAATCAAAGAGAATCTAATATTAATTCGGCGTTTGATGTAAGTGAAGTCGAAGTCATCCAGCAGCCTGGCGGCGATAGAGAGGTGAGTAGACCATCATCAACAATTGATACACTTCGTAGTGAATTATCATCAGGGGGTTTACCACAGTCTAACAGATTTCAGTTGAACATTAACCCACCTAGAAACTTGTCAACGCAAGGAGCTTCAATATTGCGAAGACTTATGATACGAACAGTTGCAGTAGACTTGCCAGGCAATACACTAGATACAATTCCAGATAATAACATATATGGACCAAACAGAAATATTGTACAAGGAATAAGTTATGCTGACTCTATTGATGCTAAATTTCTGATGGATGAAAATTTTGACATACATCAGTACTTTCAAGAATGGCAGAGATTGATGTATGATGACAAAACATGGAACTTGAAATACTATAATGATTATATCGGAAATATGGACATTTTTATTTTAAACAGGGATCATCGACCAACAGCAGCATTTAGATTATGGGAAGTATACCCCGCTACTATTGGTTCTATATCACTTGATATGGGGAGTAGAGAACCTATAAATGCATTCACTGTATCTTTTAATTTTAGATTTTGGTCTGATATTGGAAAATATGGAACTAAACAACCAACAGAAGTATCTGGTAGAAGTAGTTCTACTTTACAAGAGCAGATATTAGGAGGTGGAAACCCGATCAGACCACCAGTAGAACAACGAAGAACTTTTAATACAACTACAGTATAATAATGATTTGATAAGGAGACAATACTATGGCTTTGCCAAAACTTGAAACACCCACCTATATGATGGAAAGACCCTCAACAGGGGAAGAAATTAGATACCGACCATTTCTGGTCAAAGAAGAAAAAATTCTTCTTCTAGCAATGGAGGAAAACAAACCAACTTCGACTCATCAAGCGGTTCTTGATTTAGTCAATGCTTGCACTTTCGGAGAAATTGGTGCAAAGGCTGATCCAATGTTTGATATCGAATATGCTTTCTTGAAGATTAGGCAGAAGTCGATCTCTGAAACGGTAACTGTTAATCTACTCTGTCCAGATGATAATGAAACATATGTTGAGACAGAGATTGATCTTGAAGAAGTAAATATTATGTTGGATGAGGATCATAATACAGAATGCACCCTTGGTAAAGATGCCAAAGGAAACGATTGTAGTATTACAATGAATTATCCAAGTGTTGAATCTACTTTAAAGGCCAACGAAGAAACAAGCAGTGTGGAAAGAATTTTCTATGTGCTTAAAAGTTGTGTTGAAACAATTAAGTTTGGTGATGATATTTACAACGTTGTGGATATATCCAATGAAGAACTTGATGAGTTTATAGATAGTCTTACTCAAGATCAATTTGCAACATTGCAATCGTTTTTTGAAACGATGCCTAAATTGAGACATAAAGTAGAAATTACTAATCCGAATACAAAAGTAAAATCTACAATTACTCTAGAGGGGCTATCAGATTTTTTAGACTAACTCTTTCTCATAACAATCTGGCGGCGTACTTTAAGATTAATTTTGGAATGATGCAACACCATAAGTACAGCTTAACAGAGATTGAAAATATGATACCTTGGGAAAGAGATATTTATGTTGCACTATTAACAAAGTGGTTGGAGGATGAAAAGCAGCGAATAGAAAAACAAAATAGACAGTAGGAGACTATAATGGCTCAAAAAAAATTACAAGAAGAGAGTCAATATAATGAGTACGATTTAGATGGAGATGGTATAGTGAGTGATGACGAATTAGAGATAGTTCAAAAAATACACGAAGCAGAAAATGCTGATCAGAAAGCTGACGCTCAACGGCGTATGGCTTGGATATCTATGGTAGCGATGATTCTATTTACTGTTGTCGTTATGATTCCCGGCTTTATTCCCGAAACTAGATTGAAACTCCTAGGCGACCTATCTGCTCTGTTCTACATTGGCATGGCCGGTGTTGTGGGTGCCTATATGGGCATGACCGCATATATGAGTAGGAAGTAGTCAGATGGCCAGCAGAGAAGAAGATGAACTAATCAAATCTCAAAAAGCAGCGAATACTGAATTTCGTAATGCAACAAGAACGTTGCAGAAAGCTGCTAATGAATCTATGGAAAATTCTTTGCGGCAAGAACTTGGGTTGACTAGGGAAGGTGTTCGTGCATCATTAGAAGATAAACTTTTAGGTTCTGGGATGAAGAGAACAATATACAACTTCATCTTGGACAAGAGGAAGGCGAAACAATTACAAAAAGAATCTGGTCTGACTAAGGCAGAATATAAAGCATTACAGAAGGAAGAGAAAGCCCGTAAGAAAGCACTTAATGTTGCAAAGGCAAATGAAAACAGGCGAACGGCGAGGGACGCTGCTCTTACAGCAACACTTGGAGAAGAACAAGCAGCGATCCGTATCCAGGCACTTAATGCACAAGATAATGCACAGATAATTGCAGATGCACAGATACAGGCCGAAGCTAGTAAGTCGAATGACGAAAAAGAAATAGCGGATGCAGCGAAAAAGAAATCAGATGAAGAAGCATTAGCTGCAAAAGAAGAGGGTCAAATAAACTCTCTGACTGAAGCTGCAAACTCCATCATGGAGGCGTTTAAGGATAGTGATATTGCATCATCGTTTCAAAGCTTTGCAGATACTTTACAAACGGTTATTAGTGCTTCTGGTGTAGAAGATAGTGTCGCTGGTCAAGAACTAGTCGCTGAACAAATCGAAATGCTAAGAATGGAACAAAGGGGAGAGGGTGAATCTCCAGCAGAACGAGATAAACAAAAAGCAGAAATAAAAGCAGCTTCAGACAAACAAGTTGATCTATTACAAAAGATTGCCGATAATGTATCTGGCGGTGGAGGAGGCGGCGGTGACGAAGGTTCTGGTGGCGGAGCCATGGATGCCATGGGCAAAGGAATTGGATCACTTGGTAAAGGAATTGGTAAAGGAATTGAAGGGACACTAAAAGGCCTTGCTTTCGGAATAAGTGCATTTGCAAATCCGAAAGTAGTATTAGGGGCAGCAGGTTTAGCCGCAGCAATTGTGTTAATTGGTGGAGCAATTGCAGGCGCTACATGGATGATAGGCAAATCATTACCTACTATGGCAGAAGGTATGAAGTCCTTTGAAGAACTAGACGGTGATGTATTGAAGAAGGCTGGTGACGGTATGGTCGCAGTTGCCTTAGGAATGGCGGCGTTTGGCGCTGGATCAGCAGTTAGTGGACTAGGATCACTAGTTGGTGGAATTACACAAGGAATTACAAGTTTATTTGGCGGAGATGATCCGTTAGAAAAGATGAAGAAATTCCAAGAATACAAATTTGACGAACCTAGAATTACAAATAATGCTAATGCAATGGTTTCGTATAGTAAAGGAATGGCAGCATTAGGTGGAGCAAGCGCAGTATCAGGAATTGGTGCCGCCGTTGGTGCGCTTGGTGGAGCAATAGCAGGACTTTTTGGTGCAGATGATCCATTAGAAAAAATGTTTGAGTTCCAAAAATACAAATTTGATACTGCAAGAATCAAATCAAATGCTGAGGCAGTGTCAGCATATGCTAAAGCAATGAAAGACTTTCCTGATTCCCCATCAGCTAGTCTATTTACAGCAGCAAAAAATGCTATAATTGGATTCTTAGGAGGGGATACAGACCCATTTACTCCTATGATCAGGTTTAGTAATTTGGCACTTAATAGGGAAAATATTGTAAAAAATGCTGAGGCAGTGAAAGCATATGCTGAAGCAGTAAAAGACTTTCCCGAATCACCCTCAGTTGGCCTATTTGAAGGAATAAAAGATGGCATAGTTTCATTCTTTGGCGGCGACACTAATCCGTTTACTCCAATGAAAAAATTTGGTGATACGAAAATTAATACTAGAGGTATTTTAAGAAATGCAGGCGCAGTGTCAGCATATGCTAAAGCAATGAAAGGTCTTTCTGCAATGAAAGGTCTTTCTTCTGGCGATGTAATTGAAGGTATTGAAGAGATAGTTGGGGCATTGGGTAATGGTAATCCAGCTGGATTGTCAGCATTTAGTAAAGCGATAAATTCCATTAATGGACTTGATGCATCTAAAATATCACTTCTTCAAGGTATTAAAATTCCAGAAATTACACCTCAAACTGCTGCAGAATATGAAAAAGTATTCAATGCAATGCAAAAAAATCAACCTAGTCTTATAGAAAAAGTTAGTTCTACTCTTGGTAGATTTTTTGGAAGTTCAGAAAAATCAGGATCAGGTGGCACAGGCCGTTCTGGTGGTCAACCAGCGGGAAGTCCTTCTACTAGTCTTGCATCTGCATCAAAGGAAGTTGCCAATGCCAATGTCAGTAGGGATCAAAAAAGAATTAATAAATTGAAGGCACAGATAGCCGATCCTAACACAAAAAGTTCAATTAAATCAAGAGCAAGAACGAAACTTAGGATGCTTGAAAAAGCACAAGCAGCGGGAATGACCCGTGAGAATGTAATGAAGTCAGGTGGATCAATGTCAGCAAAATTCCGACAAGGAGAAATGGTTTCTGCAAGTCCACCAGTTGCTGAAACAGCTGCCGGTGGTGGTGGTGGTAATGTTTCTATATCAGCGCCAACGTCCACATCAAACCAATCAACGTCAACTTATCCAATAACATCTAGACCTAATAACCTTGCTCTAGATAGAATAAGATCATCCCTAGACTTCTAATGTAAAAACCCCCACTGATTTCTCAGTGGGGGCTCTATGCAGCGGTATTTTTAGTTCGAGTCTTACTCTGCAACTAGGATAGTCTACCCGCCTTACCCATCTTCTGCCAACTTCTCAAAATATGACATAGCGTCATCTTCATCATTATCATCTGCTGATACGGTCACTGTTGGTGCCGGAGTCTCTTTGGTATCAACCGTAAGAGTTGCAGTTGGTTCGTCTTCCATCAGCGTCTGCACTGTAGTATTTGCAGCAACTGTGCCGGAGAGAACCATGTCCAGACGAGTCTTCAACTCATCATAGGACTTGAAGTTAGAGGCAGCAGTAAACTCAACTAGAGGATACTGTTTCTTATAGATGCCTTCCAGAACATCGTCATCTTCAGACAGTGCAGATGCACCCTCAAATTCAGACTTATCATAGTTCCAGTAACCATCTACCTTACGAAGCTTCAACTTGAAGTTCGCACCGTTCCAGAAATCAAACGGATTGATAGCAGATTCGTCTTCAAAGGCAGGTTGCATTGCTTCCATAACCTTATCAAAAATCTTCTTACCGAAACGGTAAAGAAAGACTTGACCCTCATTCAGAGGATTGGCCGAATCACTTACCACATAAATGTTGGCGAAGTATTGCAACTTGCGCTTCTGTTTACGGGCAATCTCCTTGTCTGATTCTACACCAGAGTTCCATAGTTTGGAATTATACTCTGATACAGGATCATTATTGCCTAGAGTGGTGAGAGAGTTCTCAATGAACCACTGACCAGTTGGTCCTTGGAACGCATGGTTCCAGACCTTGGCCCAAGGAAGGTCTTCACCTTCACATGCCGGAAGGAAACGAATGACAGCATATCCGTTGCCGGACTTATCCATCGTAGGTTTCCAGAGTCGTTCATCCACATAGGACTTTTTCTCTTGGGGGGCAGATTCTTTCTGGGCAGCACCCAGCAGCGAATCAAGACTGTTTTGTTTCTTCATTGTAGCAAATGACATATCGTATGTTTCCTTATGTTTGCGTATGTTTAACGTATGTTGATTTTATAATAGTAACACAATAGGGTATAATAGTCAATACCCTTTTGTATTTATTCTTCCAGCAAAAGGCCGGTTTTATGAACTCCATCTTTGAATCCATCCTTGTCAAATCCCTCATCAGCATAAGCAGCGACCTTTTCTTCTCTTGGAATATTAGATCGTTTTTGTGCTTCCACTAAATCTTTATAGGATTCAGATTCGTAATAGTCACCCTTACCCGCAAGTTCCCAAACATCTGCGGTTCTCTTATGAGCTTCTACTTGGGACTTTTTAAGTCCCTTACTCTTTCCACTTTTCAGTGCTAGTTCTGGTCTTTTTGGCATATCTTCTCCTTATTTGTAATCATTCAATAGTAACTCTTTACAAAACTCTTCTTTTGTCAAGTATATAATATTATCATGTTCTTTAGTTTTTGTCAATGACCTATTGCAGTCTACCCAATAAAAAGTTATATTTTTATACTTATCAAAGAGCTCGTTCATTTGATTTGTCCAGTTTATAGGATTGAACCCCTTTGCAGTAGCAGGCAAATAGTTGTCTGTTCCTTTGTATATATTATTGAGTGATTCATCATATGAACTCAAATCGTACCCCAACATATAAATCTCTTTTGCACCGTGTTCATGACATGCTAGTAACAAAGCCATATTACCAGTTGATAGGACAGAATTACCAACGTCTGTAATGTTATCATCCTCATTTACATAGGTGATCCAAATACCAACATCCTTTTCCATCTTGAGTTTGAGGTCATTTATATCAAGACGGGGAAATTGTTTTATTGCAGCCTCAACCTTTTCATGAAGAGTAGCAGGGTCTTTGCCAGATATAACACACTGATCAGTTCTGTTCTTACTCCTGTGAATAAATGTATCTGGTATATCAAATCCCATGAGCATCATATCAGCGACTTCTGATGGAACAATGGTCCAGTTGGAAAAATAACATTTGCCTTTATAACCAGAGTCATATATCTCTTGTTGCATTGCATAGTCCATAGCAATAAGATTGTCAGGAGTAGCGTCACGGTAAACGGCATTACAACCCCATGTCCTGATATCAGCCCATTTAGTATCTGGGTTATACCAAGACCTAGACTCACCGTTACCTATGACAACAGCTTTCACTTACTCATCCTTCGGTCAATCTTCCCTGACGCTCCGTCAGTGCTGACTGTATAACTCACAGATGCATCATCCAACCAACGTTCATTCTTTACAAAGTCAAGTTTATATGCGTCACGCTCAGATAGGTTTGCAAGTACATTGAATGCAAGGCTGATCCTTGATTCATCTGTGACATTCTGTGAGAAACCATGAAACAGATATGAGTTGAACATGATCAATGAACCCTCTGTACAAGGCATAGCAATCTTGTTAGTAAAGTTTGCATTTGCTTTACTGTAGTGCTTTCTCAGTGAGAAAAATGGGTCACTATTTGACGGCATCTTCTCAAACACTAGAGGTGGATGCTTTGGACTAGACTTGACATAATACACACCACTGATAAGAGAATTGCCATGGTTGTGCATACTCTGTTGACTGCCTGGGTCTGCACTGTTCAACCAACTCTCATGAATCCAAAAATCACGATGATCAAGAGTCATTACGTTGTCAAGATAATCTTTAGTGCATTCATAGAACCATGTCCTTAGATCAGCAAGACCTTCATGGTCAATGATGTTAGGAGTATCCTTGAACTGTGTTGTATCGGGATTTGCAACTGCTTGTTGATTAAATTCAAACTCATCCATAGAAGGGACTTCTGGTGGATTAGGATTTTGGTATATCTTCAGTACACCAGCTGGGAAAATAGGAATTTCAGTCATTATGTAACTCTCCGATCAAAGGAAATATTTTTGCAATTTCTACTGCACAGGCTTTTGCAATATCCATATGCTCTTTCTGTGTGCCGTTAGCACTTCTTAGTTCTATGTAGTGAACCCAACTGCGAAGGGTTCCATTCATA
>Ga0209192_10001953_pt1 | contig 15446 bp, 19 predicted proteins | sample ArcticOcean_MG_C_11_FD_187433 | JGI IMG/M metagenome (GOLD analysis project Ga0209192, IMG submission 187433) | Marine microbial communities from western Arctic Ocean - ArcticOcean_MG_CB2_154 (SPAdes) (version 2) | ecosystem: Environmental > Aquatic > Marine > Oceanic | place: Arctic Ocean... | reverse complement strand
GCAACGTGCTCCGCGAATCCATGCGACGCGTCTGCGGCTCCCACGAACGGCGGCGCGGGCGACTGCTCGAGTTCTCTACGGAGCGTGTCGACATGCCAGCCCACGTGCAACTCGGGGTACACTGTATCGGGGACGTCTTCATGCAGTGCTGGAACGCTGATCGCTGCAACGTGCTCCCCGATACTGTGTCTTCCGTCCAGTCCGTGCCTGAACCTAGGATACGGACAGTGCATCGATCAGTGCATCGACCTTGATACGGAACATTGCGTACAGAAGAGTACTTGCAACTGTGCAGCTAAAATTGAAACGCCATCTGCATTGTTCACAGATGGTCAAACATGTGACAATTATGACCCCCACAGTATGCGGCTTGAGCCTGAAAATAAAGAGTTGATATATACAACTACTTCTGGACGCGTTGTGAACAATGCAGATGGCACACATACCATAATAATGAATATGGTGTCAACAACTACCAACGCTGGTTGGAATGTTTCATTAAACTATGCAGGTGGTATGGATTGGGAGACTTGGGAGAGCCAAGATGGTTGGCATACGTACGAAAGTAATTGCGGCCTTGGCGACCACACTACATGGTTGTACGGCATAATGAGTGGTGGTTCTGCTTATGGTACTGGCAATTACGAAGGATCGTGGATAACCCTAACTCACTGGCCACCGAATAACGCAGTTGGATTGCAAGTTGGAGAGGGGGCAAACAATAAGAATTCAAATTTCGGATTCTGGGGATTGTTTGCTGGTTCGGGGGAATTTCCTGCGGGCGAACCATACATTGTGTCCAATGTTCACGTCTACGGAGATTTAGATGTGAGGGACGACGGGTCGTGTGGGACGCTTGTCTACGGCTGTACGGATCCTACTGCCGTTAACAACAATTCCTTAGCCAATACAGATGATGGTAGTTGTATTGAGGTTGTTGAAGGCTGTACACATTCCGACGCCTTTAACAACAATCCCTTAGCCAATACAGATGATGGTAGTTGTATTGAGGTTGTTGAAGGCTGTACACAACCATGGGGAACGACCTACAATCCCTTAGCCAATACAGATGATGGTAGTTGTATTAAGGTAGTTAAAGGCTGTACACATTCCAGCGCCTCGAACTACAATCCTAAAGCCAATACAGATGATGGTAATTGTTCGTGGGATTGAAGGTATGTATCGGTAGCACATTCTTTGCATGCATATTGTCCAGGTTCGTTTTAATTACGGAAGAAAAGGATGGTTGCCCAGTTTGCAAAAAAAGATTACTAAAGGCCGATTGCGTCGCTCAAATGTTGGACAAAACTTGGAAATACATCTCACAATTGAAGCAACTATCCAGCGACAATTCTCAACACATGTGGACATTTAACAACAACGGTTTGAATTCATTTTTATCAAATCTGCCGTGGCAAGCTTTGGACCGTCCTGTCAATTGCGACGCACTGGTTTACAATGTGGATTCCAAAGGTGCTCTACACCTGCTTGGTATCATGTACATTGTTCGGATACGTACTTGTGCTACACATCGGACAATCATTTATAAATATGACCAAAAACATGCCAAGTTGCATACTTTTCGTGTGTGCAATGCCATGTGTTCTAATGTTGGTATCAAAAGAATAGCGAGAAATAGTTTCAAAATTTGACAGTATTTAATAGGTTGATTATTTTCTGTAGCCATGTTTTTGCACAAAATTCTCCAACCTCTTATTTACACCTCTGAGTCGGACGAAGAGATTGAAGATGTCATCTCTGTCTCGACCGCCATCTGTCAGTTGTCCAAAGGTGAAGATGTGGTGCCACAATTCGAAAAGAACGACACACATGTAGCGTGCATGGTTGGTGATGGCCATTCTGGCACGGGCTGCAAAGAGATACTGGATGCAAACAGCGGCACAATCTTGCACTGCATGTTGCATGCTGGCCTGAAAGATGCCATGCAAATGTGTCTTCAATTGTGCGAAGACGAAACGTCTGGAGCAATGGTCGTCCTGGCTCTGTACACAATTGCGGAACGCAAATTGAGCATTGCGTCGGTCGGGGACGCTTCTTGTACGGTTTATCAACACGGCAAGTTGATACATGCCCAACCCCACCACAATTGTGCCACCGTGGCTGCTTCTGGAGAGCTTGTGCAAGAAATGAAAGACCAAGGTTTCTCCATCGAGTCGTCAAATCGACCAACAATGGTACCCTCTTCAGATGGGGCCAGAATGACAATTGAGTTGAAGCCGGGCTATTTCATTTGGGGTCTTGGTCAGAACATTGGTGCAGGTTCTTTTGTTGGCCATCGCAATATGGGACGTTTAGCACCGTTCGTCACTGAATGCTTTGTCCCGGAAGGAGATTTCCATTTGGTGATGACCTCTGACGGTGTCTCTGACATGGTTCACCCCGCAGACCGACTGTTGTCCACCATTGACGTGACCGCAACAGCCATTGTAGAGGATGCAAAATTGCGATGGACAGTGCCCTACTTTAAGCCAATCGCGCAAAAAGCTTTTGAAGGATACAACAAAAATGGGTTTTTTGTGCTCAATCGTTACTCGACGACAATCAGTCAAACAGCCAATCTGAATGGCAAACAGATGAGAATTAAACTTAAGGTACCACAAGAGAACGACCATTCAACGGTTGAATTCATCAATGGTGCAATCTTGTCCGTGTCAAATTCCTCGATTCGTACAAAAGAACATAACAGAGGTGGGGATGACATTTCTGTGTTGGTGATGACAGTCAAAAGTACTTGATTGCCCTCCATCAAATCGACGGTATTTAACGGAGATGTGTGTGTTGGAAAAAAAAATGCAATATCGGCAATATGTCCCACATCCAAGAAGCCTGGCCGCCAGTGAAACCAAAAAACAAGATGCTGACCGCGCCAACAAATTGCACAAAACAATGTTGGACAACGCAAAAAGAATGAGGGCACGTGCTGCCCAGCATAATTATCCAGAACCCGATGAGCCTAACGAATCAGAAGAATCAGAGGGAGATGTAAATCACCTACGCAGAAAACTCAAAAATGGTACCCTACTCAAACAATAAAAACAAATAAATTATTCTTTTGATAGCGCGAGTGTTAAGGTTAGTTGCTTAACACATTCTACAACGCATACGAGGTAGGTGTTGGGGAGATGGGGATTTGAGCCAGAGTAGGGATGGGCGCCATGTACACAAAACGATTCTGACGCACATTTTCTTCGTGGTCAATCATGTATTGGAGAAACAACACTATGGGCAAAGAAATAATGAGAAACCCCCATGTTGCATTTTCGGATGTGCAACTCGTCTCACATTCGGAACATTCAAAAATATAAGATTCTACATTTTTACATTGCAATATCAAAAAGCAAACGAGAGTAACCATAATGACAATGGCAGTCAGTGTGAAGCACTTGGCCATTTCATTTTTGATCAACTGTCCCATTATTAAATACTCTTTTTCTACGACCCGCTACAATAATTGTACTGTTGTTTGGCCTTCGCATGACTATCAGAAAAATCATGCCAACGCCCCATGCAAATAGTACACAACCACCCACGTGCATGGGGTCTTCACCTTCGTACCATCGTCCGTCTTTGAAATGCCCCACCCTTTCCTGCCCAACAATGTCGCCCCCACCCAAAGACCACTCTATTTTGGGCTCTATCCGAAGCCTTCGAAAGGGAGAATAGTGTGAATCTTGCTGAAGGAAGGTCAAGTGCATCTGTTCCAGAGTTGTGTTGGGCATGGGGACCGGATACCTTTCCATTTCAGTGTCGCGGACACCATTGGTATACACATTCATGATTGCCTGTTCCACCGAAACCGCTCCCATTGACGGTTTGGTCGTTTGAACCAGGTCGAGCTGAATTTGGTCGGTCAAAGAATCCAACCACAACAGTGAGACATTTGCAAATGCAATGGGGGCAAACGCATGTTGGACGTTGACAACGGTAGTGGTATGTCTATCCACCGACCAGATATGTAACGAGTTGGGACGTATTCGAAACCATATCCTCCACACAAACAAAGACCACCAAAATCCAAAGACAAATCGACAAAGCATATAAACTTGAAACCACCCTATTTATACTTAATCATTGTTCCAAATGATTGTGCTTCTGTTACTGCTCGGTGTGACGGCGGTACAATCTTGTTGTCCTACCTGCAACTGTCATCGTATCTGCCACCCTCCCTTAATCACTGCCAACATCAGTCGGAACGGAATTGAAATCTCTTGTCCAGACAGCAGTTGTGCTTGTGTCAAAGATGAATTGGACACTTGTACATACGGTGGCACCTGGATTGAAAAGTCTTTGATAACATGGTCGGACGCGCGGTGGCACGAATGCATTAAAGTGGTTCATACAGACCCACTGCAAGCTTCGGCAATTATACGATGGTGGGACAATGCAGCCAAATGCATGGGGCATTCGATTCTGAATATCGAAACACAGCTACTCCCGGTCCATCGAGATGTGATGGTGGACTTTGAACAAACCGTGTCCCATACTCATGACGAAACCATTGACAACGCGTTTTATGTTCGAGCCACCTCCGGATGCGACGACCCTCGACCAATTGTTGGCCAATCGAAAATGTTTTTTCAAATTGTCATGGACCCTCCACAAATGGGGGCTCATCTCCAACTGACTACCTGTTCAGTCATCACGACAGCTGGTGCCTGTGACATTTTGGACGAAGAGTGCGAAGTAAATACTATCCCTCTCAGCACCGACGGGGCTGGTCCTCATACAGGTCTCTTCAGTCGAAACAATACAAGATTAACGTACACCGCCTTTTGGGATGACGCAACAAACTCCCCTTATCACAATATACAGTGTGCCTATGCAGTGTTTAATGGGACCTACTTGTCAGAGAGGTCGTACATGATAGCCGATCCTGCTGAACACGGTGTCTTATGGCACGAACACTAATACCATTCATAACCGTACCATTTGCGCATGTAGATATGAGGTGACAAAATGTTGTCCAAAAACCCAACGACTTCAAACTCGCACACAATCTCGATGCTTGTCGTAGTTTTTGTATGTTGTTGACGGATAAAAATTTCACCGTCGGCGGCCAGTTGTGTATTTTCGTGGTGAAACGTGTGGCAATTTCCCTCCGATGTACATAGAACAGATTTACACATGTCATATCGTAAATCGTTGTTGTCTGGAGCAGGTAAGCGACGGTCTGTGTCAAAATTGGCTGGATATTCGGTCTCATGTATGGTGGGTGTCAGACGAGCGATTTGAGACACTGACTGCCATATTGCTACATTGTGTTGACACTCGGGAAGCCAAGTCAGTCGGGTGCGGGCTTGGATGATGCAGACATTGCCCATGTCTGGTCGGTGGCATCTGGGCAAGTTGTTTGGCCCACCGACAAAAGCCTGGGAAGCGCCTACGGGATTCCAAAAAGTATAGTGTGAAGTATTCATAATGTGGATTTCAGACTTAATCCAAGCACCGGGACATGGACCTGTCACGAACTCGCGACCAACAACATAGGTTGACGAAGACCATGGGTACAGAGTCAAATGTGACCGTGACCGCCAACCGTCGTTGGTCCATTGTTCAGTGGTGGGTGACAATGTGTCGTTGTACGTGTGGAATATTTGCACGTAAGATGTAATGTTTAAACGGTAAGGACTGTGGCCCAGCTCATACCCTGGCGCGCACTGCGACGACGCAGTGACGGTGATGGTCAGAATGTCGTTCCATTCCAAAGATTTGGGCGCTGCGTGAGAGATTTGCAACTGATTATCCGAACTCATTTGGTCGTAGGTGACCAAAGTCGGGTGTACGGATTTGACAATGTACGTCATCCCTGAAACGGTCTTACTGTCATCAAAAACAACAGAGTAGTGACTGGTGCCCATATCGTCCAACCCATGCGGTTCTATGTGCACAAGTCCCGGTGGGAACAGTTGGGCTGGACTGGGCCATTTGCACGAGTGGACAACATCAAACAATATAAAGAATATATAGAGCATCATAGTGGAAAAATAAAAGAGCTTTATACTTATTTTCTACGGCAACCACAAAGTTGTCCAAACGGTGACCATTGGTGAAATTTGGCCACTTTTGCAGCTTTTTTGTCTTTGCTTGTCAAATACCTGAAAACGGAATTTGTTTTGATATTTTCAAGTTTTGTTTTCTTTTCTTGATGGGCAGTCCTCATCTGACATTGTGCTCTCAAAATAATATCACGGTTGTTGTTTAACTCACTCTGGACTCTGCTAATCTCGGCAGGTGCTGTCACTTTTCTTATTTCATAATTCAAATTTTTAATTTTGTGATATGCATCTGGAATAGAGCATCGAATGACCGAGACCCGTCTGTTGTATTCTGTCTTGATTCTTTTGACCGCGGGGCGGCAGGGATTGACCAACACAGCGGGCAAATAGGTGTGCATTGGTCGTTTTTTTCCTTGTAATTGTTCAAAACTGATTTTGGGACTAATTGGTAACTGCAATTGTTTGAACGTAGCAGGTGTGCTCACCAAGTCAACAGGTCTTACTGGGAGGTCACCGACATCGTCATTGCATACCCATTCGTCTTTTGACTCATATGGGCCCATCGCAGCATTGTTTTGTGACATGAGTGGCTTTTGTGTGATATGTTCTACAATGATTCGTAGAATATTCGTAGAATATTCGTAGAATATTTGTAGAATCATTGGGATTTTTTTTGTTTTTTATGGGCTCGCTCGTGTTTGGTTTGTGCTAGTTGTTGCTGCTGTTCAAAATGTTGGACATCGTTGCCCAACGCCCCCCATCCCGCGACTTGTTCACGGGCAAACAGTTCCACCCGCGGCAAATCCCCCAACAGTTGCGTTATCATCTGACGGACAATGGGAGGTTTTCTAGAATGTTCCCGACGCGGGGTCATCAACACTGGTGTCGGTGACGACTCCAACTGTGCCAAAAAATTAGTACTGACCGATGCATCTTCTTCGTGCAATATGGACGACATCTTGGACGCGCCACGTTCCGGTTCGTCAGGAAGTAAACGCTTGTACGAGGCAATTTTACCACGGACGGCAACCAAACACAGCTCAGCATTGGAACGGGTGTAGTAACCCACTCCAAAAGCAGGCTTGCTTCCGTCTTTGGTGGTCTTGACCCAATTGACAAAACAGGTTTTGTATTTAAAACCCCATGCTTTGATAACTTGAAATGCTTCCGGTAGCAATGGCATGGTCGCCCACATGAACAAGGCCGAATCAGTTTGGCACACTCGAGTAATTTCCGGTCCCAGATTACACAATTCTTTTAAACTCATGGACGGGTACAACAATGTACCATCCTTACGTTTTAACACCCCATTTTTAACAGTCTGTTGGTATTTCCAAGGTGGGTCTGCATACACAATATTCAGAGAATTGTCAGATAACCCACTCAATTGTTCCGAGATGTCAGTCATTGTTGTTTTTTTATTTACCGATTATTTAACCTACATGAAAAATATTGTCTACATATGTCAATAATCCTCAATTTGTGTGCTTAATTGATTTTGAAAAATATCGGTTTGACAGTTTGGGCAGGGGAACCCACAAGTATCGCAGTTCTTACATTCCATGATGTCATGGACAGCAGTCTGGCCAGATTGTTCGCAGCGGTGTTGGCATCGACCATGCTTGCCCAAAATACCAGTGCAGTCTTTGTAAATACAGGTTGTGCCCGCGTCAACTTGTTGTTGAACAATTTGGTGCAGGGTTGACTGCAGTGGTTCCTGTAGCAATGGAAGCACTGCCAGACGTTCGGCCCCAAACAGATTCTGGTACGAATGTGGAAATTCTTGACGACAGGTACGAGCCGTTGTCCAAATGATATCCAATGTTTCGCGCGAAAACATTTTTGTTCTTCTTTGTAAAACATTTTTATTTCAACATATGTTCTACATTTTCCCGAGAGTTCAATGAATGCCAAGTATAAATAGTCTGGAACATGTACAGAAAATGTTCAATTCCTTCATTCATGCTGGCCCACCCAAAAAAATAAAAAGGTCAGCACTGACGTCCAAACAATACCAAATCTTAGCCGGACTGCTTCCAATGACGTTGTTTCCAACCAATACAAAATCTGTTCAACAAAAGGCTTTGAAATATCTGAAAACAATCCCTCCAGACGAAATCCCAGACCATGAACTGTATACGAAAATCGCGACCAATAAGGTATCGGTCAGCAACATAAGAACAGCACTGTCGAAAAGAAATCAATCGACTGTTCAAACCATCGGGAAATATATTGAACAATCTTTTGTATTGGACACACATTTATTATCACCCTCATTGGTGGAGAGCCACCGACAATTCATGCAGGCGCTGTTTGAACAGTACCGGTACACCGTCATCAAAGAGATGAAAAAAAAAGAAAAAAAAGAACTCCAACAAATTCCCAAATACGACCAAACAAAATTGAAAAAACAGATTGAAAATTGCAAGACACCCAGCAGTCACACCGCAAAAATATCTGCTCTCAAGGAACACATGTCATACAATATTCAAAAATATACACAGCAGTTGAAAAGAGCCAACTATCGCACTGTTTTGGAAAAACGTCAGAGACCCGACGACGATGCCTACATCAAACAAAAGGTGTCTGAATCTAACTCTAAATTAAATTGCCTAGAACGATTGGAACAACTGCTGGTCGTCCAATTGAAACAGCATGATGTGCAATCAAAACAGATGTTGGCAGTCAAATCTCGTCTTAAGCTGTTGCCCAACGATATTTGGATCAAACACAAACAATATGTTCAAGAATTGAACAGCATTATCGCAAAGTTAAAGCAAGCTGGCAAACATCAAGAAGCAGCCCATGAGCAACGACTGCTCAATGACCGAGTACTGTTTAATACACTCTGGATTAAACAGTTGTCCACGCAAGAAGAAATTGACAAATTGAAACAACATGTCCAATGGGCTGCCTCTATCTACAACGAACCAACCATTCGAAAACACATCTTGAAGATACTGCGCAAAGGGTATCTGTTGAAAAAAATGCGGGGAGACGAGGTGGAAGAAATCGTTGTAAGGACTCGTCTGGAAAAATACAAAATTGATTTGAATACTATGATTAAAGCAAAAGATTGGCAGATGTTGTACACCTACAGCCACAACAGTGGTTGGTCAACCGATGTCGACGATTCGGAATATTTGGCCTATTTTTCTTGTCAATGGACTGCCCGTGGTTCAAAACAGGCACAAATACGACGTGAGATGGCGACCCGTCAAAAGGAAATGGAAAATACCGTGGTATTATCGGAGTTGGAACAATGCAAGACAAGTAGTTTTAAACTGTTTCAACTCTTGAGAATGATTAGCCTTAAATGAATTTAATATTCTTTAGAAGATGAATTATTGTAATTGATGGTTAACTCTTCACCGGTTTCAATTGAGTACATGGTATGGACGCATCCTGTGTTTCCATCCACCTGACAATTTGGAGAATCTGAATGATTCATATAATGTGCAAATAATAAATCTTCCAACTGGTTGGGTTCACACACTATCCGTGGTGCCACCCATATGTTTCCAATTTGATAAATATACTGTTTCCTTGTCGGATGTTCCAACCACCGGTTCTTTTTTTCTACATTTGTTGTGCGTTCGCCAAGATATTTGGAAATGACTTGGTCCAGTTTAAAATCCGTCGCTGCAAACAATCCACTTCCTGCTTTTGGTATATTGCTTTGTTTCTTTTCGAACCAAGGCACAAATTTACCGTCGTCGTTGCAAATATAAACACACTGTCGTTGAACCCGCAATAACATTGCTATGACCAACACACACGGTAACAAAAACACAGGCATCGCGGACACGTTGCAGCCTGCTGTGTACATGCCTACAATAAAAAATAAAACAGCACCGTAAATGCGACTGTAGGAGGTGTGTGTTCTGACAGTATCACGAATGTTCAAACACGATGCGGTAGTCATCCATGTTATTGGTTCTTGGGATTGCGGCACTGGCAGATGGTGTTGCACGGATGGATTAACCGCTTTGCGTAAATCTCGAAGTTTGGATTTGGGCATGTTGTAATCATAACTTCGGAGTATGTAGTTACTGGACATGGTGTATCTTGTCGTGGCATCTTCCCATCCATGCATGACATCTTTGGACAGAAGTTTCGACCATTTTGGTGATGGTCGAACGATACTAACCTGACCATTTTTGTGAGAGATGATATGGCCGTAGTAGACCTGTCGCAAGCCATAGTTGTCGGCTTTGTCAAATTTCCAATGGTACGAAATCAAACATGGTTCACTCCCCTTGATACCACGTATTGAAGAATAACGACCAGGGCTACCAATGGGGAGGTCGTAGTCTTCTGCAATCATCGTGGGACGATGGACGATGGGGAGAAAACGGATGGGTGGTTCAGGACGAGTCCACGAACCACTGCCCCCTCTCAGACAAACAAATAGCACTATTTAACTCCTGCAAATATATGAAATGTCGACGTATAGTTTTTTCCAAGCCCACATACAAGAAACATTGACTGGAGATTCATTTATGGGCCACAATACAGACAATAAAGTGTTACCGGATTGTGACACACCAGTCAGTGCCAATGTCGAGAAAGATTTGATGACGGTCGAAGAAAAGATGAACGAGGTCATTTCCGACCCGAAATTCGGCATGTTTAGTTTATTTGCCTACCAGCTCCAAACAGGTTCACAAAACAAAGTGTTAAAGAAACGCAACACTGTTTTTTGTTCCCATATATTTAGTCTGGTATTGGCGTTGCCAGTGTTGGTCTTTTTGACACAGTGGATAATGTACATTGCCATTGTTCGTCATCAAATTAAAACTTACGACAGTGGTGTTTGTCCAAACGTGGCCAATGTCGAAGAGAAATTGATGATGGCGGCGGTGGCCATGTTTTATTTCATCAAGTCGTTCTTTTTATGGGACAGCATTGTGGACCGTACCCATCGTCGTAAAATGATATCGTCGACCAGTTACATAGTGATGATGGATACCTTTCAAGAATTTGGGTTTAATTTGTTGGTGTACAATACCAATTTGTGGGTGATATTTTCGGAACCGGATTTTCTAAATATGTTTTTCAATACATTGGCGATGGAATTTTTGATGGACATGGACAATGAGTTTGAAAGATTGTATTTCGCACTGTTGCCGGATGTTGCAGCAGATATCTACGACAATATGTTTGTCACTTATCGTGAAAATGTGTTGTTGGTCAACGACAAAACTCAGACCTCGGGATGTTTTCGATGTTGCCGCACAGTCACTTGGTTGCCCTTTAAAATATTAAACATTTTGTTCATGCTGTTGCCACTTTTTTGTTTTGTGTTTATATTTTATGGTATAGTCTGTAAATAGAATTTGTAAATAGAATTTGTTTTATATTTTATTGTTGTTTTATTCCTTTGGAGCAAACGGCTGCACTTCAATGTAATTTTCTAGATGGTCGGTGGTTTCTTGGGCCTGTTGTTCCGCATGAAACGCAAGCATGGGGTGTTGTGGTACATATTCTTCAATTTTAGAGGGTTCATTAAATTCTTCTGGTTCAACCATGGTTGGTGTAATTGATTTGTTTAGACGTGACATATTTGTTTTATCGACCTTCCAATTTATACTGTAAAAACACAACCACTACTGTATGCAAATTCCACATATTTTATTCATATTATTTATACCACTTTAAAAGTTATTTAGTCAAAGCAAAGAATGCTCAATCCCCAAAACGACCCGGAGTATTCGTTTGTACACATGAAGCCAGTCATTTCTCCAATTGTTCGAAAAAAAACACCATTGAACCATGGTCTGGGCCATTTTCAACCGTACAGTCCCTGGTCTGCTCCCAAGATGTTGGTGGCTGGTAGGCTAGTGCGTTCGTCCATGGGTGCAGCTGGCTACGATTTGTTTGCCGCAGAAGATGGTCATTTCAATCCGCCCCCTGGTTATTCCACTACATCGCATATTGCGGTCAGTACTGGAGTCTCTGTTCAAATACCAATGGGGCATTATGGTAAAATCGAAGGATTGTCTTCTCTTGCTTTTGACCACAACGTGATTGTTTTTGGTGCAATCATCGATGAGAACCATACTGGTGATATCAAGGTCAAGATGTTCAAGCATGGCAATTCTAAATTTAAAATAAAAAAGGGTGACCGAATAGCTCAACTTGTAATTCAGAGATATTGTGCCCCGAGCATTCAACAAGTGATATCCATGTAATGTTTCATCCTTTTGCTCAACCACGAGTGGATTTGTTTGCTTGTTTTTGGTGAACCAAAGAGTGATATGGTTGCACTATTTAAAGTAACTTGTTTAAATAAATGTATCAATCTAATTACAAAAGTATTTTCCGATGCCATACTTTGGTCGAATGTGTCAACTATTCTTTAGCACCACCTGTTGCAAAGGCCGATTTATTTTTGTATTTGTTGGACACTTATGATATTTTATTGTCTCATGCCGAAGGTTCGATGGTGATTGACGAAAACGACGACATTCCCTTCATGCGGCTGGCTAAAAAACTTGAAAAATATGCTTTTGAAGAGTGGGACGCTCTGTTTGATAGAATACCTGGCCAGTTGAAGGGTTGGTGTGAAGGTATGTTTGTCTACGTCTGCATATCGTTGTGTCGTTGGCTTTCTTCCAGTCCGGGATGTACAGTAATACCGGAAGCCACCCGAATGTGGATGAAACGGCACCATCTCCGCAGTCATATTTCGTACGACATTTCCAAATATACCATTTCTGATTTGTTGAACGCGTTGGACGTGTTTGAGTTACAATGGACCAAATTTGAGAGTCTCAATCAGCATGTGTTGATATATTTGGATGCTTTGGAGTTCCGAAGTGCTTGGTTTATGACACACACTGCTCCTGCCTCTCATTTTGACATTCGAAAGCATCGAATTAAAATCGGAGACGACAAATTTCAAATACATCCAGCCCTTGTGTACCAGTTGTATGTGCGTTTTGTCTCCATTCGACGTTCGTTTGCTCAGTATACAATGTGGGACACTGTCCCGTCAGTGTCAGAAATGCCAGACACTCAGTGGTTGAGTTTTTTAGAGCGTGAAAACCGCCATCTATCCATTCGTAAATTCCGTGACCGAATAGCGGATGTCACTTGGGAAAATTTGAAGAGGTTGTCGGACGGACCTCGTGCATCCTACAACGCCCGTGGTTCTCGGGTCTCTGACTACCAATCCGTGGCCGAGAACCATCCCATGGCCATCATGGACAAACTTAATAACATCATTGCTTACGGCAAACCTCCCAAATTGCACACGAATTCATTTGTCATTGAGGGGTTGCATTTGCAAATGGTGCACGCGTATTTTATGTCGACGTATTCGGTCTCTTTTCGTAATTTTTTTTACTGTTCCGAAGAAAAATCATGGACACATCGTACGAAATTAAGCCATATGGTAGTACCAATCGTCATTGAACGACGCAAGCGCTACGACGTGATGTACAAAGGTCTTATTCATCTGGTACCGACTGGTACTTTTGCTGAAGCTTTTCAGTTATGGTGTTTGTTTTTGCGCAAGGATTATAAAGGAATTTTGTACGGTTCTATGGATTTTGGCCGTCTCTGTCGAACAATGTTTGACCCTCCCCAAACTTTACAACAAAGAACGGTTGGCGTGGGAATGACCTCTTATAAATGGGACGTATAAAAGCACAGGTTGTCTCGTTCAAAATGTTCAATTCAGGGGATTCTCAGAAAATATTCCAAGAACATTTGCGGCGGCTTCGGGAAAAAAAAAATAGAAATGTACGAAACACGACTAGGCCCACGGCGTCAAACGAAACTGCGTCAAGCCACACGGAATGCCACGAGGAAGAAACCATTCAAACATATCCCCAGCGACGAAACGAAAAGCAAGTTGTGCGCCAGGGATTTGATTTGACTTGTGGAATGAGATGTCTTCAAAATTTGTACACCAAGCACATTGTCACTCGGACAGAAATTGACCAGAAATCCAAAGAACTCGAATCAATCTCTAACGGAATTGCCATGTACGACCCAAAACTGGGTTACTATTCCATCGAAGTTTTGCAGGCCATTCTCACAGACAAAGGCAAACATATTCAAAGAGTCGACATCGATAAATTCAATTCGGAATATTTTGAACCCATACTGGCAATGAATCCACATTTTGTGGGCTATGTCGTGGCTCTAGGAACCGGTGACATGAAACATTATGTAGCCATTAAACATTCACAAGGAACATATGCCCTGCTTGATTCTTTGCCGGGGACATCTACCATTTCCATTCCTGCACAATCTCTTTTCCAACGTAGAAAGGACAACAACATATACTGTTCATCCAATTTGCACGACACTCGCCAAGTTGTCGCCGTTGTCGCCGTGGGCAGTTCACCATTTGTCGAATACACCATCATGCACAATACTTGGTCTCAAACACCACCACCACCGAGGTTTTTATCGAGTTCCATTGCTCGTGTTTTAATGACCACTTTAAAATCGACTGTCCGAAAATTTCAAAAAGCGGACACTTGTGTGCAAGAGTGGTTTCAAAAACTCAAACAACATCGGGTTGCACCCTCGGCAGAATGTATTCCATTTTTACAACAATGGATTTATGATAACCCACCGATACCTATCAATGTCAAATGGAACGACATGCAGACAATTGTCGACTGCAGTTCAATGCAAGGCCTAGTGACAGAATTGCTTAACATGGGGTGGATTTCTGACAACAATTGTTTTCATTTTCAACAAGAGGGTCAACTTCTGCGTGATGCAAATGGCAATGACATTGACTCAATGTCAGGAGGCACTTTTGCAGATTTTTCACTAAACACGGCCAAACCTATTGAACTCGTTCATGAGAGAGTTGTACCCGCACAAGCATCCGTGGGAGGTTTTTATACTTTCAACTGCACGGTGACGGGAGAATGCATTGACAACAAGTACAATGCCTACTCTGTGCGAGACAAAAATGGAACAGTACATGTATTGTATAAAAAATCGGTGGGAAATTTTATTAAAGAATAGTATAAATAGTATTTTTCCATTCAAACATGCCCCTTGCATACTTTATATTTTATGTCATTTTAGTTTCCTCTGTACTTGCGATGCTTGGGCAATGGTACCAAAACATATTTGGTACAATACCAATATTAACCAGGTCGCGACCATTGCCATTAAATCTCTGAAACAGCTTCTTCGACCTCGGTTGGGTCTTCGACGGCAATTATAATTTAAAATTTTAATGTATTAATTTGTTGTTCTACATCTTGGTCTTCTATGATGGTGTAGTATTTGTCGCCTTTTTTTCTATTTTTTTTGCGGACCTTCAAAATTACTATGACAAGTACCCCCACTAACAATACGCCCAGCACAATGAATACAATCGTTGCTGTATCCAATCCGTCTTGGCTTTGAGTTTCACTAGTACTTTGTTCAGCTACAGGTTGCGTTTCTTCG
>Ga0209192_10001952_pt1 | contig 15456 bp, 19 predicted proteins | sample ArcticOcean_MG_C_11_FD_187433 | JGI IMG/M metagenome (GOLD analysis project Ga0209192, IMG submission 187433) | Marine microbial communities from western Arctic Ocean - ArcticOcean_MG_CB2_154 (SPAdes) (version 2) | ecosystem: Environmental > Aquatic > Marine > Oceanic | place: Arctic Ocean... | reverse complement strand
CGGCGGTAGCAGTGTTAAAGGCAAGGCTATGAAGATTAGAAAAAATAATCCCAAAGCAAGAAAGAGTTTTAGAGCAAGACATAATTGCGATAGTCCAGGACCAAAAACCAAGGCCAGATACTGGTCGTGCAGGAAGTGGTAAGAGTTAAAGAACCGCAGCATCCAGCAGAAGGCGAATACAGTTTAGACCAGTACGGTGAAGTAGTTGTATTCAAAAATGGTACATGGCAACGTCCAGTTTAGGCATATAACAATTCACAATGGTTACTTATATGTAATCTCCCCTTATAAATACAAGCATGCTATCAGTTAATGAATTTAAAAGACCCCAACGATTAAATCTCTACGAAGTTCCTGAATCTAATGACAGTTTAGAACGTGAAGACTTTGACTACCCTGATCCTCATGGATTCAAACTTAATATTGCTGAGCAAGAATTTTATAAAGCAAATAATAAAATAGTTCATCCATTCTATGGTAACTGGCAAGATACAATGCTACACATGAATTTAGATCATCCAAATGAGGCTAACTTTAGCAACCGATTCTTGCTAACCCATAGTTACACACAGTATCGGTGTAACTTTAAAGGTGCCGCATATGAAGCAATAAAGACACATGCTATATGTGGTTTACGACACGCTCAAATACTATTACAACTACGACCTAAATGGGGTATAAGTTTTCAATTATATGCTAAAAATGGAAGTGGTTGCAATACTCTATATGAACTGTTATCATTAGACTACAATTATATATCATACGCTGAGTTTAATAATTCAGCAGATGCAATATGTAATAAACTAACACAACTAGATTGGGATAAGTATGCAGACGAAATGTGGGATAGACGTGAAGAATGGGAATTACTAAGTCTCTACGATCAACGACAATGGAAGTGTAAATTAGTGTTAGGATTAGATAATCACTATACTCATATTACATCACTTAAATAATGGATACATTATCAACTACAATACAAACCGATCGTCTTCAGACTGAGATGGATGCGTTTTTGGGTCATTATAACTTTTGGGAGTTACGGCAAATATCTCTTACTAGTTTAACTGGCGACGATGATTGGACTTGTTCTGTAGGTTCAGCACTAGCATTGCAGAAGCCAGAACGTATGTATAGTCAACTAAACAAATATTTAGAAGGCACATATATGGGCGAACTTATCAAAGAATACAACAAGTATTATAGATGGCGTCTACTACATATTCCAGCAGGGCAGTGCTACAGTGTACACTCAGATGCTTATACTAGTAAGATCAATAAACGAATACACATACCGATAACAACAAACCCTGATGCATACTTTTGTTACTATGGCGATAAGCCAGCAGACGGCCTTGAAACAACTGTAAAGTATCATCACATGCCGCTAGGTAGTGCATACGAAGTTAATACATCACAGTTACATAGTGCTATAAACTACGGTAAAACATCTAGATATCATATGGTCGGTGTGAGATACGCTAAAGTAGATAAATAGTAGCATGAAACAGGTTATTATATATCCAGGAAGATTCCAGCCAATGCTTTCGCATCATGCAGAAGTATACAGCCAATTACAGAGTCAGTTTCCAGAAGCTGATGTATATATTGGAACTAGTGATAAGGTAGAAAGTGGTAAAAGTCCGTTTACTTTTGCAGAAAAACAGCAAATAGCAACGGCACATGGCATTGAACCTAGCAAAGTATTGCAGGCAAAACGTCCTTATCACAAAGATGATTACCCATTCGATGAAGAGAATACTGTTATTATTTTTGCCGTAGGTGAGAAGGATATGGATAGATTTCCGTTTAGTAACGTTAATCCTGATACAGATCTTGACATGATGGTGAAAGATAAATCGAAACCAAAGTACTATCAGAAGATAAATACATATAGAACTGATCCAAAGCCAATGGCTGAACGTGGATACATAACACTTGCTCCTACTATATCAGTAGGCAATGAAGTTGCAAGTGCTAGTGCTTTTAGAGATGCATTAAAAAATGCTCCAGATAAAGAAAGTGCTGAACAAGTATACACTAAGCAATTTGGAAACTTTGATCCAAAAATATTCGAACTAATATACGGTAAAATTACAGGGCAAAATGATATGAATGAAGAACTAAATAACATGAGAAAACTTGCAGGCATGCAGCCTCTAACAGAAAGTTTTGACCCAGCAATGGAACCAAACAGTGAATCAACTATGTTTGACGCTGCTATGGACGCATATGACGACCACGGTGAAGATGGTCTAGCACAACATTTAGGCATGAGCTCAGAAGAGTTTGACGCAGAGCTTAATGAATTAGGTGCTCACAAAGGTTTACATGCAGATGATGACCGTGACGAACTAGTACAACTTCTTGTACAAGATCTTATAGACAATAGAGAAGTAGATGAGCCTGATTACTCAACTGAAGCAGTTAGCGAAGAAAAAGCGCCTAGTCATTATGATTTAGAGCAAGCATATTTTAGAATCTATCAAATGACAGATGAGATGGGCGATGAAGCATTAGAGCAAATGAATGAATATGCTCCTAAGTTCTCAGACGCACTTGAAAGAGCAGAAGGCAACATAGATGATATCCCATCAGAAGAAATACCAACATATATGGCTGAGTTAGACAATGCCGCATTTGAAATGGGTGCACCTGAGCTTGAAGCAGTTAGTGAAACAAAATATAAACAATGTAAATCATGTGCAGGAGAAGGATGTGATCATTGCGGCGGCACAGGCAAACATGCTATAGAAGAAGTAGAAGCTAACGAGTTTGAGAAAACAATTGAAGTTAACAAGCCAATTGCATTGGCCGGCGATAGTATTTGGGACAAGGAAGGAACAAAGAATCCAAATTCAATAGAAGTTAAAGACATTGTTGTACATGCACCCTTTGATGTAGAAGACGGTGATAACTTTGTAGAAGTTTCTGTAAATCATAATGGTCCATGGACTATATACACTGACACAGGTTTTGAAGCAGAAATATCAAAATTAGTTGGCTTTAAGGTTAAATTTACCGAACAAGGTATGCAGGAAGAAGGCGTAGCAAGTTTAGAAGGTGATAAAGATGATACAGCAGTAGCCGAGGATATTGCTCGCATGAGACATTTGTCAGGATTAGAAGAAGCAGAAATGCCAGACTTTGATAAAGGCGAACGTCCACGTAATTCAAAAGAACGTGTTGCTTACCGTAACTGGAAAAAAGATTCAGCCGCAGGCGCAAAGAAGGATGACGATGTAGTTTCTATTAGTCCTAAGGACAAAAGAGATGCAGAAGCAAGACCTGCAAACGCAGCCGCAGCTGATCCATCTACAGCACAATTTACAGACATTACTTTAAAAGGAATGAAAGTAGATGGTAAGTCTATACCAAGTAGCCAACGTGCTAAGAGTATTGCTAACCAATTCCCAGAAGGTTCAGACCTAACAGATCCAGCAGTAAAGAAAGAAGTTTTCTTAAAGTTCACTGCAAAAAGACCAGACTTAATGTTTGGTGAGATTAATGCACGTTTATCTAACGATGAACAAGGCTTAGCAATAAGCGATAGACTTAGTCCTATTGTGAGACAGTTAGAAGACAGTCGTAACATAATGGAACTGGAAGCAGAAGATAAATCATTCGCACTTAAACTTTTACAATCAGCTATTACTGATATGGAATTAGTTAAGTCCACAGATATCGATAAGCAAATAGACGTAGAGCCAATGCAGTTAGACACAGACGGTGATGACGAAGATTACGACGATGATGCAATGGTACCAGTATTAGATACTGATGGCGATGACGACTTGGTTCGCGACAGTGTTAACTTTGACAGTATTAGAGCAGGGTATGATGTTTTACCAGAAGGCAAAATGAAAGACGTTATTCAAGATGCTATGGACATGAGTAGAGAAGAATTTGAACAAGCAAGACCCGGGTTTGACTATGATGAAATAATTGCAGACTACGGTGATGAGTTAGACGAAGGTAAATTACCTGCAGGCCTACAAGCATATCAAGATAAAAAGAATGGCAAGAAAGATGACGCTGATAAAGACGAAGACAAAGAAGTTGACGAAGACAAAGACGAAGACAAAGATGAAGTTGACGAAGCGTTAAATGACATGCGAAGAGCTGCCGGCATAGAAATAGTCGAAGGTGCTAAAATAGATTGCCCATGTTGTAACGGCGGCAATGATAGTTGTTCAAATGGTAAAGACGTATGCGGTACATGCGATGGTACTGGTAAAGTTGACGAAGCATATGAAGCGGTCGTAGAAGCAGTTGTAGAAGAAGTTGCAGAAGTTGTAACAAATTCAGCACTAAATGATGCGATGGCAGAGCTTAAAGCACTAGCAGGAATTTAACAATGAACGAAATTCAAAGATTACAACAACTAGCAGGCTTGACAATCACAGAAGCCGAAACAGGTGACGAAGTTACTAAAACTGTTGCTGGACACACTGATGCTGAAAAAGATATGATTATGAAACAGTTATATCAAACAGGCAAGTACTGTGTAGAACTTTACAAGATGCTAGGTGATATGGATGGTAACACTGATTTCCCACATTGGTGGCAGGGTAAGATTATTAAAGCATCAGACTATATTGGTGCCGCTAAACATTACTTAGAAAATGAAATTGAAGCACCCGATATTGATACTATGCCATCTCCAGATATAGAAGACAACGACCCCTCAGGTGTTAGTTAAGACTAAATCCAGTCTGTATTATTAACTAGTTTATCAGCATACTCAGGCCAGAATAGGCCTGCTCTAGGTCCACCATTACACTTACCATCGCTTTCGCCTGGTATCTTAATCCATAAAAACGCATCACATTTTTCTTCATCAGTGCCACATGTAGGTGGTATACCTAAACTTCGTCCTGGTGGATTACACCAATCATTGCCGTGAGAACCATTACCATTACGACTAGTGTCTATAACAAAATGATCATTAGGTCTTTGTTCGCATATTTGTAATGACCACTTCATACTTTCTTTAGTGCTTCTAAAATTACTTACATTTACACTAAAGCCTCTTACTTTATCATTACTTACTATGTCTAATAACTTAGCAACTTCGCTAGGTGCTAGCCAATTACTATGCCCTACATCGACGTAAACAAGTGCGTTAGAGTTGCTTGTAAGCGTCTCTAAGCCTTCTTTAAGCAAACTTAGTCTAGACTCAGCAATACTTTTATCCATTAGTGTGCTGTGAGGTACAGCGTCTGGTTCGAATATAACTATAGGTGCTCTATCGCCTATGCCTCTGCAGAATGCATGTAAGAATTCTAAATATGCTTCTCTGGTTTTTGCACCACCTTTGCTGTGATGTCCTACATCTCTTTCGGGTATGTTGTATATTACAAGTACAGGCAGTGCTGGGTCAACACGTTTCATTAAACGTCCTAATCCATCATCAATATTACAAGTGTGTTTGCCTTGCCTATCGCCGTACCAAAAACTTACTGGTTGTTCGAATATTTTTGCAACACTAGGATAAGCAAGTCTGTGGTCTTTTACTCTATCAAAGTTATTGACCCAAAAAGGATATTCCATTAGCCGTTATCTAAATTAGTTACATTTTCCGCAGTTAGTGTGTAAGTAATCTCAGTAGGATATGCAAAGTGTTTTTGCAATTCTGGTTTAGGAGCATCATCCCATTGACCGGCTTTGCATTTTTCAATAGCATCAGAGGATATGCCTGCAATTAACATTTCTTCATAACTACTAAGCAAGTAACTTTTAATATGCGGAAGCATTTGACAAGGGCAAGTACCTTGCCAATGTTGTCCTTGCGAGCTGTCAAACTCTGGATTGTCCATATCGTAAATTTCTTGGTCTCCGTTAAAATAGAAAGTTCGTGTAGTAGGTAGAAGTTTATAAACTGTTAATCCGTTATCAGGAGTTCTAAATACCGGCAAGGGTGGCTTAACATCATCAACTGCATAGCTATTAACTACGTCAGGATCAAAATCATTAATTGCTGCCATGTCTAATCCGTTAAGTAAATGCTGACTTCTTTGCAAATGGTCAAGATATTCTCCTTCTAGACCTAGTCCTTCGGATCTTCCTTCCATCTGCCCATTTGTTTCTTCTAAGCCTACTCTGTCTAATTGAAACTGATAGTATCCGTATTGCTCACCCCAATTTTGGCTAATCCAATCTTTCTCTTTTGACCAGTCTGGTGACTTATTTGTAAGTTGTGTAACTTCGCCTAAGTATGTTTTAGTGTAGCCGTTTAGTCCACCGTCGTGTGCTTCGTATACTAAATCTCCATCTAATAGTGTACAGGTTAATCTACCTGTGTTGCAATCTAAATGCCAATCTAGTAATAAATGTTGCTTATCCATAATGTATTTCCTGTATTTGAATGTTAAAGATCGTTATGTATTAAAAATACATTATCATCTGTTAATTTAAATGTGTTTTCGTTAGGCAGAGTAAAATGCCTGTTTAATTCGGGCTTATTAGGCAATGACCAGTTTCCAGCTTTACACAAATCAATTATCTCACTTGGGAACTGTGCAATTTCTAGTTCAGCATAACTACTTTTTATAAATCCTGATATGTGCGGCTGCTTCATGCACGGCATAACACATACCCATCCATTTGGATTATCATTCTCAGGGTTATCCTTATCATATATAAGAGGATTATCCGGCGAAAAATAATATGTTTCAGTTGTTGGCAAACATTTATATATTGTTAATCCACCATCGGGTGTATAAAAGTTTGGCCTAGGCTTTGCATGCCATGCTTGCAAATCAAATAGTCCTGTCATACCATCCCAGAATCGTATTGCAATTTCTGACATGTTCTGTGCTTCTAATAGATATTGGCTTCTTTGCATATGGTCAATGTATTCACCATCGGCTCCTAGTCCTTCTGAGCGGAAGTCTTTAATGCCTGTCTTTGGTTCTATTGCTTGTCTTTCATGATCCGGTTGATAAACTCCATATGGACTCCCTGGTAGATTAGATATCCAGTGTTTTTCATTTACCCATGTATCAGGATCAACTGCATCAATTGTTGTTGTAACACCTAAGTATGTTTTAGTGTAGTCTTTCCTGCCACCTGCAAATGCTTCGTATACTAAATCTCCGTCAAGCATTGTACAAGTTAATCTACCTGTGTTGCAATCTAAGTGCCAGTCTAGTAGTAAATGTGGCTTATCCATTAACCTTCATCTCTAGTAATTTTTTAAATGTTTTCTCTCGTCTTGCGAAAGCTCTTTTTAGTTTTAGATCGCCTGCAAGTGAACTATCAATAAACAGTTTCCCTCGTAAATGGTCTAGCTCGTGTTGAAATACTCTAGAGTCAACACCCTCTAACCAAACTTCAACTACTTCTTGTTCTACTGTTTGGTACCTTACTTGAACTTTTTCTGGTCGTGTAATGTTTAAATATAATAATGGAAATGTTAAACATCCTTCTTCTATTACACAGGTTTCTTCACTAGCATCGAGTATTTGCGGATTGTATATTCCAATGTCGCCTTGTGTAGAGTGTGTCATGACAAACATCCTGTGCTGGTCACCACACTGCGGAGATGCAAGGCCAATGCCTATGTTCTCATGCATAATCTGAAACATTGCTTGCTGTCTTTCAATCCAGTTAACATCTGCCTCAAACGGATCTAATGTTGCTTCTGTATGTAACGCAGGGTGCTTAGGTTCTACTAAATCTGCTTGCCATTCCATTTTGTATGCTGTCATAATATCCTTTTAAACATTTTTATATATTTATTATATAGTTCAACTTCTAGTTTGAATGCTTCTTGTTCCCACGGCTGATCTTGTATATTATTTATTAGATGCATATCAACACCGTGCCATGTAGAACCATTGCCACTTAACTCTCCTTTAATAAACTGCTTTGCATGCACCAGCTCGTGGCATAGTGTAAGAAATTGCTCGTTAAAAGAATATTTATAGTTATAACTACCCTTTGCAATATTGATGAATGCTTCATCTCTATCACCGTAACAGTCTCCTGCTACTTGTCCATCGCATTTATTTATAAAATGTATTTCTACGTCGATGTCTTTTGTTGTTCTTGGCATTAAGTATTTTAGTATATCAAATGATATAAGCTCTACAAGTTCTGCTTGTTGCGTTTCTCCAAATACTTCAACACTAGTCGTCACTGTCTGATTTCCCAAAAAATTGTTTAATCCCTTCAAACAATGGTGTTACACTATTGTACTCAGTATTATACTTTATGTACAATTCATCCATTGGCTCGGATTCAATAATATCACCTTTGTTGTATACAGTACCTTCGTATTCTATTCCATCTCTTAATATTTCTACAGACATGCCGCCATGGTTAAACCATGTGGTCAGCCTTCCTGCCTGTGCTTCTAGTGCATTACATTTATTGCCTTCTTCAATGTATTCCATGATTTCCATGTATTCATTTACTTTGTCTGTGTATTGTCCCATGATATTATTATACTATATTTCCTGTTCGTTGTCAATCAAAGCTGAGGTCTGTTAAGCCCATCATTGATTCGCCTGCATCTAATCTTCTTTTATATTCCTGTAGTTCTGGGGTAAGTGCCGTCCCTGGCCGTCCTACTCCAATATTACCATTGTCAGTTATATAATCTGCCCATTCAATATCCATGCGTACAAGCATGTCTATTCGTTCGTGTGTACTTGCACTTTCCCAAGTAGGAAATTCATGCTTTGTATTGATCTGCATTGGGTATTTCCAATCAAATGCATTTGGTACTCTATAGTTATCTGAGGGTCTACTCATCATTGTGTTAACCCAGTTTAAACTGTTAGATACTTTTAAGCCTTTACTTTGGGCAAATTCTAGCATGTCTACATGGCATTCTTTTGTTTTACTTGCCGGTATTACTAATCTGTCAGCCATAGCAGTATATGTTTCCACAGTACCTGCTAAGAAGTGATCTTTCATTCCTACATTACGATTGCCGTCTTTATCAACTAAGTTTGTAAAGCAGTTAGTATACCAAGTATCTGCTGCAATAGGTGTAATAGGAATGTCATTATTAAGAGTAGTAAGTACATCAAACCTTGTTTCAAATACTGCATCATATGGTGTTTTTGTGTGTTGATGTCTTATGCTTGGCCCAATCATTGTAGCAAGTAATGCTGGTCCTGACCAAGATGTGTAATAATTGTTTTCTGGTTTCATTAACACACTAGCAGTGATATGTTTATTGTTGTCTTCAAATGTTTGTTCTACTGTGTGCATTTTTAGTTGTGGTGACTGCCATGTGGCTACATAGTAATCAACGTTCTCTGATATGCTATCAAAGAAGTCAAACACAACTGGTGCATTATAACGCCATGTGCGGACATGTCCTCTAAGTACAACTGCAATATTTTTCATCATATAATATTTCTCTGTTTACAAAAGTCAAACATATATTGACCCCATATTTTATGTCCTAATGCACTTGGGTGGAAAACAATAAAAGAATCTTCTAAACTGCCTTGCTCTATCATTGTGTGATGTGCAGTAGAGTCTTTATTAATAAATGCATTGTTGTCAATTAAGTTCCACATAGTAGATAACTCGTTTGACATTACTAAGTTTTCATTTCTATAAACTTCGTCGTCCCAATCTCTAAGCATTTGTTCATGGTGATGATAAAATGCTTGATGCATAACATATTTAATGTTTAAACTTTTTAACAGCATCTGTGTTAAAAATACTGTATGTATATATTTAGTAACAAACCCTTCAGGAGCGCCAAACATATCAAAGAATAAATTGTAAAACTCATTTAATTTCTTACCTTCTGTTTCGCCTAGTTGACCTGTAAAGTCTTGATCTAAACTCCAAGGACCGTACGGTGCATAGTTTGTATCACCAAATCGTTCTTTGTAATAATGCTCTGTACGTTCCGGGCTGGTCCAGCCAATGCTTACTATTAAGTCTGATGTATCATTGCCGCCTAGGTAGTTATTTTCTGCTAACCATGCAACTAATTTTCTAAATATAGCATCGTTACTCTGAGAAGGTAAACTGAGATCAACTATATCTTCTATGTTTGCATGTTTAGCAAATTGATTTAAATAACGATTTTCAAGTCTGTATTTAATGTTCTCAGGTACGCTTTGTCTTTCAAAGCCGCCACCCGGTAAGTTCATAATTGGTTCTGGATCAATAGCAGGATCTACTAACTCTGCTCCCCAGCACCAACTGTCTCCGCAACCAACTAATTTCATATTATACCTTTTTCCTTTATGTCGTTATATAATAACTCTGCAATTACTTGATGCCCGTATTCGTTTGGGTGGTCTCCTATACCTAAATTAGGCATGATGGGCTTATCGAATTTATTATTCTTTAGATAGCCGTATAGACTCATATCATCTGTTTTGTCTTTGTGTAAAAAAATATCAGATGATATCATGTCCCACAGTTTGTCTGTATTTATTGGTCCGTCTAAATGTTCAAAGTTGTCGTGCCCATATAGAAAATGCTGATTATTATATATTGCCTGGTGCATGTGGAATGGTATGTTTTTGCTTTGTAACAAACCTTGCACTAGTATAAGTTGTTCAATCCAACTAACATAACAAGAAAATTCAGTTCGCATCATGGTATAATAAAATTCTACTAGCTTTTGGTACTTGCTTCTGTATGGATTAGTTTCATTGTCTACCCAATTTTCTGTGAGTACCCATGGTCCCAATGTTGTCCAATATGTGTTAGCACCATCGATTGCATTGGCTACAGTGTAGTCAAAAAATACTTCGGCCCGTTCTGGGCTTGTCCATCCAACTACTATAAACGGATCGTCTTCTAAAGCGCCTGGTGTTGCCAGCCAACTTAATAACTGTCGTATAATAGCTTCATTACTTATTCCGGGTTTAGCTCTATTAATAACTTCAGTAGCACCTAGCATAGTTTTTAAATGAGAAGCATAATTAGTATTTTCTCGATCCTCTAGATCTGAACCAAACGCCCAACTATCTCCAAATATTACTAACTTCATTTTCTATCGTATCTTATTTTCTGCACATAGTCACTGCATATTCCTGCACAGTCTACGTCTAATGTATTTTCTAACGATGGATCAGTGACTTCTGGCATAACCATAATACTACGTTTTACCAGTTTCTTGCCTATGTTTGTCCAAATATATTTCTTATTAGTCAACGAGTAATCGTCATCTTCTTGCCAAAAACAATTAGCACGATTCATTTCTATGCCGCCAAAGAAATTCAATGCTTCGATGTTTTTGCAATGCACCCAATATTTTTCATTAAAATTAATTACAGCTGAAGGATACTGAGGTTCGTCGTGGCCTAAAAATATTTTGCCGTCTATAACCCATACATCGACTTCTACATGAAATCCTGCATCTAATGCTTTTTGTATATGATTTGGATGATTCTCCATTTCTGAAGGACCATCTATGTTACCGCGATGTGCTATAAGTATCATATTATTATATCTGTGTTTAATATTTCTTGTGTTTGTTGCCAACCTTCTGTAACATGATATGTCCTGCCGAGCTGCCTTTCGTGTATTACATCTGCTAATGGTTGGTCAATCCCCCACTCGCCCATCTTGTCTCCAAAGAATACAAATTTTTGATCCCATGATTGATAGTTTGATATCAATTCTACTATTTGTCCTTTATGTGCTCCTCTCAGACAAATATCAATACTGATATCGCCTCCAATGAATACATCAAATCTTGGAAACTTTTCTTTAAATTCTTTTGCAAGAGCAAGTCTTTCTTGTTCAACTAAATCGTAATGTTTATATTCTTGGCGTTGCAGTTCTGTTGCATCTCTACCTACAATACTAAAGTTTACACTACCAGGTCTTAGTGCAATGTGTGTGCCTGCTCTAACTGGGTAAGGACTAGTATCTAACTTACTGAGTAAAAACTGCTCTTCTTCTTGAGTAAATTCAAACTCATTTAATGTTACAGTTCTACCTTCTTGTGTAATACTATTGCCTATACAGTTTGCAACAAGTACTGCACCTTCGGTTATATCTACACCTACTTGCTCAAGTGTTCGTTCGTATGTGCTACCAGTGACAAGTACATAAGTATGGTTCCACGTATCTCGCCAGTTTATAAACCAGTTTTTAAATTTGGAATCTATGTTGGCTCCGGTGTCTGTTAATACTCCGTCAATATCAAATAAAAATATCATTCATTACCTACTATAATTTTGTCCGTGCTATCACCGGGTACCTTAACACATAATATTGTGCAATCTTCGTGGAACACAGGATCAGCTACTTCGTTTGGCTCTATAACAAATATATCGCCTTTGCTTAATTCTTTGCCGCATACTTTCATACTACCTTCTAGTAACACATTATATTCTGTGCCAAGTGGGTGATAGTGTGCTGGCCACTGCTCATCTTTTAAGTGTGTTAGTACACCTACTTCGAAACCTTTTGTTTTTAATACACTTGGTTCAAAGTCTCCTATGAGCCAACCTCGGTGCATATCTTTTAATTTACTTACTTCCATTATACTTGTCTAAGTCCTCCGGTGTTCCTATAAAATGTATTTCGTTTTGATCGATCATGTAATCACCAACTGTTAATCCATCTTTTATTAAGTAGTTGTATGTAGCACTAATGTAAAACTCGTTTAATGATCTATTATCTTCTGCAATCATTTTAGTACCAGCGTTTACAAAGTCTTTACCACGTTTCCAATAATGTATTCCTGTTAATGCATTGTTGCTAATTACTTCTTTTTCAACTACTTTTGTTACGTTGCCTTCTTCTATTAAAGCATAACTGTGTTTAGGGTTATCATCGTGTATAGTAACAAGTCCACCATCAAACATTCTTAAACGTTTCATAGCAGGTTCTGTATCCCACTCCATTACTTGATCGCAGTTAGCAATAATAAGTTCATCGTCATTGTTAATCAAGTCAGTTAACAACAATACAGATTGCACAGCACCTTCAGTAACATAATCAATAATGAGGAATGTGCAGTCGGGTGTAATCTGTTTTAATTCGTGCATGACATCAGTTAACCCAACATCTTTAGGTAGAATGTAATGATATGTGCCTGCTAGGTCTAGTGTTTTTACAGCAAGTGCAATCATAGATACATCGTTAACTTTAATGTATGGTTTAGGTTCGTTGTATAGTGGCTTAAATCTACTGCCGGCGCCTGCCGCTGGTATAACAATATTCATGCTACTATTTATTTGGATAAACCGCTATAGATAGTCTTTTAACGGCAATACAATATCGCGAACTTTACTTCCTCTGTTGTTGCCATCGTCTGCTTCTTCTTGCAAAACTTGATCCCATGTAGATAAATTAAATGCTGAACTTATTCGTAATGTATCAGATGTATTCTTTTGTCCCCAATGCAAAATATGACCTGGCATCATAATAAAATGACCGTTATAATTTGGTATTGGTGTTATTATTCTATCAAACGGGTCGTTTGATGATGCATAGTATGTTTCTGTACCGGTATCTTGTATAACATAATTACCGTGCCATGTGCCATAATGCCTGTGTGGATTTAATGTTTTTCCTTTTGGCCAAACATTAATCCAACTCTTAAAATAATAGTCTTGGTAGTTGTCGCCAATGAGATCTAAACTTTCAGCAATGCAGTTAAACATAAATGACAAGTTAGGGAATAATTCTATGCAAGTGTAATCGTGATATGTTTCCCAGCTACCGGACATGTAATCGTAATTATTAAGCTCTTCGGACCACGGGAATACTTCAGCACTACGATCAAGTATTTCTTCACTGATAGCAACAAGGTTATCCGGAACACATTTGCCGTCTACTAAAGGATAACTGTATATGCTAGACAATTTTAAATCTATCATCTGTGCCACACATTTTTTTGTTCATAACTTGAAGCTCGTAGTCCTTTTATATTACTAAAACTAAAATAGCCAGTTAGTCTAACAAAGTTATCTATTGGTGTGTCGGCCTTATGCCAAGTTCTACCATCAAAAATTACTAACCTATTGAACACATTTTCTATCTCTGTCTCACCTACTGTTAATCCATTTCCAATTATATACTCGTCTACTGTAGGGTTTAAGAAAATTAAACAACTTGTATAGTATTCATCTTTGGTAAACTTATCTGGATTAATGTCAACATGTCCTACCATACTATCTTGCTCAGTATTCACATTTAAGTGTGATCTAGTCAAGTGTTTAAGTTTAATGTTAGGATTAAATTGCTGTGCATACGGTAACAGCCATGATTCGGCATCAAATACATTATACATATCTTGAAGGCTAAACATTGTAGATAAAAATGCAGGATTAGAATCATCAGCTTCACGTCTACACAATGTAAGACGCACATTATTAATATAATGGTCTTTCCATTTTTCTACAATGCTATCTGGCATTGCGTTGTCTATAATCATTACATCATTCATGTCTATACCAAATTGGAGCGGGTGGACGGAATCGAACCGTCATCTAAACGTTGGCAACGTCTCATAATAACCGTTATACGACACTCGCTAAAGTGGCGATCCGTACCGGACTCGAACCGGTGGCCTCTTGCGTGACAGGCAAGCGTTCTAACCAACTGAACTAACGGACCGGGAGGTTTGCAGCCCCTTCTACTCTTATGCACTATTTTGACAGTCCAAGTGCTGTTGACTGTTAATAACTGGTGGAGCCAGGCGGGATCGAACCGCCGACCCCCTGCTTGCAAAGCAGGTGCTCTCCCATCTGAGCTATGGCCCCTCTAGCAATATTTATTATACAGTCTGTGTTATTGGATGTCAACCTGGCAGTGAAACTATTTGTTGTAAACTTTCAAGTCCGTAGTAAGTATTGTCTCTACTTCTTGCAATACTAGTTACTGGATTACTAAACCATTTCTTTTCGTCGTCTCTGGCTAATTGTTTTACTTTGTCACTAAAGGGTTGATTGAATACGTTTTCTAAGTATGCAATATGTTCTGTTGGTAAAGGATGTATATCGTATCGCTGTGCATGTTTTGTTGCTTTTAGTAGTAAGTTTCTTTTTCTATACTTACTGTGTAGTTTTGATAGTTCTTTGTTATTTCCTGCATGTATCTCTATATAATTTTCAACTACATCTGCATAACTATCGTAACCTGGGAATAGTACACTAATAAAACTAGGCATTATTCTGCCATGTATCTTAAGCATTTCTTGCGGCATAGGTTCTATTTGTAAATTAATGCAAGTGCATTGTAATGTATTTTGATATATTATGGATGATTTAATTGCAATTAACGATTCTAATAGCAGTGTATTATATGTTTGATGTTTAGTGATTTCGGCAATTTCTTGTTTTCTATGGTCAGAAATTTGTACATGTTTATCTGTAATATTGCCCCAATGTTTCCATTCATTTGAATCGCCGTAAAAACTATCTCCCAAAATACTATACCTACTGTGCATAGACCACTGTGTAATCACTAAGTCGTCTGCAGTAAGGTTATATTTATTGTCTAGCAAAAATA
>Ga0209192_10001951_pt1 | contig 15467 bp, 14 predicted proteins | sample ArcticOcean_MG_C_11_FD_187433 | JGI IMG/M metagenome (GOLD analysis project Ga0209192, IMG submission 187433) | Marine microbial communities from western Arctic Ocean - ArcticOcean_MG_CB2_154 (SPAdes) (version 2) | ecosystem: Environmental > Aquatic > Marine > Oceanic | place: Arctic Ocean... | reverse complement strand
TTTTGATATTACTGAATCAGGGTTAAGATATAAAATTTCTGAAAAAGGAACTGGTGAAAAGGCTATTAGTGGAAAAAACATTAAGGTTCATTACAAAGGGCAATTATTAGATGGAACAGTTTTTGACTCATCATTTAAAAGAGATGAGCCGATTGAATTTACTTTAGGTATTGGTCAGGTAATCAAAGGTTGGGACGAAGGCTTAGCGCTATTGTCAGTAGGTGACAAAGCAAGGTTCATTATACCTAGTGATCTAGCATATGGTGAAGCTGGTGCTGGTGGAGTTATTCCTGCTAATGCAAATCTAATTTTTGATGTGGAACTTGTAGATGTAATTAGTTAATTTTCTATTTAAATTGTAGTTAATACTAGACTTTAAGACTTGTCATTTTTTTTTAATTAATTTGTCTTACTTAAATATTTATTGTTTAATTGTTAATTATTGTAATATGAGCACAGAACTAAATTTTGATGATTTCTCAAAAATAGATATAAGAGTAGGAACTGTTATCGATGCTTATTTTAATAAAGATTCTATAAAGCCAGCATATATCCTAAGTATAGATTTTGGACCTCTAGGAGTTTACAAATCATCAGCACAAATCACAAAAAACTATAAGGCTCAGAGTTTAGTTGATACTCAAGTGACAGCTATAATAAATTTTCCTAAAAAACAAATTGGAAAAACAATGAGTTCTTGCTTAGTTTTAGGTGTAGCACAGTCTGGTGATGTCACATTGATTAAACCATTAGATAGAGTTATTAACGGAAGTGTCGTTTCTTAAATTAAAATTGATCGCTAAAATAAATGGCATTCATTAATAATTTATTAGTACCATACCAAAATGCTCTAAAGTTTGTGTTATCTGTAAAACAAGTCACTTGCCCTTTTTTATAACCCCCTGTTTTAAATGGAACACTTAATTTCAAATTTTCTAAATTCTCTTCAGAAACATATCCACTTAGTAAAGGGCTTTCCGTATAAATTATTGGGTTATTATAGCTGATTTCATCAATATCCATAAATATTGTTGTATTTCTAAATAGCGAAATATGTTCGTTTTTATATCCAAAGCTAATAGGGTGACTTAAGTCTAGTTTGGCTTCAAAAATAGCTCCACCTATTACCTGTGCACCACGATGATTATCTTTTTGACCAAAGGATACATTTTTTGTGGGGATTGTACTTGATTTTATTTTTAAATCTAACAACTTATTTTTGTTTACCCAATTCAATGAATTTTTAAAAGTTATTAGATTACCTCCATTTTTTGTCCATTCAATAATTTTTTTTGAATTCATATCGGATAAACCTTTAGAGCTTGGGATAATTATAGATGAATATTTTGATAAGTCAGATCTGGAAATAGATTTAACATCCAGTTTTGTAACCATAATGTTGTACCTAGTGTCAAAAAGATGCCATATTTCACCTGCATCATAAGAGTTTACTCCTTCCCCAACAATTATGGCAATATTTTGTTTTTCTATTTTTTTAAATTTCGAGCTACCTAGATCTATTCCGTTAGTTAGTCCAGTATTTACACCATCGATAATTAAATGATTTTTGTTTGCTAATTTGTTCAGCAATTCATACAACGATTTACTAGAAATGTTTTGATTTTTTACAGGAATAAGAATTGTTCCATAATCATATTTCTTATTATTTAATACAAATTCTTTTAAAGCTACTTTAGCTATTATATTATGATTTAAAATTTCATTTAAAAGCCCTGGGGAGTAGTAATCGTTCCAACTTAATAAGTATGCATAATCACTTTTAGAATTAACAACTCCATTAGGCAGATTTAAATTTACTATTTCTTCTCCAGCCATATCCATTGAAACATCCATATTATAATCTAAATTAAATGCTAGTGGAAAAGTCCATGCAGAAACATCATAGAATAAACTATCCTGAAAACTTGTTCTTTTTTCAAACATTGCATTTATTAGTTTAAGATTCTTTTGATTTTTAGGAATAATATAAGCGTGTTCTTTTTTATAATTTATTTTTTCTTTTGTAAAATCATTTTTTATTTGATGAAATTTAATTTTATGTCTTTTTAAAATTTCAGCTAAGTGGTAGGCTTTTGCTGCATCTTTTTCATCTCCAAATACTATAGCAGAATTTTTCTCTTTTTTAGCCTCTTCTCTTGAATTTTTATAAAAATTGTATTGATAGTTTAATATTTCTTTTCTCATATTTAAAGCAGCATCGAGGGTAGATAGGCCTGCTGTTAGCTGATTTTTAATTGTAAATGGAAATGTAAGAATTCCGTTATCACTATTTTGAATATGACCTCTAGAGCTAGCTTGTTCAAATAATATTCCAATTCCCCCATTTATATCAGGAAACGTAGATCCTTTCCCGTAGTAAAAGTCATCAAATTGTTCTTCAGAGTAGTATAGTGACCCAATCTGATCAAGTGCTTTTACATGATATTTTGATATTTTTCGGGTAAGATCTTGATTTAATTTCGATGTTAATGGATGAGTTCTTGAAGGTACTCCAGGTTGGAAAAAGAAAGTAGAATTAGTCCCCATTTCGTGATGATCTGTAAGGATATTAGGTAACCATTCGTGAAAAGTTTTAATCCTTGCTCTAGATTCTGGTAACTGAACAGGTAACCAATCTCTGTTCATATCAAACCAATAATGATTAGTTCTTCCCCCCGGCCAAACTTCACTGTATTCTCTGTCATTTGGATCCGGATTTAGATTGATGTTTTTATTACTATTTGCCCAATATGCAAATCTTTGTAGTCCATCAGGATTAAAAGAAGGATCTAACAGTATAACGGTATTCTCTAATAATTGATTTACAAAGTCACTGTTTGATGCTGCTAGGTAATATGCTAATAATAATGCTGAATTAGAACCACTAGGTTCATTACCATGAATAGAAAACCCTTGATAAACAACTAATGGAGTTTTTTCTAGGTTAGGTTCCTGGCTAGAATTTGTTAATGATATATGGTTTTTCTGAATCTCTTTAATATTTTTTTGATTTTTTTCGGAGGTAATAGTTAATAAAACTAAGGGACGGTCCTCAAATGTTTTACCTCTCTTATCGATAGTGATTCTATTTGAACTACTAGCTAATTTCTTCATGTATTCAACAAGTTTATCATGAGTTATATGCCATTTACCAACTTGATGTCCGATAACGCTCTCAGGAGTTGGAATATCTTTATTAAGAGTTGTAATATCTTGCTGTGAAAAATAATACTCTAAATTAACCTCACTTTGACTAAAGGAAATCATTGAAAAGCTTAAAAGCGATAATAAAAAGATATTTTTCATAAAATTTTGATTTAGATATAAATATAAAAAAACCGTAATTATTCATTACGGTTTTTTAAAAAATATTATTAATAGTATTAAATGTCTTCGAAACTCACATCTGTAAAATCTGTAGGTTTATCATCAGTTGGTTTTGTGTCTTCTATATTTTCTGTTTTGATAATCTCACTCTCAGAATATTCTTCTTTTTTAAAATCCTTTTGATGACGTTCACTTATTACTTCTTCTCCTTTTTCATTAACAACGTAATCCGTCATTTCATTAAGTATAGTTGAAAATTCACTAAAGTCTTCTTTGTATAGGTATATTTTATGTTTTTTGTAATGGAAAGAACCATCATCATTAGTAAATTTTTTGCTCTCAGTAAGAGTTAAGTAGTAATCTCCTGCTCTAGTGGACCTTACATCAAAAAAATATGTTCTTCTTCCTGCTCTTAATACCTTAGAAAAAATTTCTTCTCTGTCTTTAAAATCACTGTTTTCCATAATACAAAATTTAATTATTTATTTCAAATCTATAAAAAAAACTAAACTTCACAACTTATTCAGAAATTTCTTTTTCAATTAGTTGTTGCTCGTAGGTTTGTTTATAGTATCCTTTTTTCTCCATTAACTCTGTATGTGTGCCTATATCTTCAATCTTTCCGTTATTTAAAACTATTATTTTATTTGCATTTTTTATAGATGATATTCTATGACTAACAATTATTGATGTTGTTGAGTAGTCTAAATTATTTAAGGAATTTATAATATTCTCCTCTGTTTCTGTATCAACTGCAGAAAGACAATCATCAAAAATTAATAGTTTTGGTTTACGGATTAATGCTCTTGCGATTGATATTCTTTGCTTTTGTCCTCCACTTAAATTAACTCCTCTTTCTCCTAAAATAGTTTTATACTTATTTTTGAAGCCTAAAATATCAGCATGAATATCTGAAATTTTACTAACTTCTATAACTTCTTTTATACTAGAATTAATAGATCCAAATTTTATATTATTCTCTATAGAATCAGAAAACAAAAATACATCCTGTGGTACATATCCAATTTGGGATCTCAAAGATTTAATATTAACTTCTTCAATATTTTTATTATCAATAGTTATATCTCCATTATCAATGTTATACAATCTGACAATTAGATTTAGTAGTGTAGATTTACCGGACCCTGTTTTACCAATAATCCCTAGCTTATCTCCAATGTTAAGTTTAAAATTAATGTCTTTTAGAGCTTTTATTCCGGTGTCCTTGTAAGTGAAACCTACATTTTTAAACTCAATCCCTCCATTTATTTCTACTTGTTCTTCGCTTTTATTTATTATTTCAGATTTTTGTTTTAAAAACTCATTTATTCTTTTTTGAGATGCTTCCGCTTGCTGTATTATAGAACTTATCCAGCCTAGTGATGCAACAGGCCATGTTAACATATTAACATATATGATAAATTCAGCTATTGTACCAATCCCCTCTAACTTGCCTTCCAGGTATTGTATACCACCAACGTAAATCACTAATAAATTACTAAGACCTATTAATAAAATCATTAGTGGAAAAAATAATGCTTGAAGTTTAACTAGACTTATTTGGCTTTTTTTACATTTTTCTGAAAGAGCTTCGAAGTCTTTAGAGTTTTTTCCTTCAATTGAATAAGATTTTATAAGGCTTATTCCACTAAAAGATTCTTGACTAAACGAAGATAATTCGGATAGACATTCTTGAACAATTGTACTTTTTTTATTAATTAACTTACTTAATTTGTATATCGTAATGGATAAAAATGGTAAAGGGCTTAATGTGTAAAAGGTAAGTATAGGTGATTGTTTATACATGTATATAACAACTATAATTAGTAGAGTTATAGTATTTATTGAATACATTAAAGCAGGGCCAACATACATTCTAACTTTTGCTACATCTTCACTTATTCTATTCATCAAATCTCCAGTTTGATTCATTTTATAGAAATTCAACGATAATTTTTGATATTGACTATATATTTCATTTTTTAAATCAAACTCAACATACCTGGAAACATTGATAATAGTTTGCCTTGTTAAAAACGTAAATAATCCTGCAAGAGCTGAAGCTAGTAGAATTAAAAATATATTTGTTATTAATTCACTTTCAACTAGCTTTAAATCAGTACTTAGTCCTGTTCTGTAATCATCAATAACATTAATAGAATTTCTTATTAGACCAGGAGTAATTAGTAATAACATCCTAGCGGCAATTATTATTATAATTCCACTTATTAAATTTTTCTTATACTTAAAAAAGTATTTATTTATGTAGGATAACTCTTTCAATTAATATATGTATTTAAATGTCTAACTTATAAATAATACTTCATATTTTATATTATATTGCGCAAAATTAGAGTAAAGTTTTTTAATTAATATTAATATCCATAAATAGTTCTTTAAAATGTTAAACAGAAGACATATACGTCTAAAAATTATGCAACTAATTTATGCATTAAAAATATCCGATTTCAATTATGATAAGGATATTAATCATCAATTATTTAAAAGTCTCGAAGATATTTATGATTTATATCTTATTTTAATCTCTCTAATGATTGAAGTTCAAATCAAAGCCGAAACCTATCTTAAAATAGCTCAAAAAAAACATTTAGCTACCTCTGATGATATTAACCCTAATAAAAAGTTTATTAATAATAGGATGTTACTATTGTTAAGAACTAACAAGTTAATAGAAGGGGAGTTAAAAAAAAGAAAATTAAATGTATGGAAGTTAGATAATGAATATGTTGATGCTGTTTTTCATGATTTAATAAAAAGCGATCTTTATTCTGATTATTTAAGTGATTCTAATGATGATTTCAATTCAGACAAGATATTTATTGTTTCTTTTTTTAAAAAAATAGTAGCTACTAATGAAAAGCTATATAATTACTTAGAAGATAAAAACATTACATGGAGTGATGATTTTCCTGTCGTAAATACTTCAATAGTTAAAATGCTAAACAAGTCAAATGATGATTCTCCTATGTCATATTTTATTCCTACTCTTTTCAAGGATTCAGATGATAAAGAATTTGCTGGAGATTTATTAAAATTAACAGTTAATAATTTTAAAACTTATAATGATGAAATTTCAAAGAAAACTGCAAATTGGGATCCAGACAGAATTGCTAACATAGATTATGTTATTTTGAATTTAGCTATAAGTGAATTTCTTAATTTCCCAACTATTCCATTGAAGGTTACCATCAATGAATACATCGAATTATCAAAAGAATACTCTACACCCAAGAGTAATGTGTTTGTTAATGGTATATTAGACGCGATTGTAAAAGACTATTCTAAAAATGGTTTAATCAATAAAGAGGGTAGAGGTTTGGTGGAATAAGTTTTTTTTCTATTTTTACCATATAATATAAAATATTAATTACAAATACATCAAAATGAAAAACATAATTCTTTTATCTGCATTATCTCTAATTTTCACTTTAACTTCTTGTAAAAATGATCCATTCAGTAAGGTGGATACTAAAAATGTCGAAGTTGCTTCAAAGCGAGATGCTGTATCAACAAGTTTTGCTGAAATGACATTTGACAAAACTAATCATGACTTTGGCACTATTAGTAATGGAGCTGCACAAGAAACTGTATTTAGTTACACAAATACAGGAGATAGTCCATTAGTAGTTACTGATATAAAAAGCACATGTGGATGTACTGTTCCTCAAGGTTGGAGTAGACAGCCATTATCTCCTGGGGAATCTTCTCAATTTACTGTTAAGTTTAACGGAAAAGGTGCGAATAAAGTATCTAAAACTGTAACTGTTACTGCGAATACAAAAAAAGGTAAAGAGTCAGTTAGAATCTCTGCTTTTATAAATAATCCTAACTCTGTTAAGCAACCAATGTTACCTAAACTAAATCAATAATGGAAGGTTCTATGGATTATATTTTTCCACTAGCAATGCTTGCTATCTTTTACTTCTTTATTCTTAGACCCCCTATGCAGAGGTCTAAAAAAGAAAAGCTGTTTAGTACTTCTCTAAAAAGAGGCGATAGAATAGTTACTAAAAGTGGTATGTATGGAAAGATTTTTGAATTAAATGACAAAGACAATAGCTGTGTTATTGAAACTCAGGCAGGTAAAATTAAATTTGATCGAGCTGCCATCTCTATGGATATGAGTGAGAAGTTAAATAAACCTTCTACAAAAGTTAAATAGTCTTCTTATAATCAGTTGTTATTTCACAAACTTTACATATAACTTTTATTGCACTTATCATGCTATTAACAGGTAAATACTCGTATTTACCGTGGAAGTTGTGACCTCCTGCAAATATATTAGGGCAGGGTAATCCCATATAACTTAATTGTGAACCATCTGTGCCACCTCTGATAGGTTTTATTAGTGGTTTAATATTTAGTGCTTTCATGGCTTTTTCAGCAATATCTACAATATGCATGTGAGGCTCTACCTTCTCTTTCATATTAAAGTACTGATCGGTAATTTTTATTTCAAATATATTTTGATCAAACTCTTTATTTAACCTTTCAACAAGATTGATTAAAAATGCCTTTCTATTTTTAAATTTATTTAAGTCATGATCTCTAACTATATATTGAAGTTCTGTCTGCTCTACTAATCCCTTTATCGACGTTAAATGATAAAACCCTTCGTATCCTTCAGTTTTTTCAGGGGTTTCATTTAAAGGAACCATGTTTATAAATTTACTAGCATAATACATCGAGTTTACAAGTTTACCTTTTGCGTATCCTGGGTGAACTATCCTCCCTTTAATTTTTATAATTGCAGATGCAGCGTTGAAGTTTTCATATTCTAATTCCCCTATTTGACTGCCATCCATTGTGTAAGCCCAGTCAGCTCCAAATTTAGCGACATCAAATTTATGAGCTCCTCTTCCAATTTCTTCATCTGGAGTAAAACCAATTTTAATATCACCATGCTTTATTTCAGGGTTATTTATTAAAAATTCCATTGCAGAAATAATTTCACATACACCTGCTTTATCATCCGAACCTAGTAGTGTATTTCCATCTGTTGTAATTATAGTCTGTCCTTTGTATTGTTTGATTTCAGAAAAATATTTAGAAGATAGTATTATGTTCTTATTTTTATTTAAAACAATATCACCTCCGTTATAATTTTTTACTATTTGAGGATTAATGTTAGTTCCAGAAAAATCAGGTGAAGTATCGAAATGTGATATAAACCCTATGGTTGGACATTTTTTTTTAATATTAGAAGGAAGAGTTGCATAAATATATGCATTCTCGTCAATGGAGACTTTGCTTAATCCTATATGATTTAAATCTTGAACCAGCTTATTTGCAATATTCCACTGCTTTTTTGTACTAGGAGTTGATTCTGAGTTAGCGTCACTTTGTGAATCAATTTTTACATAAGAAATAAAGCGATCTATAATTTTTTTTTCATCTAACATAGAATATCATTTTATTCAAAATTATGTATCTAAATAATAACTGGCAAGAACTATCTGACATACTTTTTTGTTCATTGTTTTTATTTTACTTTTGTTTACTATTTAATAAATTAATAATGTATAAGAAATTAATTTTACCAATTCTTTTTTTAGTAGACCCAGAGAAAATTCATGACATCATATTTTTCTCGATTAAGATTTTATTTAAAATTCCATTTGTCAATTTAATTGTCCGTAAGATTTATTGTATAAATGATTCAAGATTAGAAAAAACATTATTTGGAATTAATTTTAAAAACCCTGTTGGTTTAGCAGCTGGTTTTGATAAAAATGCTGAATTATACAAGGAGTTAAGCAGTTTCGGTTTTGGTTTTATTGAAATCGGAACAGTCACTCCCAAGCCTCAGTCTGGAAATCCAAAGAAGCGACTTTTTCGCCTAGTAGAGGATTCGGGTATTATTAATCGAATGGGATTTAATAATGTTGGTTTAGAAGAGGTAATCAAAAATTTAAAAAACAACAAAACTGTATTAATTGGGGGTAATATTGGTAAAAACAAGATTACTCCCAATTCTTTAGCGATTGATGACTATATAGCTAGCTTTAATCTACTATTTAATTATGTTGATTATTTTGTTGTAAATGTTAGTTCACCAAACACTCCTAATTTAAGAGATTTACAAGAAAAAGAGCCATTAACAAAATTAATCAACTCTCTACTTTTAATTAACCGAGCAAAAGAATCACCGAAACCTGTATTACTTAAAATCGCACCTGATTTAAATGATAATCAATTAATGGATATTATATCTATAGTCAAGGATACTGGGCTCGATGGAATAATTGCAACTAATACGACTATTAACAGACAAAATTTGAAATCAGACAATAAAAAAGAATTAGGTGGATTAAGTGGTAAACCTTTAAACTCAAGATCTACTGAGGTAATTAAATTCATTTCAAAAAATAGTAATAAAACTATTCCCATAATTGGAGTAGGAGGTATTCACTCTGTTGAAGATGCGTTAGAAAAATTTGACGCAGGTGCAGATTTAATACAAATTTATACAGGATTTATATATGAAGGACCTAACTTAATTAGATCTATAAATAAAGCCTTATTAAATAGACTTTAACTAGTCTTGCAGATTACTTTTTAATAAACTTAACGGTTTGTTTATAAGTTCCAGATTTAATCTGTACAAAGTAAACACCCGAATAAACATTCTTTAACGAAATAGTTAAATCATTTGAGTTATTATTTGTGCCTTCTAAAATTAAACTACCCTTTATATCATAAATTAAATATCCATCAATAGCCGAGTTGCTTTTTAAATTAATGAAATCTCCGGCAGGGTTTGGATAAATCATAAAATTGATATCTATAGGATTTGATAAGTTTAGATATTCATTTTTAATAGATGTAGATTCTTCATATTCAAACTCTGATCCGTATTTGATTGAAATGTTATTTTCATCAAGCAGTTCATAATATTCAGAATCAAACCAGAAAGCGTTATTAGTTAGACCGTCTCCAGCAGAATCATACATAGTAAATACATAACAATCTGAACCTGTTTCAAATTCATGTGAATATACCTCACCTTGACTATTAGCAGTTTCATAAGGCCCTCCTGAATAAAGTATTTCTCCTGAACTATCTTTAAATTCCCAGGTATTTTGATTTAACCCTTCTTTAACACTAACGTTCAAGTATATTTTTGATGTTTCATAGCTAGTACCATCAAAGTTTACATAGTTTGGAAATACTTTAGTGATGTTCTCTGAGTCATTTGAAATAGTTAAGCTTACATCATAATTACCTGCAGATTGGTATATATATGAAAAATTTTGTTCTGAAGAATCAATTATATCATCTCCGTTGACATCCCATTCCCAACTACTAGAGTTAATACTATTGTCAGTAAAATTAACTTGTAATTGCTCTCCACAATCTATTATTATATTTTCAGAACTGAAATTAACATTTAAAGAGGGGCATGCGTAGTAATTTTTAAAAGCATGGTACCCCGCATACATTCTTGCATACTGTTGTTCGGTAAGTGTATTTGTACATGCCTGTGGAGCGTAAGACATTATGTTACTGGTATCTGGATCAAATAAATTCCCTTGAGCATCGGTAGGGGGAGTACCTGACACAGAATATAAACAGTTTACGTTATTCACATTTCCTCCGTTTAGTTGTGGGTCAGCAGGTGTGTCACATAAATAATCTCCAGCAAAAGAACAATTAGTACCATTAACTAATTCGTCTGTTAGAGTTCCGTTTGTATCACCATGAGTATGAGTTAGATTTAAGTGGTGACCCATTTCGTGAGTTAATGTTGTTCCGTCATTTGATGTAGTACAGCTATTTTGCATAACTACTGCATCATAATATTGATTAGAGTTTCCTGGTAAATAAGTATATCCACAAGCGTAACCATCTCCGAATGCAATTTCATCTACAAAATAAACATTTAATATATCTGCTTGGTGATTTTCATATAGTAAATCTTGTTGGTTTTCTGTATCAAATTGATACAAGGAAGAGCTGTTAATATAGTTAACCTCATCGCATGCATAAAACTCTACAAATGAATTTTGAAAATATGTATTTACCTCATCAAACTCTGAAAGAACATCATTTATGTCTATTCCTCCACTACCATCATCATTTGTTACTATATGTATTTTAACAGGGATGCTTGTTAGCGCTGTAGAGGTTTTTAATTGTTTTAGTTGGTAATATTCATTTTCATAATATCGTATTAAATCCATATTATCCTCTATAAACTGTCGGTTTTCTTCTGTTGTTTGAGTAGCACAGTATTGTGTTTCTTGAGAAAAACTATTTATTCCAGAAAGAGAAAAAATAAGTGTAATGATTAATGTGTAGAAAAGTTTCATAAATTTGAGGGTATTTGATGCAAATATACTAAATATTAAAAGTTACTTTAAATTAATAAAAATTAATTTAGTGGAAATTATTTTTTCTTTTACGATTGTTAGTTTTTTTATGGCATTATCTCCAGGGCCTGATAATATATTTATTTTATCCAATACTTTATATAATGGAAAGAAAGCAGGTTTATTTACTGTGTTAGGATTGGTCACGGGATGTTTATTTCACACAACTTTAGTGGCTTTTGGAATTTCAGAAATTATAAGATTTAATGAAAATATATTTTTTGTAATTAAATTAATTGGATTTGCCTACATGTTATTTTTAGCTTTTAAAGTGTTTAAAAATTCTTATTTAGTTGAAATAAAAAAAATACAAAACACCAAAGTTTCAAATATTGATAATTTTTTTACTGGTCTTTTTATGAATATTTTGAACCCAAAGGTATATTTTTTCTTTTTTACATTTTTTCCAGCTTTTTTATTTTTAGACCCTATAGAATTAAATTACTTATCTCAATTTTATGTGTTAGGACTGCTTTTTATGTTAATTACTTTAATTGTTTTTACTTCAATAGTATTTTTTTCCTCCTATATTTCAAAATATCTTTTAAAGTTTAAATTTTTTCAAATATTTATCAGATGGATTCAGATCTTAATTTTCTTATCTATAGCTTGTTTAATACTTTTCTCAGTTTAAACTATTTTTAAATAAAATAGCTTTATTTTTATTTCATGCTTGATAAAGTCAAAATCATTGAATGCCCAAGAGATGCTATGCAAAGTATCAAGACTTTTATACCTACTCTTACTAAGTTAAGTTATTTGCAAACTGTTGTAGATGTTGGGTTTGATGTTGTGGATATTGGTAGTTTTGTTTCGCCTAAAGCTATACCACAACTTTCGGATACTTCAATAATCATAGATAGTATTGACTTATCAAAATCTATTTCAAAATTATTAGTTATTGTTGCTAACAAAAAAGGGGCTTTGAAAGCTTCTGAGTTTGATAAAGTTAGTTACTTAGGTTACCCTTTTTCAATATCTGAAAACTTTCAGATGAGAAATACAAATAAAACTATTAACGATTCAGAAAACGAATTGAAAGAAATTATTTCAATCGCTAATGGTAGTAATAAAAAAGTTGTAGTGTATTTGTCTATGTGCTTTGGAAATCCATATGGTGACCCATGGAATTTAAATATTGTTAATCACTGGATAGATAAATTAAGTCAAATGGGAGTAGATATTATTTCCTTAAGTGATACCATTGGCACATCTAATAAGGATTCTATAAGTTCTATTTTTTCATCTGTGTTAGATAACTACAAACATATTGAGTTTGGTGCTCACCTTCATTCTGATCCAAATACTTGGTATGAAAAAATGCAAAGTGCTTATGAAGCTGGTTGTAGAAGATTTGATGGCGCTATAAAGGGATTTGGAGGCTGTCCTATGGCTAGTGATGAGTTGGTTGGCAATATGCCTACAGAAAAAATAATTTCTTTCTTAAATGCTAACAAAATAACAAATAATGTAAATCCAATACGGTTTGAAAGCTGTTACAACCAATCATTAGAAATTTTCAATAAATACCATTAAATTATTTCACAGTTATCATTTTCTCCAAACCATTTGTATCTGTTTTTAGCAACATAATCATATACTTTATCTCTAATTACTTTTGGTATAACTAGTAGTATATTAAATATTTTAAAGATAACATTAAGACGTGTTATAATAGAAATAGCTGCATCAGATTTTATTAAAAATTCCTTCTCACTTGTAAATAATATTATAGTTTTTGTAGTTATAGAATCTAAATTAAACTCAGTAATTAACTCTTTACCATAATCACTATTATTAGAAATAAATTTAAAGATATTATTCTTGTCTAATTTCATTACTTTTTTGACAGATTTAGAACATAAGTTGCACTTACTATCAAACAGTATTGTATTTTGCGGTTTTAACATCAGATTACAAATATACGTAATTAACTCTTTTTTACCCTGTAATTTTTTTTTATTTAAAATTATTCTAAATAATATTGTTAGATTAATTATGTGTTGTATGTTTACACTTTTAATCAATACTAATTTTAAATTAAATAATTATGAAAAATATACTTTTACTTTTTTTTGTATTTTCTTTAACAACTTATTCACAGGATAAAATACAACAAGTCGAGGTTGTTGAAACCGATACTCAGATACAGAACTTTTCAACTGAGATTGGTCAAAATGAATTAAGATTTGATTTTCTTTCTTTATTAGCATATGAATCTTTTTCTGCAACCTATGAGAGAATGAATGATACTTCTACTGCCTATGGAGTATCAATGTTAATTAATTTTGGAGAGGATAATGAGCTAAATGATAATTTTGCTGTGACTCCATACTTTAGAATTTATTTTTTAGAATCAGAGGATTATGGTGGATATGGTTTTTTTGCTGAAGTTTTCTCGAAATTTGCTTTTGGTGAATCAGAATTTTATCGTGAACAGTCAGGTAATTATACAGAAGATAACTATTTTGATGTAGCATTAGGAGTTGCTTTAGGTAGAAAATGGATAAATCGAAAGGGATATTCATTTGAAATACTTATAGGTTTAGGTAAAAATTTACTTCATGATAATGATCAATTAGATAGATCTGAAACAATGGCTAGATTTAGTGCATCTATTGGCAAAAGATTTTAAAATATTTAATCGTGAATGAATTATCAACTATTATTTCAATTGTTTTAATTTTTGATTACAGTTAATTAATTTGTATTAATTTTTTTAAAAAAGAAGTAATCTGTCGTTAGGTTACTTCTTTTTTTTATTTTATCCCCTTCTTAATAACTCCATTTGTAAGAACTAAATATTTAGTCGTATATTTGCATGCAATTATAACTTAATTGCAATGAAATCACACCAAAATAAAATTATTGGAGAAGGACTAACATATGACGATGTATTGTTAGTACCCAACTATTCTCAAGTTCTTCCCAGAGATGTGTCAATAAAAACTAAATTCTCAAAAAATATATCTATAAATATTCCTATCATCTCAGCTGCTATGGATACAGTAACTGAAAGCAGAATGGCTATAGCTATAGCTCAAGAGGGAGGTATTGGAGTTTTACACAAAAACATGACTATCAAAGCACAAGCTGAGAAAGTTAAGCGTGTTAAAAGAGCAGAAAGTGGAATGATTATTGACCCAGTAACTCTTCCTTTGGATTCTACTGTAAATGATGCTAAATCTTACATGAAAGAATATAGAATTGGAGGTATTCCTATAGTTGATGGAAATAAAAAACTAATTGGAATAGTGACTAATAGAGATTTGAGGTTTGAAAAAAATAATAGTAGACCAATTTCTGAAGTTATGACAACTAAAAACCTTGTAACAGTTTCAGAAGGAACTTCTTTACAAGAAGCTGAAGTGATTTTACAAGATCATAAAATCGAAAAACTTCCAGTTGTAGATAAAAATAACACGCTTGTTGGATTAATAACTTTTAGAGATATAACGAAATTAACACTTAAGCCAAACTCTAATAAGGATGTTTACGGAAGGTTAAGAGTTGCTGCTGCTATTGGTGTTACTTCAGATGCTTTAAGTAGAGCTGAAGCATTGGTAAAATCTGAAGTTGATGCAATAATAATTGACACAGCACACGGCCATACTAAAGGTGTAGTAGAGGTTTTAAAAACAATAAAAAATAAGTTTCCAAAATTAGATGTTATAGTTGGAAATATAGCTACAGCGGAAGCGGCTAAATATTTAGTTGAGGCTGGAGCAGATGCGGTTAAAGTAGGTA
>Ga0209192_10001948_pt1 | contig 15476 bp, 19 predicted proteins | sample ArcticOcean_MG_C_11_FD_187433 | JGI IMG/M metagenome (GOLD analysis project Ga0209192, IMG submission 187433) | Marine microbial communities from western Arctic Ocean - ArcticOcean_MG_CB2_154 (SPAdes) (version 2) | ecosystem: Environmental > Aquatic > Marine > Oceanic | place: Arctic Ocean... | reverse complement strand
AAGTATAAATAAATAAATTTTTGATTATGACAACAAATAAATTAGCAATTATTGGTGGTAGTGGTCTTTATGATGTTGAAGAATTTAAAGACCGTGAATTACTTGATATAAATACCTCTTGGGGAAAACCATCAGATCAAATTTTAAAGACAAATTATAATAATAAGGAAGTTTATTTTTTGCCAAGACATGGGAGAGGCCATTTTATTTCTCCATCTAATATAAATTTTAGAGCAAATATAGATGCACTTAAACAACTAGGTGTTACAGATATAGTTTCAATTTCAGCTGTAGGTTCTCTTAAAGAAGATTTGCCACCAGGAAAATTTGTTATTGTAGACCAATTTATTGACAGAACTTTTGCAAGAACCAAAACTTTTTTTGATGATGAAATTGTTGCTCATGTTTCAATGGCACATCCAACATCAAATGGGTTAATGAATGCCTGTGAAGATGCGATTAAGAAATCAAATATTGATTATCAAAGAAATGGAATTTATGTAGTAATGGAGGGCCCTCAATTTTCAACATTAGCAGAATCTAATTTATATAGATCATGGAAAGCAGATGTAATTGGAATGACCAATATGCCAGAGGCCAAACTTGCAAGAGAAGCTGAGATTAGATATGCGTCTGTATCGATGGTTACTGATTTTGATTGCTGGCATTCAGATCATGAAAATGTAGATGTTCAGCAAGTTATTAAAGTTTTATTAGGTAATGCTGAAAAAGCAAAAGTTGTGATTAAAAACTTAATTGAAAATTTTGAAGATCATATTGACCCAAAAGACCCTACAAATAACTGTTTAGATGTTGCAATAATTACAGCGCCTGAAAAAAGAACTCAAAAAACAATAGATAAACTAAAGACAGTAGCTGGTAGAGCTCTATCTAAATGAAAATTCAAAATAAAGAATACAGAACTATTTGGTACGAAGAAAATGTTGTCAAAATAATTAATCAAACAAAACTTCCACATCAGTTTATTATTAAAGATTTAAAAACAGTTAAAGATGCAATTAATGCCATTAAAGTAATGGAAGTAAGAGGAGCACCATTGATTGGTGGTACAGCGGCATATGGAATGGCACTGGCAATCCAGGAAAATAACGATCCTGATTTTATTAAGAAAAGTTCTGAAGAATTAATTGAATCAAGACCTACTGCTATAAATTTAAAGTGGGCTGTAGATCGTATGATGAAAAAATTATTAGGCATCAATAGTGATCAAATTTTAGACATTGCTTTAAATGAAGCTAAAGAAATATGTGATGAAGATGAAAAATTCTGTGAAAGCATAGGTATTAATGGGATGAAAATAATTGAAGAAATTTATAATAAAAAAAAAGATACAGTTAATATTTTAACTCACTGTAATGCAGGTTGGCTTGCAACTATTAATTGGGGAACAGCAACATCACCAATTTACCACGCTCATAAAAAAGGAATTCCAGTACATGTATGGGCTGATGAAACAAGACCTAGAAATCAAGGTGCAAATTTAACCTCATATGAATTAAATGAAGAAAATATTCCAAATACAATTATTGCAGATAATACAGGTGGAATTTTAATGCAAAGAGGTGATGTTGATATGTGTATCGTTGGAACAGACAGAACTTTATCTAATGGAGATGTTTGTAATAAGATAGGCACTTACCTCAAAGCTTTGGCTGCTCATGATAACAATGTACCATTTTATGTAGCACTACCAAGTTCAACCATTGATTGGGAAATTAAAGAGGGCAAAGATATTCCAATTGAAGAAAGAAATTCAGAAGAACTGTCTCATGTTGAGGGTATGGATGAAAACAATGAAATAAAAAAAATTTTAATTTATCCTAAAAAAAGCAAAGCAATGAATCTTGCTTTTGATGTTACTCCAGCAAAGTATGTAACAGGATTAATAACTGAAAAAGGAATTTGTGAAGCATCAAGCGATGCATTAAAGAAGATGTTTAAATAATGAAAAGTTTAAGGTCTGAAGTTATTAAGTACGCTAAAATGCTGAACAGTAGAAAGCTTTCAGCGTTAAGATCAGGCAATATATCCGTAAGATACAAAGAGGGTTTTTTAATAACACCTTCTGGGGCTAAATATTCCTCATTAAAAAATAAAGACATTGTTTTTGTCTCTCTAAAAGGTGAATTTGATGAAAAAAAAGGAATACCATCCTCTGAATGGAGGTTTCACCAGGACATCTATTTAAGTAAGGTGGAAGCTAAAGCAATTGTTCATGCACACTCTAACTATGCAACAGCAATTTCTACTCATGGCAAGGGAATACCAGCATTCCATTACATGGTGGCAATGGCAGGAGGTAACGATATTAAATGTGCAAAATATGCAACCTATGGGACGAGAGAATTATCAAGAAATATTCTTAAAGCTTTAATTGAGAGAAATGCTTGTTTAATAGGTAATCATGGGCAAATTGCATTTTCTGAAAATTTATCAAAAGCATTTGAGTTAGCTGAAGAGGTTGAAAATCTTTCGAACCAGTATATAAAAGCGCTTAAAATTGGCAAGCCTAACATTTTATCATCCAAAGAAATGAATAAAGTTTTAAGCAAAGCAAAAAATTATAAGAGGGGATAATTTTTTATGACTAAAGTAGGTGAGCACGTAACTTTAGATATTATTGGAACTACACAAGAGTATGACCCGTCACTATTCGAGAGTGTAATTCATAAAATTGCAAAGGCTGCAGATGTAACAGTTCTTGAAATTTCAAAATACAAGTTTGAACCACAAGGTTTTACTATACTTGCTTTATTAGCTGAAAGTCATATTAGCTTTCACACATTTCCTGAAAAAGGAATTATTAGTTTTGATTTTTTTACATGTGGTAAAGTTAGCCCATCGATAGCCTTAGATATTGTTAAAAAAGAATTTAAACATAAACGAATTGTTAAAAAAGAATTTAATAGAGATAGCAAATCTTTATATCATGACATTTATAGCTCTCCAGGTTTACAAAAATCATATGTAGTAAATGAAGTTTTAGAAGATTTTAAATCTAAAGTGGGACAGCATATTGAAATATTAGAGTTAGAACAATTTGGCAAATCTCTTTTTATAGATGGTGAAATCCAAGTAGCTACAAATGATGAAATTTTGTACAGCTCAACCTTTGTCAATTCTGCTTTAAAGTTGAATAAAGATATGGGTACAGCCGCAATTATTGGTGGTGGTGATGGCGGCGTTGCAAGAGAATGTATGGCCAAAGGTTTTGATTTCATAGACTGGTATGAGATAGACCATGAAGTTGTCGACGTATGCAATAAGCATTTAGGAAGTATTGGTGGTAAGTCTACCGAAAAAAACTCAATCAAGTGTATTTGGGGGGATGCTTTTGAAAGCATTAAATCTGTGGAAGATGATAAATATGATAAAATTTTTGTTGATCTTAATGATGATCAATTATGTATAGATCTCGCAGCAAAAAATATGGATTCTTTAATTAGAATTCTAAAACCTAATGGTGTAATTACAGCTCAAGTTGGTAGCCAAGATAAAAAACCAGAGCAAGTTGAAAAATGGCTAGATGTTTTTAATAAAAACTTTGGTAATACAACTTTGGATAGGGTTTATATTCCAAGTTTTGACTGTTCTTGGAACTTTTCATCTTCGATTAATCACTAAAATTTTCTTTTTAAATTATCAAATTTATGAAATAAATACTCCAAAGGGGATTTCTCCCCTAAATTTATGGAGGAAAAAATGAATATATTCAAAAAAACAATCTTAACTGTTCTTGCTTCTTTATTGTTAATCGGAAATGTTTATGCTGATAAAATAAAAATTGGAACAGAAGGTGCTTACCCACCTTGGAATTCTAAAGATGCATCAGGAGCTCTTGTTGGTTTTGAGATTGAGTTAGCAAATGAACTTTGTGCAATCATGGGTCATGAGTGTACTATCGTTGAACAAGATTGGGATGGAATGATTCCAGCATTATTAATGAGAAAATTTGATGCGATCATGGCTGGAATGTCAATTACAGCCGAAAGACAAAAAACAATTATTTTTTCCCAAGGGTATGCCGATGAAGTTGCTGCACTAGCTGTAATGAAAGGTTCAACTCTTGAAGGAATGAAAACTCCTGCAGGAATTAGTCTTACCAGTCCAAGTGGTGATGCTAAAAAAGCATTAAAGATTATCAAAGCAGCTTTAGCTGGGAAAACTGTTTGTACACAAACTGGAACTATTCACCAAAACTTTTTAGAGTCTGGTGATGTAGGCAAAGTAAATGTTAGAACTTATAAAACACAAGATGAAGTTAATTTAGATTTAGTAGCTGGCAGATGTGATGTTGCTCTAGCAGCTGCAGTTGCGTTTACTGACTATGCAAAAAAATCTGGTAAATCTGTTGTATTAGTTGGTCCAACTTTTTCAGGTGGTGCCTTTGGTAACGGTGTTGGTGTTGGAATGAGACAAGGAGGAAGTGATACAGTTGGTAAAAGAGATGAACAACTTCTTAAAGATTTCAACAAAGCAATCAAAACTGCTAGAAAAAATGGTACTATTAGTAAATTAGCGATCAAGCACTTTGGCTTTGATGCTTCTATGTAATTAATATTTTGAAATGGTGGCTATTAGTTTAGCCACCCTTTCGATATGGATCTTTTAACTTTTGGAAAAACTGGCTGGGGTGATGAGTTGTTTTATGCAACTTTAATGACTATTGCCGTTTCAATTACAGCATTATTGATCGGTTTTTTATTCTCTTTAATTTTTACACCTCTTAAATTATCAAATAATAAGTTTTTAAATTTTATAGCAAATTCTTACACTACAGTTATTAGAGGCGTTCCAGAGCTGCTCGTAATTTATCTTTTCTTTTTTGGTGGGAGTGGAGCCATTATGTACGTAGCATCAATATTTGGTTATTTTGAGTACATTGAGATTAATGCATTTATTACAGGTTCTTTAGCTATTGGCATAATTTCAGGAGCATATTCAACAGAAGTTTTTAGAGGAGCGATTCAATCTGTAGACAAAGGTCAATTTGAAGCCTGTAAAGTTTTAGGATTTAAAAAACATATTTACTTTTTAAAAGTAATTATGCCTCAAATGTTAAGGCTTGCTATTCCTAATTTAAGTAATGTTTGGCAAATAACATTAAAAGATACATCTTTAATATCTGTTACTGGTTTAGTTGAGATTATGCGACAATCGTATATTGCGGCTGGATCAACAAGAGACCCTTTATTTTTTTATTCATTTGCAGCAGTTTTATATCTGATGCTTACCTTTTTAAGTATGAAGCTAATTAATAAACTTGAAGTTAAATATAGTAGGGGTTTTTAGTGGATATTAATTTAATGGCTACTAGCTTACCTAAATTATTGAGTGCAGCAGTTGTAACTTTAAAGCTTTTGTCAGTATCTTTAATTTTTGGCTTAGTCATTGGTTTTTTGTTTGCAATTTTAAGATTAAATAAAAATCCTATTATAAATAAATTTGCTTACGGTTATTCCTATGTATTTAGAGGAACACCTCTATTGGTTCAAATATTTATAATCTATTTTGGTCTAGGACAGATAGAATATTTTAGAGCAACCTTTCTTTGGGTAATTTTTAAAGAACCTTATTGGTGTGCAATCATTGCATTTGCACTCAATACTGGAGCTTATACATCTGAAATTTTAAGATCAGCATTTCAAACTATCAAACCAGGAATTATAGAGGCAGGTAAGAGTCTTGGCATATCAAATAAGATTATTTTTTATAAAATTCAAATACCAGTTGCCATTAGACAATCTTTACCTGCTTATGGTAATGAAATTATATTGATGATGAAAGGTACATCTCTCGCAAGTACCGTAACAATAATGGACTTAACGGGTACTGCTAAACATATTGTATCAACAACTTATAAGCCATTAGAGGTATTTCTTTTAGCTGGAGGTATTTATTTATTTATGACTTTTTTAATTCACAATTTAATAAAATATTTAGAAAAAAAATATAATTTTCAATAAGAGGTATATTCTTTAATTTCTTTTATCTTTGAGCCCGAATGATTATTCATTTCTAATTTAATATTAGCACGATCGTCATTGAGAAAATGAACATCTCTTGAGAGTTTTATGAAATTTTCAGTGAAATCAGAATTTTTTTCACACATTCTTTTATCATCCTCAATAATCCACAATTTGGCATTAATTTCTTTTAAAGATTTAAACAAACCATTAAGTTTATCATCAGATTTTACATTTTGATCTAACTGATCTTTTAAAATAGAATGTTCATCAGTAATAAATTTTAGTTTCGCAGGATCTTTAATTTTGTTTTTTTTAATTTCTAAAATAGAAATTTTATCTAAAAGCTCACCCACAGACACTTCAACAAGAATTTTATTCATAAAATTTTATAGTATGTTAAGTTGTTAAAAATATGGCTAACATTTTAATTATTAAACATGGTTCACTTGGAGATATAGCTCAAGCAAGTGGGGCAATTCAAGACATTTCTGAAAATCATAAAGAAGATCAGATACATTTATTAACTACAAAGCCTTATTTTGAATTATTTAAAAAGAATCCTTTTATTCATAATGTTATTTTAGACAAAAGATTATCAAAATTTAATTTAATCTATCTGTACTTGTTAATGAGAAATTTAAAGAAATTAAGTATTCAAAAAGTTTATGACCTTCAAAATTCCACAAGAACAAAATTTTATAAAAATATTTTACTCCCTAATGCCAGCTTTAATACATGGTCAAGTTCTGAAACAACTAAACCTAAAGATATATCAAAAGTAGAATTTGATAAAAACCCAGTCCTAAATAGATTCGAACACCAATTAAAAACTTCTGGTCTTGAGACAGAAAATACGATGAAGCCAAATTTTACTTGGGCAACATCTAACATTGATATTATTAAACGTGAATTTAATTTAGATAAATATATTGTTTTATTCCCATTTTGTTCTGCACATTTAATTCATAAGAAGTGGCCTTATTATAATGAATTAATAGATTTAATTAGAAATAAATATAATGATCAATTAAAAGTAGTTGTTGCACCAGGACCTTCTGAAATAAAAGATGCTAAGTTAATTAATGCAATATCTATTTTAAATAATAATAAAGCTCTTGATATTTCACAGTTGACATCGTTGATTAAAGACAGTTCATTCGTTGTAGCTAATGATACAGGCCCCGCCCACATGGCTGCTCATTTGAATGTTAAAGGACTAACATTGTTTGGTAAACACACAACTGCTTTTAAAGTTAGTATTGAAAGAGATAATTTTAAAGCAATACAGGTTGATGATTTAAGTAAATTGAGTCCCAATAAAATATTAGAAAAAATTTCAATTTAAAATTTTTTTATATTCTTCAATTATTTTATTCCACTTAAATTTAATAGAATTTTCTTTAGCTGCTTTTCCATACTCTAAGTACTTATTATTTTCTAACATTAGGTTGATAGAAGAATAGATTGCATCTAAATTATTTCCATCACAAATTAAGCCAGTTTTGTTATGTTTTATTGCATCAGAGGCCCCACCATCTTTTCCACCAAGAGAGGGTATTCCATATTGTGCAGCTTCAACATAGGCAATCCCAAAACCTTCAACAGATTTTTTGTGTATTATTGAAGGCATTACAAAAATATTTGATTTAGCTACAAGAGAATTTTTTAATTCATTTGAAATATCTTCAAAAAACATTACTTGCTCTTTTAAGTCTAATTCCTCAACAAGTTTTTTAATATTTTGCTTTTCATCACCAAATCCAATGCAAATATAAATAATATTAGGATAGACTTGTTTTAAATTTCTTAATGCCATGATTACTTTCTCATGATTTTTTCTTTTATCGAATCTAGACACAGTAATTAACCTAGGAGATTTTTGTTTTAGTAGGATTTCTACTTTATTTATTATCTTTTCATCCAATTCTTGAACAAGGTCTACACCTGGATTAATTACAATAATCTTACTTTCTACAACACCACATTTGATTGCTAATTCTTTAGTATATTGTGAATTCGCTACAACTCTTTCTACATTGTTTAGTACGTTTAGAACTCTCTTGTTAAGGTTTGTTCCTTTTTGGTGGTTAATTTCTTTCCCATGTATTAAACATATCTTTTTCTTATTGGTTTTAATCAGCTCAAGACTTTTCCAATGATCAGCAATTAAACCTTTAATTTTATTTTCTTTTACAAATTCATTGATAAGTTGTGCTTTTCTATACTTTCTAAAAAATTTAATTCCACCAACTCTTTCAATTGAAAAAGAAACCTTCTCATCAAAATTTTTATGCTTTTCATGAAGGTCAGCAAAAACCTTTATCATATAATCTTTAGAGAGTTCATTAGCTAGCCCCCACATCAAATTTTGCATTCCACCTACTTCTGGTGGAAAAGACCTGGTAATAATTAAATACATTGGCTATCTAACCATTTAATACTGCAACCCAAACTTGGTATTTGCTCCTTTGGTCCTTTGCCAGTTTCACTAATTTGTTTCATTGCTTTAAATAAATCACTTTCACCTTCTTTAACTGGCTTTAAATCTTTAAGCTCTCTAATTCTCCCTCTATATTGCAACTCTAAATTTCCATTAAAGCCAAAAAAATCAGGTGTACATACAGCATTGTAATTTTTCGCCACATTTTGGGTTTCATCAAAAAGATAGGGAAATGTAAAATTATATTTTTTTGAAAATTTAATCATGTTCTCAAAAGAGTCCTCAGGATAATTAACAGCATCATTTGATGAAATAGCTATTGCTTTAATTCCAAAAGTTTCTAGATTATTGCAATCTTCAACTATATCTTTAATTACTGCTTTAACATAAGGACAATGGTTACAAATGAACATAACTAAAGTTCCAGTTTCACCTTTTATATCATTTAAAGATACGAGGCTATTAATTGTTGAATTTAACTGAAAATCTTTAGCATTAGTTCCAAAATCACATATTGGTGTTTTTAAAGGAGGCATGATAAACATTATATAGATATGTTTTATGATTTAGGAAGTAAAAAAGTAAAAAATTTAGGTGAAAACTGGTCTGCATCTAATGCATCTATCATTGGAGATGTAACCTTAGAAAATAATACCAGTATTTGGTTTAATGTAACATTAAGAGGTGATGTTGAAAATATTTATGTTGGTGAAGGTTCGAATGTTCAAGATGGAAGTGTTTTGCATACAGATCCTGGATACCCATTAAAGATTGGAAAAGATGTAACCATAGGTCACTTAGTAATGTTACATGGCTGTACTATTGGAGATAATTCCTTAATTGGAATTGGTGCTGTAGTTTTAAATGGTGCAAAGATTGGTAAAAATTGTATCATTGGTGCTAATGCTCTTGTTACTGAAAACAAAGTTATACCAGACAATTCTTTAGTTGTTGGATCTCCAGGTAAAATTGTACGTCAAGTTTCAGATGATGAAATAAAATCAATTACTGAAAATGCTATTCATTACCAAGAAAACTGGAAAAAATATTCAAAATCAATATTTTAGTTATTTATATCTCAGCTTATAAATTAATATAAAAAGACTTAAAACTAAAGTCACAGCATTTGCTAGGATAACGGGAAGATTAAAAATTATAATTCCATATATTAACCAAGATAGAACACCAATTGTAAATATCAAAAACATATATAAGGATATATCTTTAGTGCTTTTAGATTTGTAAACTTTAATTGCTTGAGGAACAAAAGCAATCGTTGTGCAAAATGCAGCAAAAAAACCGATATATTTTATTATGAAGTCTATTATCATTTTTATGGAATTAACCAGTATCCTTTCGTGTAATCAGAAAATTCAAATCTAGCTCTTCGGTGACCTTTTGCTGCCAAATAAAGCCATTCTAAACTTTTAATTTTACACTGAATTACTGTAAAGTTTTTATAACCTTCCTCACTTTGTTCCATTGTAAAGTCAAAATTATCTAATTCAGGTTTTAGGCCAGAAGTTGGAGTGGCAGACTCTGTTCCAGGTCCATTGTCTACTAAATAACATTTTCTACTCATATGACCTGTTTTTAACCAAGATTGTTTCGTAATTTCATTTTCATGATTAATAGTACACTTAATTTTAACTCTTACTTGGATCTTTTCTTCCTTATCATAAAATAACATTGAAGCATTATTGTTACTTTTTAATTTTTTAATTTTATCAGATCTGATGTCACTGTGAAATTGAAGAAGTTTATTTGATTGATCTGATTTTCTAATAACCACTACTCTTCCATCAAAATCATTTTGGCTACCACAAATAAACACAGGGATTCTAAAAGGAGAAGCTCTATTAGTCACCGCATCATCTAGCAGCGACCATATTTTTTTTTCTATTTCAGCAAAGTTCTCATAGTATGCAGGCTGCATACTAAATTATTTACTTAATCTTTTAATAAGACTAGAAGTATCCCAACGATTTCCACCCATTTCCTGAATTTCACTATAATATTTATCAACTATTTCAGTTACAGGTAGTAGAGAGCCATTATTTTTTGCCTCATCCATTGCAATTTTTAAATCTTTTCTCATCCAATCTACTGCAAAGCCATGCTCAAACTTATCATCAAGCATTGTTTTGTATCTATTTTCCATTTGCCAAGATTGTGCTGCACCTTTGGATATTACTTCAATAACATCTTCCATGTTTAAACCAGCTTTTCTACCAAAGTTGATAGCCTCAGATAAACCTTGTACTAATCCAGCGATGCAGATTTGGTTCACCATTTTTGCAAGTTGACCATTACCTGATGGACCAAGAAGTTTAACTTTTTTACTATAGCAATCTATTAATGGTTTAGCTCTTTCAAATGCAATTTTGCTTCCACCAACCATAACAGTCAGTGCACCATTTTCAGCACCAGCTTGGCCACCAGAAACTGGAGCATCTAAAAATCTAAAACCATGAGCTTCTGCAGATTTAGCAAGTTTCCTAGCTATATCAGCTGAGGCTGTTGTATTATCGATGTATATAGATCCTTTTTTTATAGTTGTGTAAAGTCCATTTTTTCCAATAGTTACTTCTTTTAAATCATCATCATTTCCAACGCATGTAAAAACAAAATCTGCTCCATCAGCTGCTTTAGCTGGTGTATCTGCTTTAGTGCCTTTAAACTCAGAAATCCATTTATCAGCTTTTGTAGCAGTTCTATTATAAACAGTTACATCATGTCCTGCTTTTGATATATATCCTGCCATTGGATAACCCATGACACCTAAACCTATAAATGCAACACTACTCATAATTATAATTTCCTATGTTTAAAAGTTTAAATTTTAAAATAATTTTATTTGGATTTATATTTACATTTTTTTCAAGCTTTGGACAGAGTTTTTTTTTAGGTCTTTTTAATTCAAGTATAAGAGAGTCTCTATCCATCACCCATGGTCAATTTGGATCAATCTATGCATCTGCAACCTTACTAAGTAGTTTTATATTGGTTTGGATTGGAAAAAAAATAGATGATGTAAATGTTTTAAAATTTGCATCATATGTGATTGTATTACTAGCAATCTCTTGTTTTTTATTTTCAAAAATTTCATCAGTAATTTTTCTTTTTTTTTCTATTTTTCTAATAAGGCTTTCAGGACAAGGGTTAATGTCTCATACAGCAAGCACAACTATATCAAGGTTTTTCGATCAAAGTAGAGGTCGAGCTTTAAGCACAACGTGGCTTGGACTTTCTTTGGCTGAATTCATTCTTCCATTATTAGTCATTTTTTTATTAACAATTATTGATTGGAGAAGTATTTGGTTAACAATTTCAATTTTAGTTATTGTGGTGTTGCCAATAGTTTCCCTTTCCTTGATAAAAAATATTAAATTAGATTCAAGAGAGGCTTCAAGTATTAAAGATGCAAAAGTAATAGATATTAAACAATGGACTAGAACTGAGGTATTAAAAGATTATAGGTTTTATATTATTTGTTTAAGCATGTTGGCCATGCCAGCAATTGCAACAGGGACATTTGTTTATCAATCATTTATAGTATCTTCTAAGGGTTGGGGCCCTTTTGTAATTGCTCAATCATTTATGGTGTATTCAATTTTATCTGTAATCACTTTATTTTTATCTGGTTTTTTAATAGATAAATTTAGTAGTAGAAAATTATTAATCTACATGAATATACCCTTGTTTTTTTCAACTTTTGTTCTTTACTATTTCAATTCTCCGATTTCATCTTTTGTATTTCTTGGGTTAATTGGTATTTCAAATGGGCTAGCAAATGTCTTAGGTTCGGCTACTTGGGCTGAGATTTATGGTGTTAAGTATATCGGTTCTATTAAAGCATTAACAACAGCCTTGATGGTATTTTCAACTGCTTTTGGTACAGCTCTTTTTGGAATTTTGATAGATAATAGCTTTTCAATAGAACAAATTGCATTAGTTTCAGGTTTCTACATACTAGTTTCAATATCACTGTTATTCTTGATAAAGAATAAGCTAAATCCTCACTATTTACAAAATTAACCTTGATTTTTTTTAACCACCGTATAGATACTGCTCATGGCTAGAGTTACTGTAGAAGACTGCATAGATAAAGTAGAAAGTCCTTATGAACTAGTATTGGTTGCTAAAGAAAGAGCAGTTCAATTAAATTCAGGATTAGAGCCTACACTTGATAGAGATAATGACAAACATACTGTTATTGCATTAAGAGAAATTGCCGAAGAAACTATTAAAGTTCCTGATTTAACGGAAAGTGCAATTCACAAACTTAGAAAACATGTTGAACAGGTTGATGATGGTACAGATGACGATGAAATCATCGGTGATGATTTTGACAGCATGTACAAAGGTGAAATCTCTAAAAGTGGAACTCCTATTCTGCCATCTAAAAGAGCTAGAAAAATTCCAGAAAAAATTCAAGTATCATCTGATGATTTAGAAGAATTAACAACAAAAGCAGAACCTGAAGTAGAGGTTAATCCAGAACTTGAAGTTGCCAGTCAAGAAACTGAAGTTGCTAGTGAAGAAGCTGAAGTTTCTTTAGATCAAATAGCTGAAACTGAAACTGCTAAAGAAGATACAGAAGAAACTGAACCTAATAGTTAATTATTAAATTCCTTTAAGATTTTTTCCCTGTGTTCATCTAAGTCTGGAATATCACCTCGCGTTTTTTCATCTTTGTAATTAGACATTTTAATTGGATTACCAGCTAATTTAAAATCACCAATAACCTTATGGTGTGCTTTGACAATCATATTTCTTGCTTCGACTTGAGGGTTTTCAACGGCTTCTTTAATATTAAATATTGGACCACATGGAATTTTTTCTTTTTCCATTTCACGTACCCAGTCATTAGTATTCTTAACAATAAGTTTATCTTCAAGTATCCTTTTAAGATCATCCATATTTTCTGAACGTAGTAAGTTGGTATTAAAATTTGAATCTTTAGAAATTTCAGGAATGTTTAAAACATTACATAATTTTTCAAATAGTTTTTCATTACCAGCAGCGATAATGATGTGACTATCTTTAGTTTTAAAAGCTTCAAAAGGTGCAATAGATGGATGACGGGATCCCATCGGTTTTGGTATTTCATTTTTTGCAAGGTATCTTGCTATAGCATTTTCTAATATTGCAATTTGGCAGTCTAGCATTGAAACATCAATAAATGTCCCTTTGCCAGTTTTTTCCCTATCATAAAGTGCAGCATTAATTCCAACTGTAGTAAATAATCCAGCTGTAATATCTCCAATAGATGTCCCAACTCTTGTTGGTTCTGAATTTGGTTGACCAGTTACACTCATTAGCCCACCCATTCCTTGAACGACCATATCGTAAGCAGGTAATTCTTTTAATGGACCTGTTTGACCAAAGCCTGATGCTGATGCATAAATTAATCTAGGATATTTTTTACAAACATCTTTCCACCCATATCCCCATTTTTCCAATGTACCTGGTTTAAAATTCTCAACTAAGATATCTGCTTTAGCTAGAATTTTATCGAATATTTTTTTGTCATCAGTATTTTTTAAATTTAGAGCAATGCTTTCTTTACCTCTATTAAGTGACATAAAATAAGCAGAATAATCTTCAATAAAAGGTCCAAATTTTCTAGAGTCATCACCAACCTCTGGTGCTTCGACTTTTATTATACGTGCACCTAAATCAGAGAGCATCATTGTGCAATAAGGGCCAACAAGGACCCTAGTTAGGTCAAGAACTAATAGTTTTTTTAAAGGACCATCCATATTTTGTACAATAGTGTGTTTGTGTAGTGTTGACTCTTATCAATAACTTCAATTATATGCATCTCTTAAATAACACAATGAGAGGAATAATAATGTTTAAAAAAATATCGTTATATTTTACAGCATTAGTTTTAGTTTTATCAACAGTTGGTTCTGCTTATGCGGTAACGTTAAAAGCAAGTCACCAATGGCCTGGTACTCCTAGAGCTGATGGATCTTTTGACCCACGTCACGAAATGGTTCAAATTATTGCCGATGAAGTTAAAAAAGCTAATGTTGATATCGACATTAGAATTTACCCTGCAAAATCTTTATACAAACCTAAAGAGCAGTGGAAACCAATGACTACTGGTCAACTAGATATATCTGCTTTTCCTTTAGGATATGCATCAAAGTTTCACCCAGAGTTCAGTGCAACTTTAATGCCAGGAACAGTTAAAAATCATGACCATGCATTAAGATTTAATAAATCTCCAATGATGACTGAGATTAAAAAAATTATTAATGACGCAGGTGTAGTTGTTTTATCTGATGCTTGGTTAGGGGGTGGTTTTGTTTCAAAAACAAAATGTATTAGAAAACCTAGCGATGCAAAAGGTCAAGTAATGAGAGCAGCTGGTAAAGCTTTTAACCAAATGCTTGAAGGTGCAGGTGCTGGAATTCAAAGTATGCCATCTTCAGAAATTTATACTGGTTTACAAACGGGTGTATTAACTGGTGCAAATACTAGTTCAGGAAGTTTTGTAAGTTACAAAATTTATGAGCAAGTTAAATGTGCAACACCTCCAGGAAAATTTGGTTTATGGTTTATGTATGAGCCAATCCTTATGTCCAAGAAGTCTTTTGATGCTTTAAATTCAAAACAACAAAAAGCTCTTATGAAAGCTGGAAAAGTAGCTGAAAAATATATGACAGCACAAGTATCAAACCTTGATAAGAAATTTGAAGATGCTTATAGAGATGCTGGTGTTGAGTTAGTATATATGACTGCTGCAGATCATGCTGAGTGGATTGAGATTGCAAAGAAAACTGCCCATAAAGCATTTGCAGAGCAAGTACCAGGTGGTGCGAAGCTTATGGAAATGGCTTTAGCAGTTAAATAAATTAATATATAAAGCCCTTGTTTAAAAAAAAAAAAAAATAAGGGCTTTTTTTATGATAAAAAATTATTTAAAATTTTGTAATTACACAGCTCAAGCTTGTGGAGCTTTTGCTGTAGGAGCTTTAATCTTGTCTATTTTGGTAATTGTCGAACTGGTTTTTGAAAGATATTTTTTTCAA
>Ga0209192_10001946_pt1 | contig 15479 bp, 16 predicted proteins | sample ArcticOcean_MG_C_11_FD_187433 | JGI IMG/M metagenome (GOLD analysis project Ga0209192, IMG submission 187433) | Marine microbial communities from western Arctic Ocean - ArcticOcean_MG_CB2_154 (SPAdes) (version 2) | ecosystem: Environmental > Aquatic > Marine > Oceanic | place: Arctic Ocean... | reverse complement strand
TCTAAAAAGGAATCTCTGGCTGTAGAAAACGAGTCCTCCTTAGTTGAACAGTCAGAGAGCCAAACTACAGAAACACCAGTTGTCGAAACACCAGTAGTTGAAACACCAGTAGTTGAGAAACCAGTAGTCGAAACGCCAGTAGTCGAGAAACCAGTTGTTGAAAAGCCAGTAGTTGAGAAACCAGTAGCTGAAACGCCAGTAGTCGAGAAACCAGTAGCTGAAACGCCAGTAGTCGAGAAACCAGTTGTTGAAACGCCTCCAGAGCCAAAGCCAAGGCCTGAAACAGTTAAGATTGATCCAGCACCGAAAGCCGTAGAAACTGAAACTGAAGTCGATCCGTTACAGACAAAAGATTCTAGTAAGCAAGTTAAGCCTATTGGCAAGTTTATGGGTAAGTTTGAAAAAATAAGAACTCCAGGATCGGAAAAAGAAGTTTCAGTAGGATATATGGTGGTAGATGCAAACAAGCTGAAACAAGCAAGTGGGGATTTCCAGCCAAGAGATAGGGATTTAAAAGAATCAGAAATACAAATAAATAAAAGAGCAGCTAAATTAGACCCAAAACAATTACTTGAAGCTCCTACAACAAATACTGGTGCGCCGATTATTTCAACAGATGGAACTATTATATCAGGCAACGGAAGAGTTTTGATGTTGAAAAAAGCTTTAGCATCTTATCCTGCTGAATGGAAAAAATACGCACAAGCTGTCGATGAATACACAAACGAAAGCTTCAGCAACAATATGAACGAAATACCTATTGTAGTCCGTGTTTTAGATGGGGAATTTACAAATCAAGAATTAATAGAATTAGCAAATTTATCTAACAAAGATTCCATAGCCTCTATGAACGCAACAGAAAGAGCAGTCAGAGATGCAAAGGATATGGGAATTGATTTAGTTTCTCAATATCAAGGAGGAGATTTAACTAAAAGCGAAAATAGACAATTTGTTAATCAATTTATACAAAAAGTTGTTTCTTTAAATGAACAGAACACAATGACTAAAGATGGAGCAATAACAAGAGAGGGCGTGTTAAGAATACAAAATGCAATATTAGCGTCAGCATATGAAGATACCAACACTTTGGGAACTATGCTTGATAGTACAGACGATAATATTAAAGCTATTTCCAACGCAATGCTTTCAGCTGCACCTAAGTTTGCTCAATTAAAATCAGATATTGCTGGTGGACAAGTTGACGCTAAATACGATATAACCCCACAAATAACAGATATGGCGCAAAGAGTTTCTACAGCTAGAAAGAACGGAACAGCCATATCAGATATATTAAATCAAAGAGATATGCTTGCAGAAATTGATCCTTTGGTTAAGATGCTTATTAAGGGGATTTACAACGATAAGTTAACAAGAGCAAAATCACAGAAATATATGACTGATTTTCTTAATGCTTACGTTGAAGAATCCAGTAGAAAACAAACTGGTGGAATGTTCGATGACGAAACCACAGTTGGAGAAGTAATTGATTTAGCAAGGAGAAAAGCAGATGGACAAGAAGACCCAACACTCTTCGATAGAGGCACAAGAAGCAGCAGTCAGGGCGTTACTAAGAGTAGCGAACAAAAACAAAGAGCCGATCTTGAGGGAAGCAGCACTAGACCTGAAAAAAGAACTAACCAAAAACAAGAAGTCTTAGAAGATGCAGCCGTTGAACAAGATGGGGAAGTGGCCGACATTCGATCCATTACTGAAGCGATCATTGTCGAAAATGAAGAAAGTTACAAAAACCAAAGAGTCGAAAAGCCAGGAACGCTTGTCGATAAACTCGCAGAAAGAAACAAAACAGCCTTAATTTTTTCTGCGTTTGAGGCTGCTGGTTTCGATCCTGATATAGCTGTTAACCTACCAATAGAGCGTCAATACCAGATACTGCAAAAAATGTTTGTAGATCAATTTGGCATGAAGCAAGTTACTAAATCGAAAGACAAAAACACTAAAGATGCCGTTGATCAATTGCTAACTGGCTATCATAATCTATCAGCTTTAGCTAACTTCTTTAATTTGCCGTACAAAGCAATTGGATTAGAGGGAACTCTAACATTTGATATGGTTGACAATTTAAGAAATGCCTATGGAAGTTACAACCCAGGAAGAAAAAGTATTACTATTCCAAGAAGAGTAAATAGCTTTGCTCACGAATGGTTTCATGCGTTAGATCATTATATTGTTGAAAAATTTGGTGTGCTAACAGCAGAAGATATTTTTAGTGGCAAGCTTATGAGCAACAAAATCAGAAAAGACGGAAAGAACGCCGTACTTCCTGATACACCTAAAAACCTAAAAGAAGCTTATGCTAATTTAGTTAGAGCAATGTTTCAGGATAAAGCGTCTGAATCACAAAAGCTTATAGAAATAGATAATGAGATTGCAAGAATATCTAAAAAGAAACCTGAAGCTAAAAAGATAAAAGAATTAATAAAAAGAAAAGAAGCTATTCTTGGTGGCAAAGCCTCAAGCCGAACTGTAGACAAATCACAATTTAGAAAAGACGCAGAATTTTTTGCACCTATCTATAAATCAGATGTAAACTACTGGGCATCGCCACACGAAATGTTTGCAAGAGTTGGAGAAGCCTTTACCACATACAAGATGAATTTAGCTAAGATGAACGCTGATTTTCTATCCAAAACAAATGAGGGTTACTTAACTACGTTAGAACAGTTAGGCGTTACTAAAGAGGGGTTACAAAATTCAGGGAATGTAAATAAAATATTAGATTCCAGAATGGCCTTAACATTTCCAAAAGAACAAGATCGATTGGAAATATTTGGTGCAATGCAAAATCTTATGGACGCTATATCTCAAGATACAATGTTAGGAGATGGCATAACTGGAAAGACATTGCCTGAAGATACTAGAGTTGACGTAAGAAAACTTTACGAACTGCCAAAAGAAAGATCAGAAAGCCTGATGCAAGAGCAAAGGCGTGTAATTAATGAAGCTAAATTGTTTAAAGAGCGTCAAAAGGAAAGGCAGAAACTTTTAGATCAAGGATTAAGAGAAAGAAATTTAGGAACTAGATTCTATGAAGCTTTAGAAGATGTGTTGTTTAGTCAGTATGTCTACCAAAAGCAAGGTGCATTAAAGTCCATAATGAAGCGCTATCCTCGTAACAGAGAAATGCAATACTTGTTTCAGAACTTAGGAACACAAGCTGGAGGTAAATTGCAATCTACGGCTACTGGTGGAAACTTTGCCGACGCTACTGTAAGGCAAGCAAGGCTATACTCATTACAGCTTACAGCAATTATAGAGCAAAACAAAATTAACGAAATGAGTACGGACGATAGAAAGCTTTTAAGAATGATCTTAACAAGCCAAGATACGTTTGATTCTGCTCCTAAAAACGTAATAAAAGCTGCTGGTCAATTGCGTGGATTAATGAATGGCATTTATGAGTATATGAGAATTGCAGGATTAGACCTTGGCTATGCCGAGTCTGGATATATGCAAAGAGTACCAGATTTAGAAATGGTTAACGCAAGGCCTTATAAATTTAAAAAACAAGCTGCAAAAGTATATGAAATAATATTTAAAAACGAAAATGGGGAACTTAATCCAACAGACATAAAGCAAATGATATCTGTTGTAGAATTTATACAAGATTCAAAACTTGGCATAGTTGAGTCGCAAGAATATATAGATTTTACAAGATCAAAAGAATTTAAAGATTTAAAAATTAATTATGAAACTTCTAAAAGATTAAATAAGAAAAAAGAAACAACTGGTCTTGATGAAAAAGAGCAAGCTGAATTAGAAAAAGTGGAGTCAGAATTAGAGCAGCAAATATCAGAAATATCGGAAATGTATCAAAAATTTTATAGTGATATGAAGTTTGCTTATGGGGATACTTCAGCTATAAAATGGAAAAACACTATATATGAAAAGCAAGTAGGAGAAGCTTTAGACGCTCCTCCAGCAAGTAATTTAACAAAGAAAAGAAAGTTACCTCCTGAAGCTGATGCTTTGTTAGATGAGTTTTATGTTAGCGATCCAATTGAAAATATTATTAGCTACATAATGTCTGCGTCCAGAAAAGCTGAATATAACAGACGTTTTGGCGAGCAAAAGATTCCTGAAGTGGATTCAGATGGTAAAGTCCCAAAAGGAGTATATAATGATTACATTGAGTATTTGACTCAAAGAGGATTTAACATTGCTGGCATAGCTGAATCTGATGCTAAAATGTTTACTAGCACAGTTAATTTAATTACTGGTAAAGCAACTGCAAATCAAGATCATATGGCAGCGTCAGCTGCAAACCATATTCACGCTTTAACATCTATTACATTATTAGTCAGAGCGCCTATCGCATCTATAGCAGAACCTTTTACAGCTGCAATAACATCAGAAAGTGTTGCTAAAGGATTTTCGTCTTTTGTAACCACGCTTCAAGAATTTCCTGGTATTAGAAAACTGGGAGGGAATCCAGAAGACATTCGATTAAGACAGCAATTCTCAAGAATATTAGGTGTTATTGATGACCCAGAAGTAGGCGACATATTAACCAATAGAATTGGTGGAAGCGTTGGGAACAATCCGAAACTTAATCGCATGATGCAGCAATTCTTTTACAAGACAAAGCTAACTGGACTTACAAACGCACAACGTAGAACAGCAGCAAAAATCGGATTTCAGTTTATAAGTGAGATGGCTCACGAATATAAAAATCCAAATAATGAACGAGCAAAGCTTAAAGCGAAAAAAGTATTAAATGATTTTGGCGTTGCTGATTCTAATATGGATCAATTCTCCGATTATATAACAAGCTTTAATGATTTTAAAGTTACTAAAATTCGCAAGAAATCAAGAATAAAAGGTAAAACTAAATTACCAGCTAACGAAGATATCATGTACGACTCTGGCGAATATTCTGATATGGGAATGCAATTGTCAGTAGCTATAATGAGATTTGCCGACCAGACTATCCAAGACCCAAGAATAGCTGATAGACCTAAGTGGGCAGAAACGCCTCTTGGAAGAATTGTTTATGGTATTACATCATTCATCTATTCTTTTCAGGATAAAGTATTAAAAGGTATGGCAAGAAAAGTTGGCCGTGAATATGGCATATCAAAAGAACTTGGAGCGTCAAAAAAGAAAGCTGCATTAGATGCAACGGCTTATGTGGCTGCAACAGTCGCACCGACTATGATTACTTTGTATACTGGACATCTCATTTTTTCCACATTGCGAGAACTAATGTTAAATCAAGATCGCTGGGATCGTGAATGGGAAGAGAACAAAAAAGACCCAATTAAGTTTGCTACAGATTATATATTGCCGTTGGCGTTTGCCAGATCAGGGTTTACTGGAGCGTTTGATCCTTTATATCAATTGTTTACTGGATTAAAATACAGAAGAGATTTTGCCAATCTTTTTATCGGTACTGGTGGATATGCTGCTCAAAATGCACAATACATTGCGCAGTATTTTATAAACAATAGCGAAAACACTTTATCAAACGAATATAACGCTCTTAAAGGATTATGGAATCTAACCATCAACCCAATCTTATCAGCTTTATATTCTATCGCTCCTATGTCTCCTCCAACAGCATTAGGAGGATTACCAATCCTTATGAAGCTAACGTCAGAAGATTTTAAGAATGCTAGAGTAAACGATATTCTGGAATTGATTTACGGCGAAAGATACACACCTGGTAAGCGTGGAAGAAAAAAGAAACAATTTAAAATAGGGAAATAAAATGAGCTTGTACGAAAATATTAACAAAAAGCGTAAGGCTGGAAATTCAAATCCACCATCAAGGTCAACTATAACACCAGAGAACTATAAAAACATGAAAGCTGGTTTTCCTAACAGTAAAAAGAATAAAGCTAAGAGTCGAACTGTAAAGGCTATGGGATATTAAGAAGCGATTAACTACCCAAGTAACAACCCAAGTCGGCTTGTTGATTTGCTCTACAGACATTGATTTTACTGGATAAATTGCTACGCTTAATTAGTTCAGAGCGCACCATAATTGAAACTGTTGAAAGCTATATCAGGCAACATTCTGCATATTTTCTAGGACTTTTTGAGTGGACTGTAGAGGACTGTAGAGGACATCAACAACCCAAGTTGGGTTATTAACCCAAGTTTTAGGGGGTTAACAACACAAGTTTTTTGGCTCTACAACGTCCAACATTTTATGTGAATCATGTGTCAAGAATTATTTTCTATTAATAGCTGAACGAAGATAATCAGGACTAAGGTGTAAATAATTCTTTTTAATTGTTTCAACAGTATCGCCTAAAAAGTCTGCTATAGTTTCCATAGCTACTCCATCTTCAGCTGCCCTTGTTGCCCAAGTATGACGAAAAGTATGAGGCGTAACTCCCTCAATGCCAAGTAAAGAATTAACTCTATCAATACCAGATAAAACATCTGTTGTGTTTTCAAAAACATAATTGTTTATCTTTTGCTCGTATAATTGTTTTAAAAAATTAATTAACAGATCAGACATTGGAACAGTTGGGCGTTTCTTTTGATGTTGTTGCCGTTGTCCTGATGGTAGGAAGTTAATTATTCCTTTAGCAAAATTAATCATTGGCCATTGTAAATCTAATATAGCGCCTTTTCTTGCTCCAGTTTCAATAGCTACAATAAGAAATGTTTGTATTCTATGTATTCTGTTAACACGCTTAACACCAATGCCATTGTAATTTCCATTTAAAGCATAATCGATATACTTCTCTTGTTCTTCAGCAGTTACAATACGATCTCTTGGTGGAGAGTTTGCTGGTATATCAAGATAGGGAACAATTTCACTATTAATGCGTCTTTGTTTTGGCTCTACCTTTTTTTGCATAAAGTTAAATACGGCTCGCAACTCTGATAACTCAAGCCTGATTGTTGAGTCAGCTGCTTTTGAATTTCCTAATATGCCAGCTTTTCTTTTTTCGTAGTAAATCATAGAGTCTTTTCGGACTATCTCACTAACTGTCATATCCCCAAAATAAGCATTTATGTTTTTTACCATTGACTTAAATCTTGTTTGGACACCATCGGTAAACATGATTACTTGTTGAGTAAGCCATAAATCAATGCAATCTCTAACAATTGGATCATCTGTAGCTAAAGATATGTATTCTTTTTGCCGTTGTTCTAACCAGCCTAAAAACCTTGTTTCAGCTTCAAAGCGATCTTTTGTCCGTAAGCTCTGTCTTTTGTTTCTTCCTTTTTCCGAGAATAAAACATAGTAATATCCGTGTTTGTTATCTTCTTTTGATAATCGAGGGGGTAATCCTCTAGTTCCTTTCGTTTTATCAGCCATTCAATATCGCTCCTTTTTATTCTAACGTTTTTGCCTATGCTTATTGTCGGCAGTAAACCTTTCTGTCTAAGTCTGTAGATCGTTTTGACCGACACATTTAGCAAAGCAGAAGCTTGGCTTTGTGTAACCAAGCTTGTCCTATCAGTCATCTGAATTAATAATACCCATAATCTTGACTGCTTTTTCACTTGGAAGTTTTATGTTTAGGCGCACCCACATAAATCCTTTGTCTCCAGACATTGCCCTAAAGTTCTGTTCTGGCAGTTCTTCTTCTACGGCAGCTGCTTCATAGTTTGGATAAAGTTCACTTGGTTGAATGCCAAAGACATCGCATATTTTCTTTAAGCTTTTGGGCGATGGAACGTTTAATGCTCTAACATATTGAGATATAGAATCTCTTCCTAGACCAGATTTGTTAGCCAGATCACTTTGATTCATATCTCTCTCTTGCAATAGACCATATAGTCTTTTCGCAAATTCTTGCTTTCTTATAGACCTTACCGATAAATCTACATCAGTAGCTATACCACTTATAGGCGATCTTCCAGTTATGTGTTTCATTTTGTTTCCTAAATAAATATTATTAAAATAGTAGTATTAAAATTATTTCAGAAGAAACACTTGTTCTTGGGTTGATTTAAGCTTCATATATAACATGGTTTCTAGGTGTCTCTTATACTCGTTTATGTGTTGCAGATTTAAGCATCTTGGTTTTCTTTTTGTTTTGTATATACTAGGTTTTAGCATTATCAAGTCCTTTTTAAATTATTCTCGTTGACTTAAACCTGATCCAACGAGGTTGCCTAATTGTTGAAATCATTCTCTACAGATACTACAAGCCGTAAACCTTGTCTAGCTAAAAAAATACCGATAAGAAATAAATTACGATTTTTTCAAAAAAGTTATAGACACATGATTTTATTTATGTATCAATTGGGGATAGACAAAATTACGCAACTATCAATAACATGGTAAATAAATATGAATATAAGTTTAAATACATCTAAAATAGTAAAAGAATTTGGTGGCATGACTAAGTGCTGCAAAGCTTTAACTAAAAATGGAAACCCTATTACGTTAGGCGCTGTTGATAAGTGGCGTAGACGTAACGCAATGAATCTAAAATCTCTATTAATGTTAGCTGTGATTGCTAAAGAAAATAACAAAAGATTTGATTTATACGATTATATTATAACTGAAGAGATAAATCGAGATGAAAAATAACGTTGTAAAATTAAAATCCAAAAAAGCAAATGGATTAAATGGAGAGCAGTTGTCTGACATTGCTTGGTGTAAATCTATATTTAAGCTACATAAAAAAAATATGTCTGAAGATTTTATGAAAGCAGATGTCGTTCACGCTTACCATCTTGCAAATATTATACGAATCAAAGCATTAGATGACGATGTTTATATTTCAGCTATGGAAGCTCTAGGAGATTATGGCGACTATTTATATGGGAGCGATGAAAGAGTTACTTACTGGAGAGCAAGACGCATGGTGGAAAACGGAATTAAATTGGTAGAATTAGCGAAAGAAGTTTCAAAATGATTATATGGGGAATCGATATTGGTATTCATGGAGCGTTAACAATGTTTGACGTTGCCAACGGCGTTTTGGAAATACACGATATGCCAATTGTTGAGCGTAACGGAAAAAAACTTGTATCAGGTCATTTAGTGGCAAACATACTTAGAACTCATCACGGAATTGTTTGGATTGAAAGAGTTGGAGCAAGACCTGGACAAGGCGTATCTTCAATGTTTAGCTTTGGAAGATCAGCTGGAATAGTTGAGGGTGTAGCTATTGCTTTGGATATGCCAATTAATTTAGTCACGCCACAAGCGTGGCAAAGAAAATGCCTTGTGCAATCTGGTAAAGACGGAAGCCGAAGCCGTGCTATGGAAGTCTTCCCAGCTTACTCGCAATCCTTTGCTAGGAAATCAGACGATGGCAGATCGGATTCTGCTTTAATTGCCTACTATGGCTTAACTTATGGAGAAAATGTTGAAAGCAACGACCAACACAAATAGAAATGGTTTTGAAATGCACGACATTCAGCATTTGTCGGCTAGTTCAGTAAATAAAGCAAGAGAAGCGCTAGACGCATGGGTTGTAAGCTATATCGGTGGCGTAAGAACTCCAGCTGGATATGCAATGTGGCAAGGTAAGGCCGTTGAATTAGGTGTCGATCAAGCCTTGTATTCAGGAAAAGAAATCGATTTCTGCATCAGAACGGCTTTAGATTATTTTAGCAAGCATACTTGCTTAATGCCTAACTACGCTGATGAATACGCCAAAAGAGAACCTATTATGTCAAGAATGGTTCAGACAGCTATTCAACAAATAAGAACAATTGGCATTCCTAAACAGCCAACATTAGGAGAGCAGCATAAAATTGAAATACCAGTTCGATTTGCCGAGGGAGATTTGGGAACAATACCTTGTATAGGTTTTTTAGATTACTGGTTTCCTGAAGAAAATATAATAGTTGATTTAAAGACAACGGCAAAAGCACCAAGTAAATGGACGTTATCTCATGGAATACAAGCTTCTTTATATAAAAGGGCAATGGAAAAAGAAACTGGTAAGCCAGTTAAGGTGTTCTTTTTATACGCTTTAACACGACAAAAAGACCCTTATGTTTGGCTAGAACTAACTGATCCTGAATATTATTTAAAGTCATTTAAAAGAACAGTAACGCAATTAGAAGCGTTTCTTTCTGAAAAAGAAGATTTAAAAGGATTACTTGAAATAGTCCCTCACAATCCTGAAAGTTTTTACTGGAATGGTGCTGCTGATGTCCTCCAAGAATACTTTCCATAAACCAAAATTATATGAAGAAAGAAATGAATCTCAAGATGCAGTACACAAAAGTGATTTCTTTGAAATTGAATATTATGAAGGCGAAAAAACGCCGTGGGAAAAACTATGGGTCAGCGTTCTTGTCCAGCAATTTAAAGATGCCGAGGGTTTGGCTAACACTAGGGCAGAAATTCGTAATGACGCAAAAAGAGCAATTAATTGGCTCTACAATGATAGCGAAGATTTTGATGACGTATGTGTTTTGGCTGGTTTTGATCCCAGCTACACCCAATTGCGAGTTCGACAATGGTTGAAAAAGCAATATCCCATCTTACTCCGAGATGGCTGGTTCGTTCCACCAGATTTAGGAACGCTAAAAAGGCGAACATAAGGAGACTGAAATGCCGTTAGAAACTTTAAACTCTGGTGGAGGGGCAGCTTTTATACGCTTCTCTGCTGAACTCGACCAATGGTCAAGATCATCTCAATCAGGCGATCTAGTTGATATATCATGGGATAGTCCAGTAATTGTGGATATCGAAAAGATACAATTAGGCTGGCTAAAATTAGCTGGTGGGCGTGATTGGGTTATTTGGCCAGACAATGATGTAAAGCTTGCAGCAACATTAAAGCCTAGTGATGAATACAGACAAGGTTTTAATGTTAAGTTTTACAGCAGTAAGCTATTTGATGACGAGCCAATAAGAGAATTGTCAGCAAATGGTGTAGGGATATTCAGCTTTATTAAAGCTGTTTATGACGCTTGCGAAAGTGGTTTTGGTAAAGATCAAGTGCCAGCATTAAAAATCACAAAAAGTACGCCTACTCGTATTGGTAAAGGTGCTACTAAAATACCCAACTTTGAAATCGTCAAATGGGTGGACAGACCAGCTGAATTAAGTGGAAACGCTCCAGTTACACCTCCTCCAGTTGCGCAAGCAACTCCACAAGCAGAACCAGCTTCAGCTGATGTGTTTGGTAATGATGAAATTTGACGATAACTTAACTACAAAATTGGATTGGGCAAAATGGTGGCACGGACAAGGCTTTAGCGTTGTTCCAGTACACTATGTCCTTTCCGATGGTAGTTGTTCATGTTCCCAAGGGAAAAATTGTGCATCTCCTGGAAAACACCCAGCGCCAAAAAGCTGGTCTGTATTTCAGGAGAAATGCGCCGATGAGTTTACTTTGGAAATGTGGTTTGATGGAAGATATAAGGATTATAATTTAGGCGTTGTTACTGGAAAAGTATCAGGGAATGTATTTGCAGTTGATGTCGATACAGCCGATGGCAAGCTTGGGAATGATAGCTTAATGGATTTATGTATGGCAAACGATGATTTGCCTGAAACTTTGGAGCAGTTAACTGGAGGTGGTGGTCGGCATTACCTTTTTAAAGCGCCTAAAGACAAATCGATTATTACTGGAAAGAATACTTTAGGATCAGGAATTGACACTAGAGGCGAGGGAGGATTTATTGTTGTCGCTCCCAGCAATCACAAATCAGGCAATCAATATCAGGTTGCGCATTTCTCAGAAATGGAAAGCAGTCCTGATTGGCTTACAAGCCTATTAGATACGCCTCAATACACGCAAGAGAATATTCAAAACGGCGAGCAGAATATGTGGGGCGAGCATATCGATGGCCGTGAGGGTTACATGGTTAAATTGATTCTTGGAACAATTCGATCATGGTGGGGTCAAAAAGGAATTTTACCTACGATTGATCAGCTTATAGAAGAATGCTGGCCTATCTATGAACGTAAGGTCAAAGCAAGAGGCGAAAACTTGTCTAATGATAAGCGTGGCCTCGATTTATTTAAACAAAGATCATGGTATCAACTTAAAAGAGCAAGCAATAATGAATTAAGAATCTTGCATAATGTTGAAGCTGGATCAGAAAAACACTTGTCTATGTCTGCAAACTCCAATAGTCAAGTGTTGGAGGAGGGTGGTGGATTGGTCGCTCCTGAAGCTACTCCTCCTCTTCTAATTACCGATTGGGGAATGCACCGATACGCTGGTAAAGCACCTGATCAAGAATGGTTAATCGATAATATACTACCAAGAAGAGTTCCAGGTCTAATTGCAGCAATCGGTGGCCTCGGAAAATCTTATATATTATTAGACTTATGCCTAAAGGTTGCTGGTGGCGATCAGACAATGCACACCGAAACGGCGTTTGGTGGTAACATTACCCACAATGGAAAAGTCGTTTTCTTTGGAGCAGAAGATTCAGCTTCATCAATCCATAGGCGTATCGATGCTATATCCAATCCAACATTAAGAGATCGAGCAGCAAATAATCTTTTTATTGTTCCGATGCCTGATGCTGGAGGAACAAATGCTTTTATTGGTCAGCACCAAGGTCAATATTCATTCACGGCGTTTTTCAAAAACATAAAGAAACAGTTGTTAGATTTTGGAGAAGTGGCTTTAGTTGTCATCGATCCACTACAAGCGTTTGCTCATGCTGATATAAACACCGATCCAGCTGCTGCTCAATATTGGTGGTCATTAATGTCAGAGTTATGCGTGTCAATTAACGGAAATGTTATTGTGGCTCATCATATGAGAAAAGACGGAACGTTTGCCATAAAGAAGTCAATGCAAGCCAGAGAAGCTATTCGTGGCACAACGGCACTCGTGGACGGCGCAAGATGGGTCTATGGATTGTGGAATATGCCTGAAGCTGATGAGATAGTCGTGGCTCAAAAGATGGGATTCGATGCTGGTCAGGGAACTTGCGTTTGTGGAGGAATAGTTAAGGTTAACGATCAAGCCGATATGTCCACTCATACGTTTGTTCGAGAAGAGGGTGGCTTGCTTATTGATAGATCAGGAGAAGTCGATGCTATATTGATAGCGTCAGCAAAGCTGGATAGAGGACAAACCACGGCTATATTTACAGAAATTGAAAAGCGATGGGGCAATGAGCAGCCATTCGCAATCGGAAACAATACTCAACGATCTTTTGTGGCTTGGATAAAGTCAGAATACGGAATGCCAAGCCGATCAGCTAAAAACTATCTGCAAGCTTGGTTAGATCAAGGCTACCTCGAAGTGGCTACTTTAAGTGGACATAAAAACCTAAAAGGTTTGCGTGTCATAAAACAACCAGATTAGGAGCGACAAATGTTTGGAATAAAAAGAACTATGACTAAAATATTAATGAATCAGGAGCATATATTAAACTCGATTGATGAAATTGAGAAGGATTCAGAAAACCGAGCAATTCTGCTAAATAAGATCAATGATCAGATGCAAAATATGTTACTTTCGCAAAACGAAAAACGCGAAAGTAAAGGCATATTTGGCTATAAAACGCGAAAGTGAGGCTTAATATGGCTATAAAACGCGAAAGTAACGTTTTCAAAAACATCGTTTTTTGCGAAAGTAACGCGAAAATGCGCGAAAGTAACGCGAAAGTAAACCCCCCATACCCCCTAGGTGTTACTTTCGCAACACCATCTTGGCGATGGTTATTGCTAACAGTAAACCTAATCGGAGGTTGCTATGGCTTATAGTGGTAAGTGGTCAAGAGCTAAGAAAGAGCCGTCAGTAAAATTTGTAGATCAAACTGTACCTGAAATGTATCAGTCTCAAGAAAACGTAAGTGTTATTCACGCATCTATTAATAGCGTGGATAAGGTGGCTAGAGATATCGAACAACGATGGGGGATTGGAAAGTTGGAGAAGTTATGCGATCCAGCTTTGGCTACGAGATTTGAGCAAGCTAGACAGAATCTTAATTATGCGTTGCGTATGGAAAATATAACGGAAGTCGTCGCTAAATCTCAAGACTTAATTCGTGGTTGGAAAATCATCGAAAAGAAAGTATTGGAAGCTGGGCATAAGCCTGAATGCGAAAAGGTTTGGCATATGGTTAATGACGAGGGAAAGAAATACGCTTTTGTTAATGATATTTCCGATCATGTTTATTTCGATAAAGACATTACTGTTGTATCAATGGAAGAAGTGCTTCGTATTGTAAACGATTACCACAAAGATATTTATGGAGAAGTGAAGAAGCATTTTCCAGGTGCTGAAATTGTAAGTATTAAACCAAAAGAAAAGGATAAATTAGATGACAAGTTGCCGTTCTAAAATGTTAAAAGAAGTCGTCGCTCTAGTTGATAAGCATAGGAATGCTGAATATGGCGATCCGATGTTGGTTATGGATAAAGTAGCTAATATGTTTGATCAGTATTTAAAAGGGAAAAAGAATAAACAATTCGTGGCTGAAGATGTTGTTATGTTTAACATTATACAAAAGGCCGTGAGACTTAGTTTTAATCCCAATAGTGCTGATAGCTGGAAAGATATCGCTGGATACGCATCAATTGGCTTTGAATCGATGAATACCCAGCGTGATAGATAGTTAGTTATTGCTTCTCAAATCCTTGTTGTACTGCCCAGCCGTTACCTCTGCTTTCAACATAGGTAACGCCACGCAATAACTCTAGCAATTCAAGAAAGTCGCCGTCATATTCAGCTTTGACCGATCCGTGCTTAAAACCAAAATAATCAGCATATTTTTTTATTATGTCATCAATAAACATAACAACAATATCTGATCCTATGTCTTCAAAGCAATCTCGGCATATAACGCCACCATCAACGCATTCATAATCGATAATAGAATCATTGCATTTATGGCATTCGACAAGCTGGCACTCCTCACAAAGCCAGCCTTGCCCCTCTTCCTCACACCAGCCATGAGGTATTCTGTTAATAAATTTGCCTGATCCATATGAAGTGTCTTTGTCACACGCCAAGCAGATTTCATTTATTGGGTTACTAATTGATAATGTCATTTCGTCGCTCCCTTTTTTTAAAACAATTTCGGCAAATAATACTATTACCAATACATTCATAATCGATAACAGAATCATTGCATTTATGACATTCCATTTCCCTATAAAGATATCTTCCTTTTGTTTGCTCTAAAATATCTTTAATCATTATTTCTTTAGTTTCTGTTTTACTATTTAAAAATTCAGCTATAACGTCCCAATGACCATGAAACGTTTCTTCAAAGTAAAATTGCACTTGTTGTTTAGTAACTTTCATTTCGTCGCTCCTCTTCTTTGTTGATTTCTTGATACATAACTAATCCAAAGTCATAGCCTCTTCTGTAGTAAGCAGAAGATAGCCTTTCATCGTCCATGACTCCGTTAAGCAATGCGTCGCTCACGCCGTCCTTAAATGCGTTTAAATACGTTGCTCTCTTTTTTTCTGTTGGATTGATCATTGCGTTGCTCCTACACAATTATTACAAAAGACTTTCCCATTGTTTCCGTGAAATTCTCCATCACAATATAAAGGCTCTTTAACTTCGTAATATTGGTAATGGTTGCAACTATCGCATTCTAA
>Ga0209192_10001939_pt1 | contig 15520 bp, 28 predicted proteins | sample ArcticOcean_MG_C_11_FD_187433 | JGI IMG/M metagenome (GOLD analysis project Ga0209192, IMG submission 187433) | Marine microbial communities from western Arctic Ocean - ArcticOcean_MG_CB2_154 (SPAdes) (version 2) | ecosystem: Environmental > Aquatic > Marine > Oceanic | place: Arctic Ocean... | reverse complement strand
TAGTCTATCATAGCATCCGTATCATCACGATACCCTTCGCCCTTCATAGCGTCAACCAGCTCGTTTAGGAATGACCGAGTCTGTCCGTTATAATGATCATCTATCCAGAAGGGGTTCACTTGGTAGTGGATAGTGTTATCTACAGAATCCTTCTGGACGTCCAATGAGCCTTTCTTAATATTGACCACTAGGGTTGAATGATTAGACACTCGGATGCTGCCTTTCATTTTGTACTTATTAAGGACTCGCTTGATTCCTGGAGCTAGTGTTTTTTTCTTTTCCTGTGATACGTAAGCCATTTTCTCTTCCTTTTTCTCAGTTTGTATAGTACATTATACAGAAGGTTTCCGGAAAAGTCAAGCATTATTTCACTTTTCTTTTCCGTTAGATATCAATGACTTAGATGCCTGCGTAGCCATCGATTACAAAGCCTGAAGTATCCTTCTTCGCTGGACCCTTAGCTACTAGACCGACTACAACATTCGCTAAGTCCTTGAAACGTAAGTCATTTTTGTCACCGTTAATGACCTTACGTCCTAAGAAGTATTCTGGGAGATCCTTACGGAAGACCACTGCTAGGTTGTGTGGGGTACGTGCTGCCTTAGAAGCGTATGCTAGGTTCGCCTCTGAATAAGACACCGTGAGATGATAGTTTGCTGGGACCTTACGACCAGGTAGCTTGGTGTAATCATAGAATTGGATCTCAGGGAAAGTCTCCATAAGATTCAAGCCGTTAGAGCCTACTTGATTCTCCCATGCTATATCCGAAGTACCGTTGAGACGGACAGCTAATTCTACACCGTTCTTGGTAGCCTTCTTAATACCCTTACGGATATCGTCCGCTAGCTGGTCTACAAAGGCCACTTGGTTGTCACGGAATGCTATAGTCTTATTCATGCGAGCCTTCTGTACGTTAGAGAATGAACCCATGCCAGCCTTGTATAAGCATGCATTCTTACAACCAGCCAATTCAGCCGTTGGACATACGTTAATACCGTCTACGGTATCAGCTGGAGCCATGTACATAATAGCCGTGAGATACTCGCCGCCCTTGTCCGACTTGATTGTTTTGGCGTTTGAACCGATGCTTAGATATTTCATTATTCGCTTCCCTTTTCTCAGTTTGTAAGTACATTATACATGGTGTTTCCGGAAAAGTCAAGTGTTTTTTCCATTAATTTGCCATTAATTGTAAGTTATTGATAAGTAAGGAGTTTAGGGCAAGCCTATGTACTTGATTTAATTGAGGTTGCCTGATTGGTGTGAAATAAGTGCCAAACAGGACCTATAGGCAAAAAAAAGCCCCGTTTCCGGGGCTAAGGTGTCGGTAGAAAAAAGGAATTAAACTACCGACCGAGAGTAATCTATTAGACTCCGTATATCTTAGGGCCTACAATAGTCATTGGCTTAGAAGGGTCAATTGCCAGTTCCTCTACTGGACCTTTATTTAATACGACCACTGATACCGCTGTTGGCATATATGGGTCATAGTTACGGATCCGACTCGGACGGGACTTGTTTACATAGTCCGAGAATTTGGTCTCCAGACCCTGCTTGGTACGTGCTGCCACGAATACCTGCATATCCGCATCCTGCTCTAGGTATACATTTTTACCCTTCTGGAATGAGTAGCTGGTGATCTGGTCTTCCACGCCTGCTTTGGCTATCTCAGCCTTTGGGACTCTTGCCCAACCGTGTCCTGCGTCCTGAATATATGGGAATGTTTTCATTACACTACCTCCTTCATTTCATTAATTTCCAACATGTCCGCAACCTCGTCCTGAGACATATACTTAAGGCAGGCTGTTAACATCATCATCGGATCAACCATGCCGTCTTCCACTAGTTCAAATGCGGAATCTCTAAAATCTGTCATTTTCTCTTCCTTTTCTCAGTTTGTAAGTACATTATACAGCCGGTAGTTCCAAAAGTCAAGCTTTATTTTGCCTAATTAGCCAATATCACCATGATATTGAGTGCCAATCTGAAGGAAACAGCTACCAGCTACTTCAATTTGCTTTTGCTTACCCACGAAACCGACCGAGCATACTGTGGTCTGGCTCATTCCAGCTTCCTTCAGTACATTACGAGCGAGGAGATCATACTTCAGGAGCTTTGGATCGCTCAGGAGCTTGCCTAGTGTGGTCTCAGTCCAAGAATCAATCTCCTTGAGTACTGTTTCCGTGCGAACCAGCTGACCGTCGTGGCTCAGGGTGTGACGATCCATGCCTAATGCCTGTTCACGGGCGCTTAGGTATGATCCGTTGATTGAGGTTACTGCGTTAACGGCGAATACTGACATAATTTCTTCCTTTTTTTGAGTTTGTAAGTACATTATACAGCCGACTTCCGGAAAAGTCAAGCTTTATTTCCATTTATTTCAAATAAGCTGGACCAGTCCAAGCACAACCACGAAAGTTCCCATGGATCACGTTGCCACGAGCCTTGTTTCGAGCAGGAGCTGCCCAAGATGCTGGCTTGAGGATGTCGCCCTTGTGGAACTTAGCGTCCCCGTCAGTGGCTACAATAAAGCCCCACACCGAGCCATCATTTATAACCTTGATATACTTGGATCCACGTGATATTTCCAGGTTAGATTCGAACCGCTCCACCATAGCCACATTATCACAATTTGCTCGGTAGTCATTTTTGATCAGAACCAGCAGATTATCGATACCTTGAGTTAAATCCATCATTACACGACCTCCTTGATAGAAATTGTGTTAATAGTCAAGCTGTTACCGTAAGTGCCATAGACTGCGGCTTCAGCTTTAGCCATGCTATCTGTTACGACACGGCGAGTTAACTCATTTTGAGAGTTATCGTCACCGAATACTGTGAAATTGATTGTGTAAAGCATATTTTGTTTCCCTTTTTTCATTTTATAAGTACATTATACAGCCTACTTCCGGAAAAGTCAAGCATTATTTTCTTTTATTTAACTGAATCTCCATCAGAACACGAATCGCTTCGAATTTAGCTTGCAATTCAGTGTAACCCTCTGATTCCATTAGGTATTTTGTTAGATTTTCGATTTTTTCAACGTGTGTCATAATATTACTCTCTTTTATGTGTTCCAAGCGATAACTTGATTGTTATTGTCGATAACTACAATGCACTCTTCCTTTCGAGTGCGCTTATATGTCATCGTTGCGAAATAGACTGTCTCGCTGTCACGAACCTCAGCGACTGATAAGTCACTGAAAACTATGTTTTTTATTTTATATGTCATTTTACTTCCTTTCTTTGTTTTTCGATTTTATGTGTACATTATACAGCCGCCTTCCGGAAAAGTCAAGCTTTATTTTGACTCAAAGTGTATCAATTATACTGCCTCCAATCGTGAAAAGTAGCTGTCTTGTGACATATATTCTGTGAATTTTACTTCAAATTGACAAAGCGCTGAAATCGCTTCCTCAAATTCTACACAATCATATAGCGCAATTTCGCTATCATGAAAAACATTTACATATTCTCCATCAACCTCAATTTTGTCGATTGAGACACGAATTGTTTCGTGTGTATCATTGCTGTAAACGTCAAATGTGTTTTTATTCATTTTACTTCCTTTCTTTGTTTTTCGATTTTATGTATACATTATACACTATATTTCAAAAAAGTCAAGCATTATTTCAATTTTCTTTTCTGATGTATATCAATGACTTACCACTGAGATAAGTCATTGTTTTATAAAGTGTTTTTTAACGAACAATCAATGACTTACGAGCGAAACGATTCAGTTTCAGCTTTTGCGAACTTATATTCTAATGACGCATGCGCTTCGCTCTCTTCATCACACATATACTCTTGTTTGAGTGTCACATAATACTCGAAAAGAATTCCTCGAATTACTTGTATCTCAACATTTGTCAGTTCAATTTGTACGTTTTTCATTTTGATACTCTCTTCTCAATTGATTAAGTATACTATTATACAGCATTTCTTTAAAAAGTCAAATGAAATAAAACGATAGTCAAAGCAGGATCAATCGGAAAAATAATTAAAATAATACTTGACTTTTTAACATCCCGGTGCTATAATGTATTACATAGAATGAAAAAAGCGGGAACACTAAAACCGAAGTTCAAATCACTAGATGAGCCTCAGATTCCGGAAACAAAATAAAATGAAAAAAAGATAAAAAAAAGGTTGACTTCTAAAAATACATATGCTAAACTGTAATCCTGATCCTGAGAATTTAAACGAAATATGGATCTAACAAAATCAATGACTTAGAGGCGCCTCTAACATATTGATTCTATTAGACTTTATCAGACATGCTAAGTGTTTGATTTCATTCAAGTTCTCAGAGGATGGCTAAGTAATTGATATCATTGAGGTTCTATATCTCATTGATATCGTTGGAATTTCTAAGTGATTGATTCTTTTGGAATTTCTACCGCTCATCAATACTCAACCAGGCCCCGGCTCTACAGGAAAATCATTCCAATTCCGCCGAGTAACCAGGTTTTATCTCTGTACATCAGAACTATCTCAACCCTATACGCCACTCTCTATGGAGACTAACCAATCTCTATGGCACCGCTCCCTATACGCTACTCTTTATGGCACCTCAAATGCCGGCGTTTGGCACCTCTACTATCTTTACTCTGGCACCTAAGGTTGACAGCTCTTGGCATATGTGCTACAATATCCCTACGCATCCCATATACTACACAGACTGGCACCTCGTTTGGCACCTGGTTTGGCACCTGGTTTGGCACCTGGTTTGGCACCTCACTTGGCATATACGATGGCATATGGCCTTGACTTGATGGCCTGATTCTGATATACTGGATATGGGTGGGAGAATTCTAGCGGCAGGACTGTCTCAAAAAATTTCGGCACATAGGATTAGTTCCACGGCTAACCAGATCCTGCACAATATATGATATCATGCATAGGATAATGAGACATTGTTTCGCTATATGCTGTAAAAGTGAAACGTTGTCTCGCTTTCTATACTGTAAACGAAACGCTATATAGGCAGTTTCCCTGCGTTCTTATGCTTACAGTTATCATTATGCCATCTGTTTATATTACTGGGCTGTTGGGATGACTCTCCGCAATGTATACACTTTACAAATGGTTTATTTTTACTTGCTTCAGATAGTTTTCTTCTATGATCTTCTGTGAAGATTTTTCCTTTTGCTGCTTCAGACATTTTCCTTTTGGTTTCTTCTGTGAAAGCTCCTCTTTTTCTTCCTTTTTTTAATTCAGACATTTTTCTTCTAGATTCTTCTGTGAAAATTCTTCCTTTTCCTGCTTCAGATAGTTTTCTTCTGGTTTCTTCTGTGTGAGTTTTTCCTTTACTTGCTTCAGATAGTTTTCTTCTGGTTTCTTCTGACACAATCCAACCATTATTGCCTTCTCCTCCGTCAGTTTTATTGATAAGATATCCTTCGCCTAGGTCTATTCTGCCGTGCTTGGCTATGAGTTTTATCTCAAGGTCTTTTGCTTCTTGTTCTGTGAGATTATCCTTGATGATGACGATTTGATTCTTGTCTTTAGGTTTGATACAGGGGTTTCTTTTATGGCCTCTATATGGATGTGGTTTATAGGGTCTGTTGTAATTACCTTGGCCCACATAATAAGTATGACCACCTTCTGATTCTGGTAGTCTGTATTCGTACACGCATTTATTTCTTTTCATTTCTCACCCTTTAGAGCAGTGAAGATACCAGCAGCGTCAAGCGCCGCTTTCACTTCGGGCGACATATAGTTCTCGTCATGCTTAGCGAGCACTTTAGAGGCTTGGAAAACACCGGCAGTGTCCACAACGCCTTCAGCTACGATTCCCTGACCTTCTCGAAACAAGTCTGGCAAAATACCCACATAGTGAATAGGCACCTCGCTAATAAAGTCGGTTGTGACGAAACTTACGCTGAGGCTATCGTCTTCGTGCGCAATCGAGCCATCTTTTACCATACCGCCGATTCGAAAATGCTGACCTTTAGGAACCTCGCCACCGGCAACCTGCGACGGTGTAAAAAACATATTAATGTTTTGCTTCAACGCATAGAGCGTAAGACCCGCTGCAACACTTAGCCCGAGTGCGATGAATAGAATACTTCCTAACTTCTTGCGGCGATGCGGCTTCATACTGTAAAACTAACGCCGCAACCGCATGTTCCTACTGCATTGGGGTTAGTTATCTGGAACTGGCTTCCCATGATGTCTTTCTTATAGTCTATTGTGCTTCCTACGATATAGCTATAACTAAGGCTATCTACTACCATCAATTGATCTATGACTGTATCGTCCTCTTGTATAGTGTCTATCTTAAAGCCATATTGAAAGCCAGAGCATCCTCCACCGTGTACATATACTCTTACCACTTCTCCTTCTTCTATTAATGATAAACACTTTTCCTTTGCGTTATCTGTTAATATAAAGGCTTGTGGTATGTAATTGTTAATCATCGGTTTTGAATTGTATCTACAATAGCATAGACTACAACAATTGTAACCATGATAACCCAGAATGAACCTGCATCTCCGAATATTTCCATTGTGACCTCCTATTAAAGAATTGCCGATATTATTAAAATCTTTACCTTTTTTTATGTATTTTGTTTGTTTTTATAATCGGTTATAGCTGCTTTGATAGCGTCTTCCGCCAGTACTGAGCAGTGTATTTTTACTGGGGGCAGTACCAGTTCGGTAGCGATGTCTGTATTTTTAATTTTCTCGGCATTGTCCATAGTTTCGCCTTTGATCCATTCTGTTAGCAGGCTAGAACTAGCAATAGCACTTCCGCATCCATACGTTTTAAACTTAGCATCTACGATAACCCCATCGTCATCCACTTGAATCTGTAGTCGCATCACATCTCCGCAAGCCGGAGCCCCTACCATACCTGTACCTATATTTTTTTGATTGGGATCAAGTACTCCTACATTACGAGGGTTATTGTAATGATCCAGAACCTTATCTGAGTATGCCATGTTATTGTTACCTATTTTATTATTATTTTTAAGGTATATATATTAATATGCTATATTATTATATAATGATTGATCCTGACAAGTCCCACCGCTGTAAAGTAGGTATCACCAAAGATCCTAAGCAGCGTTTGCGAGCGTATCGTACTAGTAATCCTGCGGTATATTTTAGTGTTGTTTATAAGATACCGTGTAGTTTGCACGAGCGTAAGTTACTAGACCTATTACGAGACGTATGTGTAGTGCGTTCAGAGTACATACATTATGATCCCTCGTTAGTTCAGACTATAGTTGAGGGTTATTTCACTGACAATGGTATAAGTTATTAATCGTATACGGTAGAAGATATAACACCTTTGTATAGACCGTATACGATTTTTTGATTTCCTCGTTTAGTTATGAGGAAAGCCCCGTTGAATTCGAGTATTTTTTCGATACCTTCCTTCTCCAGTTCTTGTTTGAATTGCGTTAGAGAGCCATATGTTTTTTTTATGTCCATAGAGAGATCCAATTCAAGTAAGTTATTTGATTATTTCAAAATCCTTTTCAGTTATCCGCATTTTGACTATACCCTTTTTATTAGCATGATCCTCCAAGAATTCCAGCATTTTAATAACACCTTCTTTCCTACCGGTGTGGTAACACATGTATCCACACCCTACCATTAAGAATACAGTTAGTCCATAGTATAAGTACCATGTTTCGTTCATGATTATGATCCTTTATTTTCGTCTATTGCAAAGTAATCTTCGCTGTCGCCGAGATCGATATCGGAAATTTTGATAGTAATCGTATCGTCATTATCCAGTGATGATCCTGTTGTTAGATATTCTGAAAGATCGAGGATGTTAGTAGCATCTTCATCATAGCTGTAATCCAACGAGAAGTCATCATAAAGAGATACTGTCGTGATGCCAGGAGATGCAGCCGATATTGTCATGCTAGATGTATCCAATCCTGAGTAGTCGTACTCACTTGAGTCGATTATATCCAATGACATTTGATCTTCTGGCATAGTTGTTTCTTTAATGAAGATACCGTCCACCATAGTTCCTTTGCGGTCTTTGATATCGTTATATGCCTGATCCAAACATTCTGCAATTGTTACGTTGTTGCGTTCGGCAATGTTGATTAGGACCACGATTATATCGCCTATATCGTCTTTGATATCGTTGCCTTTGCACACGTTGTCTGACAATTCGCCTACTTCCTGAATCAGTTTACATACCTGATCCTTATCGGTAGCACCATCGATTAGGTTACGGTCATGATGCCATTGACGGATCATGTAGATTAGATTTTCGCATAGCCCTTCAGTTGACATACTCTTCACCTTTATCCTGTATTAATTGTATAAGTTCTAGCAATGCTTTGAGTTCCTCGGCATCACGTTCAGTATCTATTTCAATTTGAATGTTTATTAACATTATTTATTCCATTATATTCTTCTACCGTGATTTGACCTTGGAAGATGCACTTAGCTATAATAGACTCCCAACCGTTATCGTATAACCAGCCAGATCCTTCCTCTTCGATATTTTCCTTGAGTTCTTCCAGATCTTCTTCCGTTTTAGAAGTTACTGCGGAGAAATCGTAATCATCCCAACAGCCGTCCCAAGATTCCTCGAACTCAGCGGATTCTAAGTCTGATATACATACCTCGTCATCAAACCCTTCGGACATTGCTTGCATGATAATATCTGCCTCGTATCCATTCATAGGAGTTACCACCCATGTACCGCTTCTCCAACCAGTTTCTAGTTCCACCATGTTGTTGCTGTCACTTTCTTTGAAAGTTTCAATTTCAACGTAGCTTTTTTTAAACCTGTTAGATATGGTGTAAGAATTTCCTACTTCAATATCAATCATCATCAGTTATCCTTTAAGGCCAAATAGGTTTTCTAAGTACTTTTTTGTAAATCTCTTCCCAGTTTTTAGCTTTGTGCGCTTTACCTTTGTATGACATGTTGTGTCCGTGAATCATCAAAGTAGATTGCAGACCCAGTTTGATACCGTATTCGGCATTTTCCACTTTGTCTTCTATCCAAACTGCACCTTTATACTTTACTGCTGCGTGACCTAGTGCATCTTCTTTGCCGGCGCCGCAATCTAAACAGATAACATCTTTAAAGGTATTATCGCCAAACAATTTATTGAGATTCTGTACTCGTAGTTTTTTAGCATACGGATCTAGACTTAGGCTAGTAATAGCGACAAATCGATACTGATGTTTTTCGTGCAGCTTTTTAATATAGTATTGAGCGTCCCGAAGAGGAGGAAGAAATCCTATTGCTGCTGACTCATTGAAAGTTCTAACCAGAGCTTTAGCCTTTGAGTCTGCTAAGTTATAAGCAGTAGCCACAGAGTATACATTTTTGTCATTGAGGGTATGCCCGTGATGTTCCATCCACTGATGAAATGCAAATTCCCAATCAAGAACGACCCCGTCTATGTCAGTCAGTATTATTTTTTCTTGCATTTTCTGGCCTCTTGCTTGTCTACCAAGTTGACTAGGAATTTAGTTTCTGCTGCCCAATCCATTTGTTTCATTGAACGAGGATTTAATTCTTTAGTTGCTTTCAGTGTCAAGCCTAACTCGTTTTTTATGTAATCTTTAGCCAGTGCGTGTTGATTGCCCCACGCTTCTACTTCCCACGGCTGCTTTCTGTACGGCGTGTGAGTATGATCTTCACCGTTCCATAATTCTGTTTTGCCACTTGTACAAAGTTGACCTGTTGCATATTGCTTTAGGTGAATGACCTCATGGGCCAAGTAAGATAAGAATTCATACAAGTTGCCACGATGGTGTGTCTGTATTATGAAGTAATTGCGTTCTACTCGCTCACACAGTCCTGCAAGATCATCTTTGAGGAGATTGCGTATTTTTAAGTCAATGAGTAAGGATCGCTTGCGTGGCATCAACTTTTTAATGTAGAAGCGGACTGCTTCCTCAGCTATATTTTTCTGAGTCTTGGTGCCGCCTTCTATGTCAATCAGTATCATTTACTTTATCCTTTTTCATTTTGTACAGTCATTGTAACACAGCCACTAGCAGATGTCAAGCTATTCTCCAATAGATGCTAACTGGCGAATCAAGTAAGAATACTGCCTTTCCGTTGATTCTATGTCATAATCGCTACCACTGATGTAGTATGCATCTAGGTTCATTTCGGTCTCGCATATCATTTCATACAGGTCTTCTTTAGTCATTTTCTTTTCCTTCATTTGCTAATTCTAAGGTCTTTCGTCTGTCTTCTTTATACCAAAGTTTAAAGCGTTCTACACACCAACCTTTGGTTGCTGAGTTCATTGAGTCAAACCCATGTTGCCCAGTCTGGTCAATTATCTCTTGCAGCGCCTTTCTAGCGTCCCAATAGTAATCAAGCACCCCTCCTGATATCAGAACGGCTTCTCTAATCCACGCATCCATTGCCTTTTCATCCATGACATTTGGTCCTTCTGCATGACAATCACTACAAAGTAATCTATAGTACTCTGGTGAATCATACTTTGGATCATAATCATACTTCGCCCAAGGTACAGTATGCGCTCTTTCAAGGTCTCCTCTTTTATGTCCGCAACGAGAACAATGTGAATGCATATTCGCAGGATCTACTGGCCAACCACAGTCATCAATATTTTCTTTCATCCAATTCACAATTGCTTTAACTGTGGTTTTCATATCTGGTCTTTTTCTTTTAGTCATTTTCTTTCCCTTTTCTCAGTTTATACAAGTATTATACAGAATATCCACTAGATTGTCAAGAACTAATTGGCCGGCTAAGTCATTGATATTCTTATAAATAGTAAAATAAACTTATCAGGATAGAGAAATGGCAGATGATACCTCATATGCAGAGTCGGTGCAAGCACTATTTTGTGCAGTTGCGGATTACTTAGGCAAACAGGAAGCGTCTAAATTGCTAGACGTTAAAAAATACGATTCTCCACAAGAACTGTTAGAAGAAAAGAAAATTGCAAAAACTATTCCTTTGGCGTTTAAAAGAATTAATGCCCACTATGCAGGAGGAGCTAGATTTTCTCTAGATCAATTGATTGATTGGATCACATTACCTAAAAATATAAAATGGTACAAGTCTACAATAATGATAGCCAATCAAATGATGCAAGAAATTAGTGCAATCGATAATGATTTTCGCTCTATAGAGTCTCCTAATTTTCAAAATCTATTTTATTTTAGAGGAGACGATGAGATTATGCAGAACATAGAAACTCTTTTTAAATATGCAAACAGTGACTCTCTTATCGCTGTTCGTGGTACTATGAAGTTTGGAGATGTAAACAAGTGGAGTCCTGCTGACATATATTTTGGCAGCACAATTGCAAAGAACAGAATAAAAAAAGATGTAAAAGAGTATGCAACTCCAAAAGCAAAAAAAGCATATTCCTTTACTCTGATGAATAGTATGATTGGAGAGTTAATAGATGCAGGACAACTTTTACCTCTTTCTCTCAAACAAGCAGCAGGCTCAGTAACTATCAAAAAAGTAAATTTTGAAAGAACAGACGAAGAAAAATATATTAATAGTTTAAGAATACAAGATGTGGTTTGGGAACCATACAAAGTACTCTCGTGGTCTAAGTTTTCAAAGTTACCTAAGAGAGAAAGGACAGCTAGGGATTTTAAAGTTAAGATTAAAGTAGGAACCGTAACAGGTGTTATAAAATTTAGGCACGATCCTTCTGGAAGTAAATTTCTAGCCGAATATCTGCCAGATAGAGGAAATGCAAGAGAAGGTCAAATAGGATCTGCAAAACTTTTATCAACTGTAATGAGTGTAGTAGACACAACTTCTGCTAACAAGTTCTTGGCAGCATATCAAAAAAGCGACATTAAATTTAAAGAAGAGCAGAGAAAACTTAATCTCAAAAAGTCCACAATGTCAACAGATCAGTTTAACCACGCTAGAGGAAACAATAGTGCAGTCAATATAATGAATGAAGTAGGCCCTATATTGAAGCAATTTTTTAAAGGAAAAAATGGAACTAAATTTGCTAAATTGGTATTTGAATATAGTACTTCTAGATCAACAGCATCAGGAAAATTTGTAATCGCAAAATAATGGCAGCTAATTTATTCTTTCTATTTCAGCACAAAAATAACTTGTACATTGTGGATAACACCAAAGTACAAGATGTGCCTAAGCCTCGTGAATTGATTAGGCGAGCATCTACTATAGAACAGATTAGAGAGATTGCCTCCACTATGAACATGGAGATAGCAAGTGATACTGCCCGTGAGAGAACCCGTAAACACACAGAAGAAGGTCGCAAGCGTATAGCAGAAGCCAAGATGGGTGACAAACATCCTGCTAGAATACACGGTCAGTCAGATGAACATCGTAGAAAGATATCGGAAACAATGACAGGCACTAGGCAAGGCGAAAACAATCCAATGCATGGTAGAAAACATTCATTAGAAACACGAGCCAAGATGTCTGAAAAGCGGCGTTTGCGTGGTAAGTCAAAACTTATCTGTGGGCCTGAAGGAGTCAAAAAGATACCGATTGATGAACCGATCCCTGAAGGATGGCATCGTGGCACCAAGTATGACCCATACAGACCTACTGATTTAGACTGAATATTCGAAGTTATTTGTGTCTTTATTGTTTGACAAGTATCGTGCGCCGTTATTAATATGAAACTTTTCTGCCATGTCAGTCTTAGGTGATAGAGTAACAATCCTCGGCTTAACTTCTTTATCCTCAGAGTCTGTTCTAACCATATCAATAATCGCATTGACCAGTCTACGCCCTGCTCCTGAGCTGTAAGACCAAACTGTGTACGGAACGATTACATGTTCATCACCGACTTTAGCATTAGTAGTCAATTCTGTTTCCGTCTTCGGAACACTTCTTGTATGAGCCACGCAAATAATTGCCTTGACTTCATCTTCCTCTACCAATCCAAATGCTTCACAATTGTAAGTTGTTCTAAATACGGCACATAAATGAGGCCGAACCGGATCATCCTTAACATATTTGTTCAACTCTACATCAGTAAATTTAAATAAAGTTTCCATCATATAATTCCTAAGTATCTTTTAAAGCCTTCTTTGATTTGCTTGAAGCCTTCTTCTTTACGGTCTTTGGGCGAGGCTTATTATACTCCTCTATTCCTAATAAGGGCAAACATTTTTCCAACTTAGGATATAGTTTTAGCAGAGTACCGTCTTTCACCGAAGTCAGAATTTTAGCTTCAGCCGAAATAATGCCTTCAAGAATATTTACCCATTGCTGCTCACGCTTCCAATCAGGTAGATTGTTCATATTGCTGTTCGGATCAACAAACTGTCTTACTCTACGCCATTCTAGTGTGAGAGTAGTTTCTCCCATGCCTTCGGGGATATCCTCTTCTAGTTTAGTAGATTCAGGTAAGCCTTCTGGTAATCTCCAATCAGGCTTCTCAGCACCAACACCCATTCTAACGATAGGAACGATTGCTTGATTATTAGCTCCCCATTCTTTAAGACGGGCTACTTGTCCTTCTGGCTTCTTCTCTTCAAAGACCCATTTGAACCCATCATTTATTTGTCTGAATGTTTTAGACATCAGTATCTCCATTATTATTTTCTTCAGTCAAAATTTCAACTTGTTTGCGTTCAGCAAGTTCTCTTGCCTGTCGCTGCTCATCTGTTTCTTTCAATGTATCAACTTCAATCAACACTTCTCTATTGCTCATAATATTCTCCAGTATCTTTATTATATATACCCTGTGTTAGAAGTCAGATATGACATCAATCATTAGACGCATTTTGTTCTTAATAAAGAAGTTAAGCAATTGACTTCTATCACCGCCTTGTTGTCTCTGGTAAGATTCTATAATGTTATCTTTAATCTCCTGCGGAGTCTTAGATAAGTCTACTAATTGTTGATTACGGTTATACCCATGAGACATTTCAGCAGTGATCCATTGCTCTGGTGGAGTGATTTTCCATTCAGCTAATAAAGCCTTTCGTATTGACTTCTGCCTGATACCATCAGCAAAACTATTATCAGGTGAAAGCATATTAGGAACACCATCGCCCTTGTCACCTGTAATAATATGTTCCATCAGAACAGCAGCAGCAGGCTCTTTGATCTTGATCCACTTTCTTTGTGCAGGTGCGTACTGCTTCACGTTGCTCCACTTCTGTAGTTGATTGAAGTCATGGTCTCCTGATAATACAAGAAAAGGTATCTGAGTGCCTTCATCAAACAGGCCTCCGTCTTCTCCTGCAGTCTGAGAGTACTCTGCCAATGCACCAATAACATCGTCAGCTTCAGCACCTTCTACATCGATAACAGGATAAGGAAAGTATTCATCAAGTTCATTACGAATTATATTGAGAGCATCAAAGATAGCACTCCAATCATATTCACTTGCAGCCCTTGCCTTTTTGCGATGACCTTTGTAGTATGGGAATACTTTACGGCGCCAGTAGTGCCTGTTGTCACATGCAATAACTACCTCATCTCCAAACTCTTCTGAGAATTTGTTTTTGTATGCTCGTATCGCATTTAGTATCATATGACGTAGAAGAGGTACATTTACTTCTACATCTTTGCCGCTGCGGCCTGCCATTTCTCCCATGAAGGAAGCAATAGCTACTTGGTTAAAGTCGATTACCATCATTTTATATAATCCTCACAATAACCATATCGGGTAGTAGACGCTTTCGTGCAGAGAGCTTCTTGCCTCGTACACTGTCAACAAATTTATGCAAGCCATTCTTCCTAGCTGCCATAAACTCTGGCAGTTGTAGTTCAGGCTTGCGTAATGTTTTCTCATAAGATTTAGCATCAGAATAATTATCTATACTGGTACCTTTCACACCTAGAGTACCTTCGTAGTCAGATGCATATACGCCTATCTTCTTGCGCTTGACATCATACACCCATACTTCAGATGCACCTATGATGTCAACAGGATTAGCACTTTTAAGATTAAGTTCTTTATACTCTGCCATGAACTTTAACTTGCGTACTAGTTTAGTTTTATCAGTAGGCTTCTTACGGCGAATACGTACAATCTTCTTAGACTGTTTTGTTTCGAGCAAGCCAGTTTGTAACTGTGCTGCAAAGTCTACTAACTTTTTTAGCATAGGTAGTTTAACATGAGAGTAACCATCTACCAATTGTTGATCCCAATCACCTAGTTCAGCCTTATTGCGTAGCGCCAATACCTCACGGAACTCTGATGCAAGAACATCAATCTCTGTGTATGCTTTTGACAATTCGGGTGCTGATAGTTTACTTGCATCTATCAGAGACTCTACTTTTACATTCTGCCCAGAAATCACATGATGAAATGCGTCCTCTACTGAATCAATAAAGTCTGGAAGATTGTTGCGAACAACTGACAACTTTACTGCGGGTGCCTCTTCCTTATCAGCAACAAAAGCGTTACCTTTATCGACTAGAATAGGTCGCAGGTTCATTAGGAACTCGGTGTGCTTTTCTGTCATGTAGCCCAACTTAGACCACACATAAGCGTACTTTGCAAATGAGTGCAATGCTGAGTCAGGCAACTTAGCGATAACTTTAACATCATCGGCAGGATAGTTTTCCTTCATCC
>Ga0209192_10001932_pt1 | contig 15565 bp, 16 predicted proteins | sample ArcticOcean_MG_C_11_FD_187433 | JGI IMG/M metagenome (GOLD analysis project Ga0209192, IMG submission 187433) | Marine microbial communities from western Arctic Ocean - ArcticOcean_MG_CB2_154 (SPAdes) (version 2) | ecosystem: Environmental > Aquatic > Marine > Oceanic | place: Arctic Ocean... | reverse complement strand
TCTGGGCGTGGATTCGTCGACAGTGGATGCTTGGATGGGATCCTTGTCCGTAGGTGCTTTAAGTTTTGTACTTATGGTTAGTGCTTTGTGCGCACTGGTTTTTGCGCGGGTAATGCAGGCCCAGGCTTTTAATTCCGGTGGATTTAAAGCTGAGTTTGAAATCTTCAAATTGCCAGGGTTAATGGCCAGTGGGTGTTTAATTCTGATGGTTGCTGGATTTTTGGTGGATCCTTGGATGCTCCGATTTTCTCCAGTTGCAGCACTGCCACTTGTATTTGCGGGTATGGCACTGGTGCATGGACTGACTAGCATGACAGGGTCTAAAAGACTTTTGACTATGTTTTATGTGGCGCTATTATTTTTTACGCCATATTTATTATTATTATTGGCGTTTTTGGCGGTCATTGATGCATTCTCGGATTTTCGGACCCGGGCGCAAAATGAGCCGCTTTAAGATGAGGATGAGTAAATGGAAGTAATTCTTCTTGAGAAGATTGGTAAGCTCGGTAGTCTCGGCGATCGTGTTTCCGTTAAGGGTGGATATGCAAGGAATTTCTTGTTGCCACAAGGCCGTGCTGTTTTAGCAAACGAAACAAATATTGCTGAGTTTGAGACACGTCGTGCGGAGCTGGAAACAGTAGCGCAGGAAGCTTTAAATAAAGCCAATCAACGTGCCGAGGAACTCAATGGCTCTCGGGTTGAGATTGTTGCGAAAGCAGGTGATGAGGGGAAGCTCTTTGGATCAATTGGTACGCGAGATATTGCTGAGGCAGCTGTGCTAGCTGGATTGTCAGTAGACAAAACTGAAGTGCGGTTACCAGAAGGCCCGTTACGCATGACTGGTGATCACGAAATCCAATGTCAATTGCATTCTGAAGTATTTGCGGTCATCACTGTGGCCGTAAACGGAGAGTAATCCCATGGCTTCGATCTCAACCAGCGGCTTTAAGTCGGGGCTGAAGGTTCTCATTGACGGCGATCCTTGCTCGATTGTTGAAAATGAATTTGTAAAGCCTGGTAAAGGCCAAGCATTTAGTCGGGTTAAAGTGAAGAACCTAAAAACTGGGCGTGTGGTCGATAAAACCTACAAGTCTGGGGATTCTCTGGAAGCGGCTGACGTTATTGATCTGGATATGGATTTTCTTTATGCAGACGGAGAATTTTATCATTTCATGATGACTGATGGCTCGTTTGAGCAGTATGCAGCAGATGCAAATGCGGTTGGGGATGTTTTGAAGTGGTTAAAAGAACAAGAGACTTATATTGTAACTCTATTTAATGGTGCTCCTTTGGTTGTGACTCCGCCAAATCATATCGAACTTCAGGTTCAGCAAACCGATCCCGGTATAAAAGGTGATACAGCCCAGGGCGGATCGAAACCAGCAACGCTGTCGACAGGTGCAGTGGTTAGCGTGCCTCTATTCATTGAAGAAGGCGAAATGCTGCGTGTGGATACGCGCTCTGGCGATTACGTCTCGCGCGCAGGTAAGAAATGAGTTGGCGGCCTTCGGCCGCCTATAGCATGTTGAAAGCTCGTGCGAGCCTAGTAGCTGGACTTCGTCAGTTTTTGTCAGGGCGAGGTTCTTTGGAAGTAGATGTTCCTGCAATTTCGGCGGCGCCTGCCTCCGATATCTGGATAGATAGTTTTGAGATCAGAGATCCAGACGGACAACCCCAAGGTTACTTGCTGAGTTCTCCGGAGACCTATTTAAAGCGTTTATTAGCAGTTTATGCAGAGCCCATGCATGCGTTAGTTAAAGCTTATCGAGCTAACGAGCATGGACTAAAGCATGCCACCGAATTCACAATGCTTGAATGGTATCGCCCAGCTAATAAGGATGTGTTTGCGACGATGGTGCAAGACATCTCTGATTTGGTTGTGCTCTTTACAGCTTTCGGCGCTCCCCGTGTTGTGACCTATCGTGAGCTTTTTGAGGCTCAATTTGGGCTTAATCCGCACACTGTAACCCTTCCTGAATTGACAGATTGTGCGATCTCAGTCTTAGGGCCAGGAGCAATCGATTCGCAGAATCTCGATAGCATGTTGAGTATTTTATTTGCAACAGACATCGAGCCGCATCTAGTGAATCATATCGTGATCGATTTTCCGGTGGTCCAGGCTTCGTTGTCTCGGGTTGAAGCGGACTCCTTTGGTGACTTTGTTGCTAAACGGGCTGAGTTGTATCTACTTGGTATTGAGATTGCCAATGGCTATTATGAACTCACGGACGTCGATGAGCAGCAATTACGTTTCATAAATGATGAAGGAAGGCGGATTGAATTTCGCAGGCCAGTGGTGCCGAGAGATGAGCCACTTCTCCAGGCATTGAGACATGGGCTACCTGAGAGCTATGGTGTTGCTCTGGGCGTCGATCGTTTGTTGATGGTGATCACCGGCAACCAAAGGTTGGCAAAATGTATGACTTTCGGGGAGGTTCAATGAAGGATCCTTATCATTTAATTTGGATTGATTTGGAAATGACCGGTTTGTCGCCAGAGACAGATCATATTATCGAGATTGCTACAGTCGTTACCGATAGGCATCTGAATGTCTTAGCTGAAGGGCCATCAATGGCTGTGCATCAGCCAAAAGCTCTGTTGGAGGGCATGGATGAATGGAATACTCGTCAACATGGTGGTTCGGGCCTTACAGAGCGTGTAAAAGCTTCGACGATAACCGAGTCTTATGCCGAGGAGCAGACGCTTTTTTTTCTTTCTCAATACCTTGAGCCAAATAGCTCTCCAATGTGTGGCAATTCGATTTGTCAGGATCGTCGTTTTCTTGCGCGCTATATGCCCGAGTTGGAGGCATTTTTCCATTATCGAAACCTTGATGTGTCAACCCTTAAAGAACTGGCAAAACGCTGGAAACCCGAGATACTTGATGGTGTTAAAAAAGGCGGAGCACATTTAGCGTTGGCGGATATTTTTGACTCTATTGACGAGCTCAGATATTACCGTACTCATTTTCTGTCGCTTGAAGACTGAGGCGTTCTAAGGCCCACTGAATATGAGTGTCCAGCGTATCTCCGTGCTTTCCAAGTCGTGCAGAGAGCGCAGCTACGACTTCCTCGCGCGCCCCCCCGTTACCAAGCCCAATGGCGAGATTTTCGAGAAATTTTATATAACCAGCTCGACGGATGGGGCTTCCTTCAGTGGAAGTTAAAAATTTTTGCTCATCCCACTGAAATAAATCCATTAACTGAACGTTTTCTAAGTTGTGACGTGGCTGAAATTCTGGATCTCCCACGTTTGCATATCGATTCCAAGGACAGACGAGCTGGCAATCATCACAACCGAATACGCGATTTCCGATCGCAGCGCGTAGTGATTCATCGATCACGCCTTTATGCTCGATAGTGAGGTAGCTGATACATTTTTTTGCGTCAAGACGAAAGGGTCCTACAAATGCATTTGTTGGGCAAACATCGAGGCAGGCAGTACAGGATCCGCAACGTGACGTTTCTGGGTTATTGCTTAGTGGTAAAGGGTAATCTGTAAAAATTTCTCCCAGAAAAAACCAGCTTCCTGCCTGTCTCGATAGCAGCAAAGTGTGTTTCCCAATCCAGCCAAGACCTGCTTTTTCAGCAAGGTGTTTCTCAAGTATCGGCGCGGAATCAGTGAAGACTCGAAATCCGTGAGGGGCGATTGCTTCGCGGAACCAGGTCGCTAACTTCTTTAAACGTTTTCTCAAGAGTTTGTGGTAATCCCGTCCTAGGGCATAACGCGAAATATAGGCCTTTTCAGGATCATTGAGTATTCGAATACAATTTGTATTTGGGGGAAGATAGTCAAGAGCCACTGATATTACACGTTGTGTGCCTGGAACTAATTTTTTGGGGTCATGGCGCAACTCTAAATTCTGGTGAAACCATTCCATTGAGCCTTCAAAGCCGTCATCGAGCCAACGCGTTAGGTGCGGACTATGGGCACTTACGTCAGTGTCTGTTATTCCGACACGCGAAAAGCCAAGGGTCTTTGCCTTGTTTTTAAGTTCATCAAGAACTTTAGTTGAGTGGTGCCCAGATGCGTTCATGATGGGTACACTACCACGATGTTTGCGAACCGGAATCCTCGATGCGCATTGAATTAAGTGATGAAACCAAAACCCGTGCATTGGGTAGCGAATTGGCGATGTGTTGTCCCACATCTCCGTTTCTTGTGACCCTAACTGGACACTTGGGCGTAGGTAAGAGCCACTTAGCACGTGCATTTTTAGAGCAACTTGGTGTTAAAGGTGCTATCCCATCACCGACATATACTCTCTGTGAAACCTATGCTATTTCAACAATAATGACGATTTCACATATTGACTTATACCGCCTCGAGGATCCAGAAGAGCTCGAATTTTTTGGGTTTAGGGATATGCTTGATGACCAAGGTATCTTGATAGAGTGGCCTCAGCGAGCCGGTGGATCTATGCCATTACCAGATTTAGATGTGCATCTTATGTGGCATGACGATGGTCGTTTGTGTGTTTTGAGCGCACAGACAAAAAAGGGCCAAGCTTGGCTATCCGAATTTGAGGCGGCGAAAATCGAGTGATACATACTTTTTTTTTCTTAATTGTTATGTTGATTCCACCTTGGGTATCTGCGATTGAGCTGACCTCATTTAGGGCTTCGGCGAATCAAGATAGTTCGCGAGTCGTGCTGGAGTTGTCGGGGCAACCAAGGTTTTCCGAAATGACTTTGGAGAGCCCAAAGCGTTTGGTTCTCGATGTCGGTAATCTTGGATCGAGTTCGTCCAAATTACTCAATAATTTCAACGATACTCGAATTAAACGGATCCGCACCTCATCCCATAAGACTGGTAGTCGAATTGTTTTTGATTTTGCAGGAAAATATCGGGCTAACGTATTTACTTTGGAGCCGAAAGCGGGGTTTCCGCATCGATTGGTAGTTGATGTGGTTGGTTACGTGGCTGGTGAATTGGCTTCCCAGCGCGGGGTCTCTCAGGGCCCTTCGGCCGAACCACCAGTGCAACAACGAGATATTGTTGTTGCAGTTGATCCTGGTCACGGTGGGGCTGATCCAGGAGCCACTTCATATGGTGTTGTGGAAAAGAAAATTGTGCTTGGAATTGCGAAGCGTATAGCCAGAAGATTTCAAAATGAGCCAGGGTATCGAGTCGTGTTAACACGCAATGAGGACGAATTTATTCGTCTCAAAGACCGGCCTCGTTTGGCTCGCGATGCTGGTGCTGATTTCTTTGTATCAATTCATGCTGATAGCTTCCCTAAAAACCGTTCCGTCCGCGGTACCGGCGTCTACGCATTATCGCTGCGTGGTGCCAATTCCGAGCTTTCCCGCTGGCTTCAGAATACGGAAAATAACGATGATTTGGCGAGTGGAGCTGATCTTGGCGATGTTGACGAAGAATATCGTCAAGTGTTACTCGATATGTCAATGGACTCTGCGATTCGACACTCGAAGCAAGCCGGCCGGGGTCTTCTGTCCAATTTGGCAAAAATTGGTCGAGTGCATAAAAAGAAGCTCGGACTTGCAAACTTCGTTGTGTTGAGAAGTCCTGATATTCCCTCCGTTCTGATTGAAACAGGTTTCTTGTCGAACCGGGCTGATGCAAAGCGGTTGTCTAATGTCCAAGAGCAAGATCGTATTGCTCAAGCTATATACCTGGGTATCAAATCCCACTTTGAGAAAATTCCACCACCCAATACCCTAGTCGCTTGGCGCCAACAAAATGCCGGGAAATTGAAGACAATCAAAGTTAAGCGCGGCGACACTCTGTCCGAGATTGCTATGCGCTATGGAATATCCCTCCAGACGTTGAAAGAGTTAAATAAGATCGAGTCAGATAACATCCGATTAGGGCAAAGACTAGAGGTACCAGTAACCGCGCGGTAGCATGCTTATATGAAATCTATTCAATTTAATCTCTGGAACAAGTCTTTTCCACGGGCAATAGGGCGCTTTGGCTCAGTCAATTATCGCTGGTACTTATCAGTGGCTGAGCATCGTTACCTGGTTATTAATGTGTTTGAGACTTTTCGCGTCGTTGTGTTCGCGATGCTCGCGGCTCAATTAAAAATGATTTTTTCTGGTGGCAACGGTGCTCGTGTTTGCGAGGTCTTGAATGTTTGTAACCAGTTAAATACGAGTGCGGATTAATGAAATATGAACCAAGGCAGATTCATTTCCTGTCTCAAAGGCTCGCGAATCAAATCGCAGCCGGTGAGGTGGTTGAACGCCCGGCCAGCGTTGCCAAAGAATTAATTGAAAACTCACTTGATTCCGGCGCGTCAATAATTGATGTTGACTGCGAGGCGGGTGGTGTTGGTCGGATTCGTGTTCGTGATAATGGTTTCGGTATTGAGGCTTCAGAGCTGCCCCTGGCGTTGTCGCGTCATGCTACCAGTAAGATTCAGGATCTTGATGATCTGGTAGCGGTTCAGACTCTTGGGTTTCGTGGGGAGGCGCTTGCGTCGATCGCATCGGTCTCTCGGCTAGACCTTACATCAGCAGTCAAAGGCGCGTCGGGTGCCAGGGTTAAGGTTGAAGGCCGCGGAATGGAACCCATTATTGAGCTGGCATCCCACCCGTTAGGAACAACAGTCGACGTTCGGGACTTATTTTTTAATACCCCGGCCCGTAGAAAATTCCTCAAAACAGAAAAAACAGAATTTGGCCACGTCGATACTGTTGTAAGTCGGCAGGCCCTAAGTCGGTTTGACGTTGGCTTCCAATTAACGCACCAGGGACGAGTAACTCGGCAGCTACCCGCTGTAAGTTCTGAGGCTATGCGTAAAGAGAGAGTCTCTACTTTACTGGGCGCCAACTTTATGGACGCTGCGTTACCGGTTGAGGTAGAGGCTGTTGGTCTACGTTTGACTGGTTGGGCATGTCGGGCAACATTTAATCGGGCCCAGGCAGATCTCCAGTTTATTTTTGTGAATGGTCGAATTGTCAAAGATAAAATCATTTCACATGCCTTACGACAAGCTTATCGGGATGTGCTGTTTCACGGCCGAAATCCATGTTATCTGCTTTATTTGGAGTTGGATCCAGATCAGGTTGATGTGAACGTTCACCCAACAAAGCATGAGGTTAGATTTCGTGATTCTAGATTGATCTATGATCTTCTTTTAAGGGGGGTGGGCCGGGTGATTGCTGATGACCGTCCCGCATCCTCGGCGCAGAATTTTACTGATCGCCCATTGCAGGCAGAGTCGCCAATTCAATCTGGTTTGGCATTATTGAGAGCAAGTGGATCCGGAGAGGGTTATTCAATGCTTCAATCATTAATGAATAATCCAATTTCTAATCCATTGATACCGGAATTTATTGGTTCTAAAACCGCTAATGAAGATATTCCGCCGATGGGTTATGCGATCGCTCAGCTCCACGGGGTCTATATCCTCTCCCAAGCGGTCAATAGCTTGATTATTGTCGACATGCACGCGGCGCATGAACGCATTACCTACGAGGCATTGAAGCAGGCCATGGACGAAACAGGATTGGTCAGTCAGCCGTTATTAATTCCAGTTAGTATGACCGTGACAGAGAGGGAGGCTGAGTTGGTAGATGATTCGGAGACCTTATTTGCCAGTTTTGGCTTGACGGTCCGCCGTACAGGCCCAGAAACCATTCGCATTGAACAAGTTCCAGCGCTATTGGGCAATGCCTCTTATGCCGACTTGGTTAGGGATGTTTTAAGTGATTTTGCAGTGTTTGGGGTGTCAGATCGAGTCTCGTCCGCCCGGGATCAACTACTTTCTGCGATGGCATGCCATGGTTCGGTCCGGGCTAATCGATCATTGACCGTAATGGAAATGAACGCTCTATTACGTGATGTTGAGAGGACTGAGCGTTCGCAACAATGTAATCATGGGCGTCCTACGTGGACGTCAATGAGTATGCAGGAATTAGATAAATTATTTTTGCGGGGCCGCTAGATCAGCCGCCCGTTGCTAAAATTCTGATCACACCTTTAGGCTTGGAGTTAACGTTTTGAGTTAACGATGTTGGTTGGCTAAACAAGGTAGTTTCGGAGCCAAAATTATCGACAACTACAGCCCGGATTCTAATTAATTTGCCCACGTGGGTCTGAGCAAGATTCATGCTGCTTCCATAAACATCGGGTATCGCGCTCCATGAGCGTCCATTATCAGACATCTCCCAGGTGGCCCGCACGTTGGCTATTCCGTCGTCATCTGTCAGACCTGAGGTATCGATTTTAAGACGTTCGCCTTTCTTTGCTTGGCCAATGACCCTAACTTCACCCTCAACTGGATCATCAATATTTTGCACTACATTGGTTGCGGGAGTCACGAGTGTTTCTTCCGTGTCATAAGCGTCGATATAGGAAACAATAGCGCGATAGGCGAAGCCAACTTCTGGTTGGTTAAGGCGTAAGAGTGCAGGGTTGCTCGAGTTTGTCTCGTATGGTGTCCATCGTGCTGCGTCAGAAGAACGCTCCCAGTTGTAGACGAACTGGCCAACACCATCTTCATCGGAAATTCCGGAAACGTCGATTTTTATGGTGTTATCCTCGACAGGCGACCCACTTATAATTGGCAAACCTTTGGGCCGGTCATTTGAATTTTGCACAGGTCCTGTCGGTGCTGTTTCAATAACTTCGAGTGTGCCCTCGCCATCCACATATTGAATGATGACGCGAAGTGGTCTTTTGACATGGTTTTGACGTGGAGTGAACGATTGTGTGATTGCGCCATCTATTGTTTGCCATCCACCGCCTTGCAACTGGACTTGCCATTGCATTGTTAGGTCACCTAAGCCGTCTTCGTCATACAAGTTTGAAACGTCTATAACTAATGGCTGGTCTTCAAGTGGACCATTAACCGTATCTGCTAGTTCTGCCTCCGCAACCACGGCATCCTTAGTCTCTTCTGGCGGAGTGGCGATTGTTTCAGGCAGCGCCACGGTTGTTTCTTTTGGTCCGACATTGCGCGACGTTTCCGCCGAATCGTCAGCTTCTGTTTTCTTTGGATCGGCTACGCGAGCGGTCTCGACTTGGTCTGCAGCTATCGCTGCTGCTGCTGCTGCCCGCTCTGTTTGCTCTTTCGCTCGTTGCGCATAATTGGCATCAGCAATAACAACTGGCGCCACGCACACAAATACGATCGCTAAAAATTTCGCTTTGAGGTACTTTAAATACATCTGTATCCCTTTGGTATAGACGGTCCCTGGACAGAATGTACAGAAGACAACTGCATTGGGCAACGATTCTTGGCCGTGGCGGTCCTGATGCTTAACATTTTGCTAGCTTTGATAGCGTACATGAGCGTTTCTTATTGATTATTAAAGATAATGAATGTTTTGTGCTGCGCTGGTGCGGACGCACCTCGGTTTTAGTTAAAAAAGCCTAGAAAACGTTGACCTGTAGAGACCTGCAGCCTTTCGGTTTATTTTTAATCTTCTTCTAGGATATCGGTTCAAATGGCAATTGAATGTCGCTAATGGTTGTATGATAAGCAGTATTATCGGTTTGGTTTATTTTTTAGGATACGAAGGGGTGCGGAACTCTGACGGTTAGGAAAATTTTCAATACATGAGCATAGCTATCAAGGAATGGTGCCCAGGAGAGGACTTGAACCTCCACGGAGTTTCCCCCACTAGCACCTGAAGCTAGCGCGTCTACCAATTTCGCCACCTGGGCAAGGGCAATCTGAGGCGCAAAAATATAGAGAGGACTCTACCGTAAGTCAAGGATAGGCTAGACTATTGCTATGTCTAATGAACGACTTTCTCTTCTTGTTATAACCGGACCTACCGGAGTCGGTAAAACATCACTAGCGATGGGATTGGCCGACGAGGCACCTCTTGGCTTGATCAGTGCGGATTCTGTAATGGTTTATCAGGGCCTCGACATAGGATCGGCTAAGCCTTTGCCGGCAGAGCTGGAGCGTTACCCGCATGCTCTGGTAGATCTGGTGCCGCCAGAGCAAAAATTTGATGCGGGCCAGTTTGTGCAGCATGCGCGAGAGTCGATTGTGGGGTGTATTGAGAGTGGGCGAATCCCGTGCCTAGTGGGCGGAACAATCTTGTATCTGAAAGCTTTGTTGGACGGATTGGATGATATGCCAGGGTCTGACCCTATTATTCGGGCTAATATACGATCAGAGGCAAGTAAATCGGGTTGGCCTGCCGTACATTCTTGGCTAGATCGGTTGGATCCATTGGCGGCTAAAGAGATCCATCCAAATCACTCTTCGCGCATTGAGCGAGCGCTTGAGGTGGTATTGCTGACGGGTCAGTCAATTCGGGCGCATTGGAAGACATCTGCGAGACCACTTGAGCTTGATGGGAAGCCAGTCGACATACGAATATTGGTGCTTTTACCAGAAGATAGGACTGTCTTGAAGACGGCGCTTGATCAACGATTTGAACAGATGATTAAACAAGGCCTTTTAGGTGAAGTTGTTGAGCTAAAAAAAAGACCCGGCTTAACTGAGGACTGCTCATCTATCCGAAGTGTAGGATATAGGCAGGTGTGGCAATATCTTGATGGTCGGGTTGACTATCAAACTATGTGTGATCAGGCGAAGGCTGCAACAAGGCAGTTAGCAAAAAGACAACTGACTTGGCTGAGATCTTGGCGAAGTAGTACAAATACATTCATTGAGGTTGCCAACAGTATTCCAATTGAATCTGGGCGCCGGTGGCTCGGGGAGTCTTTAACGCATGTTCTTTGAGCGTGAATCTGGTGGTGAGCGTGCGATTTTATGTTCTGTGACTATCCGGGAGCCTATGTACGTTCCCGATCCAGACGAATTTCGATCTTTGGTAAAGTCTGCCGGCGCGGCTATCGTCGGTGAGCTGGCTGCACAACGCCAAAGGCCTAGTCCGGCTAACTATGTTGGCCTGGGTAAGGTCGAAGAGTTGGCAGCTCTGGTTGAGGCGGAAGAAGCTGATCTCATAATTTTTGATGGGCACTTGTCGCCAAGTCAGGAGCGTAATTTGGAATCGCAGGTCAAGGCCCGCGTGATTGATAGATCTGGTTTGATTCTTGATATTTTTGCCAGTCGAGCTCAAACTTTTGAAGGTAAGTTGCAAGTAGAGCTGGCACAGCTTAATCACATTCGGACCCGTTTGGTCCGCGGCTGGACTCACTTGGAGCGTCAGAAGGGCGGTATTGGGTTGCGAGGCCCTGGGGAGACTCAGCTAGAGACTGACCGTCGCTTGATCGCAGTACGTATGACTTCGCTTAAAAACCGATTAGAAAAGGTACGAAAAACTCGTGAGCAGGGTCGTCGGGCGAGGCGGCGAAATGCACTGCCAACTGTAGCATTGGTGGGTTACACCAATTCGGGTAAGTCGACGCTTTTTAATCGACTTGCTGAGGCAGATATCTTTGCCGCAGACCAGTTATTTGCCACGCTTGATCCCACGCTACGCAAAATTACATTACCTGGCGGCGCGACTACAATACTTGCAGATACTGTGGGTTTTGTACAAAACCTGCCGCATGCTTTGGTGGATGCCTTTAGGGCAACCCTTGAGGAGGCTGCTGAGGCTGATGTGCTGTTGTTTATTCAGGATGGTGCGCATGAAGATCGCTTGATGCAGGAGAAGGCTGTGCTGGATGTTTTACAAGAGATTGGCGCTGGTGACGTGCCAAGAATTGTTGTGATGAATAAGGTTGATAAGCGCCCTGAAGTAAGGCCCGGCGCCGATGAGTTGGCTCGAGTATGGATTTCGGCTTCAACCGGTGCTGGCTTGAGCGACTTAAAAGATGCGATTGCGGACGCTATTGGGCAGCATCCAGAAGAGTTGCAATTAATATTGACTCCTTCTGAAGGCAAGCTCAGGGCTCGCTTATATGATGAAGCTGATGTGTTGAGTGAATCCCCGACAAATTTGGGTGAAATTTGTTTAACTGTTCGAATTTCTGAAGCTCGCCTGAGCACATTGCTTCGGGAGGTTGGTCGAAGTTCCCCTCACTGAATGTGACGCAGGGCCTTTCGGGAGAATTCATGACGAACCAAGATCAATCGCTAGAACAATTAAAAACACCTCCGCACTCTAGAGAAGCTGAGCAGTCTTTATTAGGTGGGTTGCTGCTCGATGCTAATGCTTGGGATGATGTCGCGAGCGTGGTGACGCGAGATGATTTTTATCTGCCGCAGCATCGCTTGATATTTGAGTCGATACTGCGTGTGTTTGAACGCAATCAGCCAATTGATGTACTGACTGTTTCAGAACAGCTCGAAACCATGGAAGAATCCGAAAATGCCGGAGGCCTCGGATATTTATCTGAAATTGCGGCTAGTGCATCCAGCGCGAGCAATGTAACTGCTTATGCTGAAATCATACGAGACCGATCTGTTCTTCGTCAGCTCATTCGAGTGGCAGGTGAAATCTCCGAAAATGCGCGACGCCCTGTTGGGCGTAGTGTGGGTGAAATTCTTGATGAAGCGGAATCTAAGGTCTTTAAGATAAGCGAAGAGCGGCCGTCTCGAGGCGGCCCTGAAGCGGTTAATCATTATTTAAAGTTGGCACTAAAACGAATCGATGATCTGTATGCGTCGGACTCGGCGATAACTGGTGTATCAACAGGATTCAAAAAGCTTGATGAGATGACTGCTGGCCTTCAATCATCTGATTTGGTAATTGTTGCCGGCCGCCCATCTATGGGTAAGACAGCATTTGCTATGTGTCTCGTGGAGTCTTGCCTGATTAAGTCTGAAAAGCCGACATTGGTGTTTTCCATGGAAATGCCGGGCGAATCTATTGTAATGAGAATGCTCTCCTCTTTAGGGCGAATAGATCAAACAAAGGTTAGAACGGGCAAACTTAGTGATGAGGATTGGCCGCGGTTAACATCTGCATTTAGCTTGTTAAATGAAAAGCCACTGTATATCGATGATACGCCAGCGTTGACGCCCACTGAATTGCGTTCGCGAGCCCGGCGCATCGCCCGACAGCATCCGGAAGGTATTGGCATGATCATGATCGATTATATTCAGCTTATGCAGGTCGCAGGAACCGGTGAAAATAGGGCAGGAGAGATTTCCGAGATTTCTCGCTCACTTAAGGCTCTGGCAAAAGAGCTTGAATGCCCCGTAGTTGCACTCTCCCAGCTTAATCGTTCACTGGAGCAGAGGCCCAATAAGAGGCCCGTGATGTCAGACTTGAGAGAATCAGGTGCAATCGAGCAGGATGCGGATTTAATCTGTTTTATCTATAGGGATGAAGTTTACAACGAGAATACTGAATATAAGGGCATTGCCGAAATTATTATCGGCAAACAGCGAAACGGACCGATTGGCACCACGCGACTCGCATTTCTGGGCCAGTACACACGCTTTGAGGACCTTGCTGAAGGGTTCTATGAGGATTATCCGCATGAGTAACTCGCTACAAGATCAACTGCTTTCATTGGGAGTTGCCGATAAGAAAAAAGTGAAGCAGGCGAGGCATAAACAGCGTTTAGAAGGCCAGGTAAGAGAAAAGCGTGCGTCTGTTCAGGAAAGTCTGGCGGAAAGTCAAAAAAAGGCTCGAGAGGAAAAAAAGGCCCGAGATAAGTCTTTGGCAGTTGACCGCGACGCAAAGCGTCTGCACGCCGAGCGTTTAGCGCAGGTGCGTGATATGGTCAAATCGAGTTCGCTGGATCGAGGTCTTGTGTCGACACGTGTTGATTTTCGTTTTCCTTATGGGAAGAAAATTCGGCCGTTTCCGGTGTCAGCTGAAGTGCGTGAGAGACTGGCAAAAGGACAGGCTGGACTACTGGAGATTGATGGAGCGATATTGATTATCCCGCGTGACGTGCTTCAGCGTTGTCTTGACCGACTCGACGGACAGGCCATTTTCACTCATCTCGCTAAGCTCGATATCGATGATGAAAACTACCCGCCGATTCCTGATGATCTTGACTGGTAAATGTCTGCCGACGAAATAGCCGCCATGACAGCATCTGCTTGTTTTTCTGTTGAATAAATTGTGGCTGTCGAGCATGCTTTTTTGAGTTCACTAATTTTCTTTATTGCGGAAATGATTCCTAAGAGGGTCTGAATTTCCACCTGTACTATATTTGTCTGAACGGCAACCATGTCGTCACGAAAATGGACTATTTCTGCAACAAAATTGACTCAAAAATTATCGAAAAGTCCGTATTCGTTTGCAGCAATATTTAAATTGCCTTGTGTCGCTGTATTTCGGGTGCTAGTTTTTGGTTTAATGGAAGCGGGTTCGCTTGAAAAGATAGAGGGGTAATTATAATCCCTTTGATATTTTATAGTGCTTAGAGATTAATCTGACCCATCTAAATTTGGAAATAATGTTTATTCAGGAGTGAATCCATGAAATGTTCGTTTAAAATTATAACTGGCCTAGTGGCCGTTGCTTTTGGAGCGGCCCAAGTCGCTAGTGCAAGTACGCTCGACGATGTGAAGGCACGTGGCGCACTCAAATGCGGTATTAGTGGTGGCGTACCAGGCTTTTCATCGCCCAATGATGCAGGCCGAATGGTAGGTATTGACGCGGCTGTTTGTGATGCTGTTGCGGCTGCCGTGTTGGGCGACGCAAGCAAGGTCACCTTTATTCCTTTAACTGCGAAAGAGCGTTTCACTGCTTTATCATCGGGCGAAGTTGATGTGCTGTCTCGTAATACTACGCACACGCTTACGCGTGAAGCGTCGTTGGGTCTGAACTTTACCTATTATAATTATATTGATGGTCAAGGCTTTATGGTCAAGAAAGACTCAGGTATCAAGTCTGCACTTGAGCTTGATGGTGCAAGTATCTGCGTTCAGGCAGGCACAACCACTGAGCTGAATATGGCCGATTATTTCCGTAATAACAAGATGGACTTCAAGCCAGTCGGCTATGAAACGTCAACTCAAACACGTGAGGGATTCGAAGGAGGTGCTTGTGATGTACTGACTTCTGATAAGTCTCAGCTTGCAGCACTTCGGACAGAAATGAAGAATCCGAACAATGCTACGCTTCTTCCGGAGACTATTTCGAAAGAGCCGCTTGGACCTGTAGTTCGTCAGGGTGATGATCAATGGATGGATATCGTGGCATTTACGCTTTACGCATTGATCAATGCAGAAGAGCTTGGCATTACATCTAAGAACGTCGATGAGATGAAGAGCAATCCACCAAGTCCTAGTGTTGCTCGAATCCTCGGTACTGAGGGCAATACAGGAGAGCTTCTCGGATTAGGTGCGGACTGGGCATATAATGCGATTAAGCAAGTGGGTAATTATGGAGAAATTTACGCAAATACTGTAGAGCCGATCGGTATTCCACGTGCTGGTTCAGTTAATGATTTATGGACTCGCGGCGGAATTCTTTACGCCCCACCTGTTCGCTAATCATACTAAATCTAAGGACCGGGCAACGCCCGGTCTTCTCTATTAATAACTGGACACAGCAGTGACAGACCGAGTACGTATCCCGCTTCACCGTGACCCTAAAGCACGCGCTATAGCAATTCAATTGATTGCTTTATCTCTTGTCGTTTACGGTGCTTATTCTTTGTTCCAAACAACTGTTGGGAATTTGGTTGCTCGTGGCATACAAACGGGCACTAGTTTTTTTGATGAAGTCGCGCCATTCAATATTGGGTTTAGTCCACT
>Ga0209192_10001931_pt1 | contig 15568 bp, 14 predicted proteins | sample ArcticOcean_MG_C_11_FD_187433 | JGI IMG/M metagenome (GOLD analysis project Ga0209192, IMG submission 187433) | Marine microbial communities from western Arctic Ocean - ArcticOcean_MG_CB2_154 (SPAdes) (version 2) | ecosystem: Environmental > Aquatic > Marine > Oceanic | place: Arctic Ocean... | reverse complement strand
GCAAGTGTTAGTGCTAAAGCAAACTTTGTGTTATTAAAGGATACCGTTACGGCATTAGAGAAAGAAGTGTTTTTTAAAGAATTATTTATAAATTTAAACAAAATAAAATTTTAATAAGTTTTTCACCTCTGTGTAGAAATCTAACAGACAAAACAGTATGTCAAAAGAAATAGAACACAAATTAAATAAGATACCGGTATTAAATATCTTAGTAAAATTTGGCAAGAAAATTAAAATTCCAGGTTTAGAAGGCATGTCTTTGTATGATGTCTTAGAGATGTATATTATTGGAATTGTAGAAGGCGCTTTAACTACAAGGGCTGGCGGAATAGCATACAGTTTCTTTATGGCAATTTTTCCATTTTTGTTATTTATTTTAACCTTAATACCTTATATACCTGTAGAGGGTTTTCCAGAAGGTTTATTCTCTTTTATCAAAGATGTTTTACCACCTCAAACTTTTGATGCTGTAAATTTAGTAATTGTAGATATTGTAAATAATCAATATGGTGGTTTGCTTTCTTTTGGTTTTTTAGTATCTATATTTTTAATGACAAATGGTATTAACTCAATTTTTAGTGGATTCGAATATTCTTATCATGTAAAAGATGTTAGAAATATTTTTAAGAGTTATTTTGTTTCCATAGGGGTTTCTTTATTACTCTCTTTTTTCTTAATAGTAACGGTTGCTTTGGTTATTTTATATCAAGTAGCTTTATTAAAAATAGACGAAAAGGGTTGGTTTAATACCACCGATTTAGATTTATTTTATTACGGAAGAGGAGTACTGTTTTTAGTGATGATATTTACTATTGTTTCATTACTATTTAGATATGGCACAAAACAAGGTAAAGAAACAAGGTTCTTTTCTGCAGGTGCTCTTTTAACAACAATTGTATCTTTGTTTACCTTTTATTTATTTGGTATTTATGTAGTAAAATTTGCACAATACAACCAATTATACGGTTCTATTGGTACGCTGTTAATTTTAATGCTATTCGCTTGGCTAAATGCAATTATTCTATTATTGGGTTTCGAATTAAATGCTTCTATCTACAGTTTAAGGCAAAGAAATAAAACAGATATAACTGCTTAAAAATCGCAACTTTTTCACGATATTTGTACTTGCAATTTTGAATCTTAAATCGTGAATTTTGAGTGATTAGTTTTGAGTGGCAACATTAAAAACTATAAATTAAGAACTAAAAATAAATTAATGAAACCAAGCATCCCCAAAGGAACTAGAGATTTTTCGCCAATAGAAGTTGCAAATCGTACATTTATTATGCAAACGATTAAAACTGCTTTTGAAACCTTCGGATTTCAACCCATAGAAACTCCAAGCTTTGAAAACTCAGGGACCTTAATGGGTAAATATGGGGAAGAAGGAGATCGACTTATTTTCAAAATTTTAAATTCAGGTGACTTTCTAAAGAAGGCAGATGATGCACTTTTAAGTGAGAGAGACAGTTTAAAAGTAACTGCTCAGATTTCTGAAAAAGCGCTGCGTTATGATTTAACAGTCCCATTTGCAAGATATGTTGTACAACACCAAAACGAAATTACATTCCCTTTCAAAAGATACCAAGTACAACCCGTTTGGAGAGCAGATAGGCCTCAAAAAGGACGTTTTAGAGAGTTTTTTCAATGTGATGCAGATGTTGTAGGTAGCAAGTCTTTGTGGCAAGAGGTAGAGTTTATTCAATTATATGATGCGGTTTTTAGCAAGCTTGGTTTGGCAGGAACTACTATTAAAATAAACAATCGGAAAATACTTTCTGGTATTGCAGAGGTTATAGGTGCAAAAGATAAATTAATCGATTTTACGGTTGCTTTAGACAAGCTAGATAAAATTGGTAAAGACGGTGTTATAAAAGAAATGTTATTTAAAGGAATTACGGAAGAGGCGATTGAAAAAGTACAGCCTTTGTTTGACTTTACAGGTTCAAATGCAGATAAATTGACTTCTTTAGAGAAAATGTTATCAACTTCTGAAGAAGGGAGAAGTGGGGTAGAAGAGCTTCGTTTTGTGATTAATGCAATTGGTGAATTAGGTTTAGAAACAGCCGCTCTGCAAGTTGATGTAACTTTAGCAAGAGGGTTAAATTATTATACAGGTGCAATTTTTGAAGTTGCTGCGCCAGAGGAGGTTAAAATGGGTTCTGTTGGTGGTGGTGGAAGATATGACGATTTAACAGGAATCTTTGGTTTAAAAGATGTCTCTGGAGTTGGAATTTCTTTTGGATTAGATAGAATTTATTTAGTTTTAGAAGAATTAGGTTTATTTAAAGTAGTTGATTTACCAAAACCAAAAGTTATTTTCTTAAATTTTGACGCTACTACAGATATGCTGAAAATGAAAGCGATACAGAGTTTAAGAGCAAATGGAATTAAATCCGAGTTTTATCCAGATTTAGGGGTAAGCAATAAACAAGAGAAGCGTCAATGGAAATACGTTGCTAGCAGAGCAATACTATTTGTGGTTTCTAAAGTAGAAAATGATGTTTTTACATTAAAAAACATGAATTCTGGTGCGCAAACAAATTGCTCTTTATCAGAATTAGTAGAAAAATTAAAATAATACGTTGTAAACACGTAAATTTGCACTTTAATATAGAATGAAATGTTTGAATTGAACAGCAAAATGAATGACGAGAGAATTGAAGAAATAGGGGAGAATCATGTGGCAACTTCGGCAGAAAACCCGATAAGACCAGATGCATTTGATATTTCTGACGAAGAAAAAATAGTAAAAATTGAAAAGTCTGTAAAAGATATTTTACACACTTTAGGAATGGATTTAACAGATGATAGTATCCAAGGAACTCCAAAAAGAGTTGCAAAAGCGTTTATAAACGAAATGTTTATGGGCTTGAATCCTAAAAACAAGCCAAAGGCTTCTACGTTTGACAATAATTACAATTATGGTGAAATGCTAGTTGAGAAGAATATAGTCCTGTATTCTACCTGTGAGCACCATTTATTGCCAATTATTGGTAGAGCCCATGTTGCTTATATTTCTGGCGGTAAAGTAATCGGACTCTCTAAAATGAATAGAATTGTAGAGTATTTTTCTAAAAGACCACAGGTACAAGAGCGTTTAACAATGCAAATTGTACAAGCAATGCAAGAGGCTTTAGGAACAAAAGATGTTGCTTGTGTTATAGATGCAAAACATTTATGTGTAAATTCTCGAGGTATTAAAGATATTGAAAGTTCTACTGTAACTTCAGAGTTTGGTGGGAAATTTAAGGAGAAAGAAACAAAGAAAGAGTTTTTACAATATTTACAAATGGATACTCCCTTCTAAGTTTTAGAATAAATTTAAACACAATAAAAAAAACCGTTTAGAGATTCTAAACGGTTTTTTTTTAATATTCTAATAATAAAGAAAATTAAAGTAAATTAATTTTGCACTACAACCCATTCTCCTTTTTCAATTAAAGGAATGGCTTGTTTATATTTCACTTCTTTTTGTTCGCCGCTCAGCACGTTTTTTATTGTAACACGCTCGTTTCTTCCAATTTTTGGTTGGTCTCTTACAACAGTCTCAATAGGTTCAGATTGCTGTCTAGAGTTTGAAATAGCCTGTTCACTTGAGTTCTGAACATCTGCTTTACTTGTGTTTAAACGCTCTTTTTTACGATCTCTAGCCTCAGAAATTTGATTGGATTGTGCCGGTAATTCTCCTTTAAATAAGAAAGACAACACTTCTTTATTAATTTCATCTACAGTAAGTTTAAACAATTCAAAAGCTTCGAACTTATAAATTAATAAAGGATCTTTCTGCTCATAAGATGCATTCTGAACAGAATGTTTCAGTTCATCCATTTTACGCAAATGGTCTTTCCAATTTTCATCTATGATTGCCAGTGTAATATTTTTCTCAAAATCTGTAACTAAACTCTTACCTTCAGTTTCATATGCTTCTTTCAGGTTGGTAACTACTTGTAAAGACTTAATTCCGTCTGTAAAAGGAACTACAATACGTTCATATTTATCACCTTCATTTTCGAAAACATCCTTAATAACTGGAAATGCTAAAACAGCATTTCTTTCAATCTTATTTTTATAATGTTCAGAAACAATATCAAATAATTTATCTGCAATTTCTTTTTCTGTTAATTTTTCGAACTCTTCCTCAGAAATAGGAGAGGTCATTGAAGAAAACTTAATCAACTCAAACTCGAAGTTCTTAAAATCTTTAGCTATTTTATTGTTATTGATAATAGACTCGCATGTTTCGTAAATCATGTTTGCAATATCAACTTGCAAACGTTTACCATCTAAAGCGTTGCGCCTTCTCTTATAAACAAACTCACGCTGAGCGTTCATAATATCATCATATTCTAACAAACGTTTTCTAATTCCGAAGTTATTTTCTTCTACTTTCTTTTGTGCTCTTTCAATAGATTTAGAAATCATAGAGTGCTGAATTACTTCCCCCTCTTTTAGTCCCATTCTATCCATCATTTTTGCAATTCTGTCAGATCCAAAAAGACGCATTAAATTGTCATCTAAAGCTACGTAAAATTGAGTTGACCCAACATCACCTTGTCTACCTGCACGTCCACGTAATTGTCTATCTACACGTCTAGAATCATGTCTTTCTGTACCAATTATAGCCAAACCACCAACATCTTTTACTTCGTTAGTCAATTTTATATCAGTACCACGTCCTGCCATGTTTGTCGCAATAGTTACAACACCAGGTTTACCTGCTTCTGCAACTACATTTGCTTCACGTTTGTGTAATTTTGCATTTAAAATATTATGAGGAATTTTACGCATTTGTAACATTCTACCCAATAATTCTGATATCTCTACAGAAGTTGTACCCACTAAAACAGGGCGCTTCTGCTCTACTAAAACAACAATATCCTCTATTACTGCATTGTATTTTTCTCGCGCCGTTTTGTATACTAAATCTTCTTTATCATCTCTTTGAATAGGTCTATTTGTAGGGATCTCTACAACATCTAGTTTATAGATTTCCCATAATTCGCCAGCTTCAGTAATTGCAGTTCCTGTCATACCAGACAGTTTACGGTACATTCTAAAGTAATTCTGTAATGTAACAGTTGCAAAAGTTTGAGTTGCATCTTCTATTTTTACATCTTCTTTTGCTTCAATTGCTTGGTGTAAACCGTCTGAATAACGACGACCGTCCATAATACGACCCGTTTGTTCATCAACAATCATTACTTTATTTTCCATTACAACATATTCAACATCTTTTTCAAAAACAGTATATGCTTTTAAAAGTTGATTCATTGTATGAATACGTTCACTCTTAATACTAAAATCTTTGTATAGTTCTTCTTTTTGACTCGCTTTTTCTTCTGGTGTGTTTTCAGAAGTATCAATCTCACCAACCTTTACACCAATATCTGGTAAAACGAAAAAGTTTTCATTGCTCGTTTTTTCTGATAAGTGGGCAATACCTTTATCTGTTAAATCTATCTGGTTATTTTTTTCTTCAATAACAAACCACAACTCTTCATCTACTTCTGGCATTAACTTGTTGTTGTCTGCCATATAATAGTTTTCTGTCTTTTGAAGAATCTGTTTTGTTCCTTCTAGAGATAAAAACTTAATTAATGCTTTGTTCTTTGGCAGTCCTCTAAATACTCTTAATAATTGAAAACCTCCTTCTTTAGTATCTCCTGCAGCAATTAATTTTTTAGCCTCTGCTAAAACGCTTATTAAATACTTACTCTGAATACCAACAATATCATTTACTAAAGGCTTTAGCTCATTAAATTCATGTCTGTCTCCTTGTGGAACAGGACCTGATATAATTAACGGTGTTCTAGCATCGTCAATTAAAACAGAATCTACTTCATCTATAATTGCGTAATTTGGTGCTCTTTGAACTAAGTCATCTTTAGAACTTGCCATATTATCACGCAAATAGTCAAACCCAAATTCGTTATTTGTTCCGTAAGTTATATCTGCGTTGTATGCTTTTCTTCTTGCATCAGAATTTGGTTGGTGATAATCGATACAGTCTGTAGAGAAACCATGGAACTCAAAAATTGGTCCCATCCAAGCTTTATCACGCTTTGCTAAATAGTCATTTACAGTAACTAAATGCACTCCGTTTCCGGTCAATGCATTTAAATAAACAGGCAAGGTAGAAACCAATGTCTTTCCTTCACCAGTCATCATTTCTGCAACTTTTCCTTGGTGTAAAACAGAACCACCAATTAACTGCACATCATAATGAATCATGTCCCAGGTAACAGGTTTCCCTGCAGCATCCCAAGAATTTGCCCAAAAAGCTTTGTCTCCTTCTAGGGTTATATGGTCTCTTTCTCCAGATAGCTCTCTATCAAAAGGCGTTGCCGTCACTTCAATTTCTGTACTTTCTACAAAACGTTTTGCAGTCTCTTTAACAACCGCAAAAGCTTCTGGCATAATCTCTAATAATGTAGCCTCAGAAACCATATATGCTTCATCCTTTAAAGTATCTATCTCAGCATAGATATCTTCTTGTCTATCAATATCTGCTTTTATAGCTTCTTCTTCTAATGCAGCAACAGTGTCATCGAACTCTTTGGTGGCGGTTTTTATTCTTGTTTTAAACTCGGTAGTTTTTGCTCTTAACGCATCATTAGAAAGTTTAGAAACCGCTGTTTCAAATTTATTAACATCGTCTACAACTGGTTGTAAAATTTTTAAATCTTTCTGTTGTTTGTCTCCGACAAAAAGTTTTATTACTGAATTTAAAATACTCATTATATTTATGTTTTTATCAGCAAAAAATGAAGCTGAATTATTGTTTTGTATATCAGGCTTTTACAAGCTAGAGGAATCATATTTACTTTTGTTAAAACAAAAACAAAAAAAAAGCCTCTATAGAGACTTTTTATATTTAAATTGTTTTTTTAGTATTCGTCCTCGTTCCAAAGATAATCATCTTCAGTGGGATAATCTGGCCAAATCTCAACAATTGAGTCATATGCGTCACCTTCATCTTCAATATCTTGTAGGTTTTCTACTACTTCTAAAGGAGATCCAGTTCTAATAGCATAATCAATTAACTCGTCTTTGGTTGCTGGCCAAGGTGCATCTGCTAAATAAGATGCTAATTCTAATGTCCAATACATTTCTTAATGTTTAATTTTGTGCAAAAATAATTTTTTTGCTGAATTATGCAAGTCTTTTTTAAGAAATTTATTGTGAAGTTATTTTAAATTTTTATGAATTGCTTAAAATCAGTACTTTAAGTAAAATATATTTTTTAAAATTTCTCCAGCTCGATAAAAAAAGAACGTTTTAATTTTTCTCAGGAATCCACTTTAATTCTTCTATTTCTAAATCATTAGACAATTTTCGTGCCAATACAAAAAGGTAGTCAGACAGTCGGTTTAAATATTTTAGTATGTCATTATTTATAGCTTCTTGATCATTTAATTCTACAGATAGACGTTCTGCACGTCTACAAACACATCTAGCAACGTGACAAAATGACACTGCTTGATGGCCGCCAGGAAGAATGAAATGGGTCATTTGAGGAAGTGCTTCATCCATTTTATCGATTTCATTTTCCAAAAAAAGAATAGACATATCATTAATTTTAGGAATATTTAAACGCTCTTTTCCAGATTTCAAGGTTTCTTTTTCTGGCGGAGTAGCCAACATCGCTCCTAAAGTAAATAATTCATTTTGAATCTTTAAAAGCGCTTCTTTTGAATCTGTTGAAATTTCTTGATCTTTTATTAAACCAATATATGAATTTAATTCATCTACAGTTCCATAACTTTCAATGCGTAAATTATATTTTTTAACCCTTGTACCACCAAATAGGGCAGTTGTTCCTGCATCACCAGTCTTAGTATATATTTTCATTTTTATTGTATAGTTTTAACTTATCAAAGTTACAAAGTTTAAAAATCATAACATTTATTATTTATATGTTTTAACAGATAAATAACTAGATTCTTATTTTAAAGTGTTCTTTTGCCTGTTCTTTTCTAAAGAAAATTACTCCAAAGTAGAAAAGATCTAAACTAACTTTTACTTTTGGATGATTTTTTATAGATGACCAGTTTTTTATGGTTTCTGAGTTCTCATAGATATCATTAAAAATAAAAAAAGAGTTGTTATTAATTGTTTTCAAACAGGTGTTAAAAGTTTTAAGGGTTGTTTGATTTTTGTGGAAGAATACACAATCAAATTTTCTATTCAGTGTAACTTCTGAAATTTCTAGAGGAGTATTTGCTATAGTTGTAACAAATAAATTACTAAAATTCATTGCAAGTGTAATAACTCCTAAATCTAAAGAATTAGCAATTTCTAAATTGCTTTTTGGCTTAAAATAATGAATAAGTTTTAGTAATATTTTCGCTTTTTTATGAGAATTTTTTATTTTTTTATTTTTAAGTAATTTATTATTAAAGGTTTGAAAGGTTTTCCATGAGTTTTTATCTATTTTTTTGTACAAACATTTTGTAACTATTTGATAAACAAAAGGAGAATGCACTCCGTGTTGATTGCTAGATTTTAATAAGAATTGAAAGTATTTTATTTGTCGGTAGAACATGTGCTAAAATGAACAACGAAATTAAAATAAAAATATAGCTTTACACTTATAAAAAAGATATTTGTGATGGTAGTGATTTATTCACCCATTAACTTTTTAAATTTATCTATAAACAGCCCAATGTGATAACCGTCCATAAGCCCGTGGTGCACGTGAATAGAAATTGGCATTGATTTTATCCCATTATCTTCAGTAATCTTCCCGAACGAAATTTTAGGACAACTATCTGGATGCGAAAAATTTCTTGCGTGTGAAACACTTGTAAAATCAATCCAAGGAATGGCTGAAAAGTGAATAACATTTTCATCGGAAACTGCTGAAAAAAGACTGTTTGTATTTTGAACTCTTTCTATTTCCTCTAACGCTTTTTCGTAGAACATGTCTTCGTCTTCAAAATAATCCATATAAGAAAATCCGAACGTCCCATTTGATCTTTTTATGGTTGGTGAAGCGTTTACGATATCAAATTCATAAGCTTGTTTATCTATTATTCTGTACTTAAAATTATCAATTTCGTTTGCCGTTTTCAACGCTTGGTATAGATAATAAAGAAAGAATGAAACTTGTTTTTCTTTTGCTTTCAAATAGGCTTTTGAGCAGTCCACTTTAGACGTAACTCCAAAAAATGGTTCGGAAAATTGAGAAAAAAAATGAAAATGTTCTTTTCTGTTCCAATTTTCTATATCGATTAATTTTTTCGTTTTCATTTTAAAAAAACTTGTGATTTTGTTTACTAACTTTAGTTAAATATAAGATTATTTTTAGTGATAAATACCGCTCTAACCTCGCTTAACGGTGTAAAGATACGAATTGATTAAAAGGTAGTTGTTAATTGCATTGAAACTTCTATTTCAAAGTCTAGATCTCCTGCATCTGAAATTCCCGTTCCAGAAAATTGAATTATCAATGAAGTATTGTTTAAAAAATTAGCCTCAAGTTGATTTAAAATGACTTCGTCTGTAATTTCAAATACTGATGAATTTGACGCTTCAGTTGCAATATTTACATTAGAAATCGTGGCAATTACGTTTCCTTGAATAATAATCGAGGCTGTTTCTATTATAGCATTTGTATTCCCATCTACATTTTTAAATTGATAACTTAAAGAATCTATGTTTATAGAGGAAATAGTATCAAAGTTTGAAACTATTTCAGTTATATCTTCGCTTGTTGTTTGGTCATAATCTACAGATGCTCCATTTGTTTGTGGAAAATTAACAATTATAGATTCGTTAATGAATGTGCTTGCTGTAATTTGAACTGTATCGGAATCTTCACAAGAGGTAATTAAAACAAGTGCAAAAAACATGGTAACTAATTTTTTCATTTTTAATTTTAATATTTTATTTTGTCTTGCTTTTCTGTCCATTTCTCAAAGGGTTCTAACGCAATTTTTCTTCCTACTTGTTCAAACGGAATACTTCTTTCTTCATAAGGAAGTGGGATTTCTTTATAAATAAATGCATCATCAAAACCTATATTTGCAGCATCTTGTTGGTTGCTTCCATAATACACTTTGTTTGGTCTAGCCCAGTAAATTGCTCCTAAACACATCGGGCAAGGTTCACAAGAAGTATAAATAATACAACCATCTAATTGAAAAGAGCCTATATTTTTACAGGCATCTCTGATTGCTGTTACTTCTGCATGGGCAGTTGGGTCATTGGTAGAAGTTACTTTATTATTACCACTTCCAATAACTTCACCATCTTTTACTATAATACAACCAAAAGGGCCACCTTCATTATTACTCATTCCTTGCAAAGCAGCTTTTACTGCGGTACTCATAAACTCTTCATGATTTGTCATAAACTTCAGTATTCTATATTTAGTTGGCATAGCCAAACATTTATCTTTTAAAGGCCACCAGTCATGTTTTCTGGTTTTACCCATTCGTCAAACTCTTCTGCGGTAACATAACCTAAACGGACAGCTTCAATTTTTAATGTTGTGCCGTTTTCGTGGGCAGTATTTGCTATTTCTGCAGCTTTATAATACCCTATTTTGGTGTTTAAAGCAGTTACTAGCATTAAAGAATTGTTTACCAATTCAGTTATTCGGGCATGGTTAGGCTCAATTCCTGCAGCACAGTTTACATCAAAAGATACACAAGCATCTCCAATTAATTGAGCAGATTGTAAAACGTTTGCTGCCATCATTGGTTTAAAAACATTTAATTCGTAATGCCCTTGTGTACCACCAACAGTTACAGCAACATCATTACCCATAACTTGAGCACAAACCATAGTAATAGCTTCTGCTTGCGTAGGATTTACCTTTCCTGGCATAATAGAACTTCCCGGTTCATTTGCAGGAATAATTAATTCTCCAATTCCAGATCTTGGTCCAGAAGCCATCATTCTAATATCATTAGCAATTTTATTCAAAGAGACTGCTACTTGTTTTAAAGCACCATGTGTTTCTACTAGGGCATCATGTGCTGCTAAAGCTTCAAATTTATTTTCTGCAGTTATAAATGGTAGCTCTGTAAATTCTGCAATATATTTCGCAACCAATACATCATAACCTGCAGGTGCATTTAATCCTGTTCCTACAGCGGTTCCTCCAAGAGCTAGTTGACTTAAATGTTCTAAAGTATTATTTAATGCTTTTAATCCAAAGTTTAATTGCGCTACATAACCAGAAAATTCCTGACCTAGAGTAAGAGGAGTAGCATCCATTAAATGGGTTCTTCCAATTTTAACAACGTCTTTAAATGCTTCTGATTTTGCTTTTAATGTATCTCTTAATTGCTCAATCCCCGGAATTGTATTTTCTACAATTTTCTTAAAAGCAGCAATATGCATTCCTGTTGGAAAGGTATCGTTAGAAGATTGCGATTTATTTACATCATCATTTGGTTGAATGGTTTTTTCGCCTTCACCAATTATATGACCTGCAATTTCATGAGCTCTATTAGCAATAACCTCATTTACGTTCATGTTAGATTGCGTTCCAGAGCCTGTTTGCCAGATTACTAAAGGAAACTGGTCATCTAGTTTACCTTCTAAAATTTCATCGCAAACTTGTGCTATTAAATCTCTTTTTTCTAATGTTAATACCCCTAATTTACAATTTGTATACGCTGCAGCTTTTTTCAAATAAGCAAATCCATATACAATCTCTAAAGGCATTGAAGCTGCTGCACCAATTTTAAAGTTGTTACGCGAGCGTTCTGTTTGTGCACCCCAATATTTATCTGCAGGAACTTCTACTTTCCCCATGGTGTCTTTTTCAATTCTATATTTCATAATAAAAGAGTATAATTTTAAGATATACAAATTTACAAAAAACTAAGCAGATTCGTTATTAACGAGTAGTATAAAATACTATTGAAAAATTTTAGTTTAAGATAGCAGAATTTGAAAATATATCTTATTTTTGCTTTATCAATTATTAAAATTATTATAATGTTAGATTTTTCTCAATTTTCAGGATTGGTTTTATTCATGTTTGTTTTTACAGCTGGTTTTTGGTTGTTAATCTTTTTATTAACATTTGTAGTTCCTTATTGGATTGGTGGAACTATCTGGGAGAATTTAAAATTAAAAAAAGAAGCAAAGCAAGCTGCCAAAGGAAAGTAGTTTTCTTAAAATATATAGTATAAAAAAAACTCGTTCAATACATTGATCGAGTTTTTTTAGTTTCAGACTAGATGTTAAATTATGATATTTTTGAGTTTTTTGTTCTAGTCAGATTATCCCTCAAAACTTTCACCGCCATTTGTTTCTCTTCCTCCGTTTACTTTTTTCTTTTTTTGATTGAAGCGGTATACGAAGCTTATTCTAAGTTGAGGCTCTCTCCATTGGAATTCTGAATACTGTTCTAAGAAGTCTGGAATTATTGTTTTTCTTTGACTGATTCTGGTATTAAAAACATCACTAAAATTTAAACTTAAAGAAGCTTTTTCATTAAATAAATCTTTACTTGCAGCTATATTTAAACTGAAGACACCTTTGCTTTTAGTCTGTGCGTTTTCCGAAGGGCCACTATAATTCGTGTTAATCTGTAAATCTACTGCACTAGGTAAGGTGATTTTTTGATTCAATCGAATGAAATAAGAAGTGTTTTTAAAGTCGAAATTTTGCGTAACATTAGTGCTAGTATTTGTGTAATTTCCTTTGCTAGTAACATCGTATACATTAAAATCACTATTTATATTCCAAACTTTAAATGGTTTATAATTTAGTGTAAGCTCCAGACCTGTTCTTTCTTGTGTAGACAAATTAATAGGAAACCTTTTTGTAATTGGGTCACCATTATCCGTAAGCATACCTGTATCCTCTTGAATTCTTTCCCAATTATCATTACTAATATTATAATAAATAGATGTACTTATTGTAAATTTATCCCACCGTTTTAAATATCCTAAATCTATGGCATCAGTAATTACAGGATTTAAATCTATATTACCACTGTATACATTGCTTTCACTAGATCTGCTTGGAAATGGATTTAAACTTCTACCTCTGGGTCTTCTTATTCTTCTGTTATACCCTAAAGTAATATTTTCTCCGTCTTTAAATTCAAAACCAAGGTTTATGGTAGGAAATAACTTTCCATAATTTATTTTATTTTTGGTAGTACTTATTTCTTGAACAATTTCAAGAGAAGTATGTTCATAGCGCAAACCAACTAATAGAGATATTCTATTAAATTTCTGCCCATATTGCACATATGCTGCGTTTATAAGCTCTTCATAGTTGAAAGAGTTATTTAAGCCAGTATCTGGAATAAGCGGCCCGTTATTTTCAAAATCTTCTCTTTCGGCTAAGTAGAAACTATTAAAAATATCTCTGTAATTCCCTCTATAGCCAGCTTCATATTGAATATTTTCACCTACGGGGTTTACATAATCAATTTGTAATAAACCGCTGTTTTCATTTTGATTTTCAAGTACTTGCTCTAAATCGTTCAATAAATTTACTTGGGTATCTATTTCTGTAATATCATTTAAAATATCTTCTCTTTCTGAAGAGTATTGCCCATTTATAGAGAGCTTTTTTCCATTATTATCAAAATTATTTACATAATCTAAAGTATACTGAATTCTTTGTTCACTTTCACTTTCGCTTTCAGTTCTAAAAGTAGCTTCATTTAAGTCTCCTAAAACATTAAACCGATCGATTTTATTCGTGTTTACATCATCATCATTACCTCCATTAAAAACAATATTTCCAATAATACTAGAATTTTCAGTAAGGTAATACTCGGCACCAAAACTTGTAAATATAGACCTGCCTAGCCTTCCAAAATTTCTATTTTCTGTAACTTTTGCATTTTGTGCTGTATTCGAAAGAAAATCTGAATCGCTAAAAGCATTTCCAGGAGTTTCATTGTATCGAAAACCAGTATTTGTAAAAAGGTTCCATTTCTCTGTTCTCCAATTTGCATTAAAAGCAGTTCCTGCTCTCGCAGGGAAACCTAAATCTAGCTGCAAAGACCCATTAAAACCTATTAATTTGTTTTTCCTTAATATGATGTTTAAAATCCCAGCAGTACCTTCTGCATCGTATCTCGCGGATGGAGAAGTAATAACTTCTACCTTTTCAATAGCTTCTGCAGGAATTTGTCTTAATGCTTCAGCTCCATTCATGCCTACCAAAGCACTTGGTCTTCCATCAATTAATATGGTTACATTTTCATTTCCGCGCAAGCTAACAGTTCCTTCAACACTTACTTGCACTGATGGTACATTACCTAAAACATCACTTGCATTTCCACCACGAATAGATAAATCTTTACCAATATTAAATATTTTTTTATCTAAACGAATATCCACAGTAGTCTTTTCTGCTACAATAACTATTTCATCCAAACCATTCGTGGCTTCAGATAATTTTATAACTCCTAGGTCTTTGTCAGAAATAATATTTTCTTTTGGAAATTTTATAGATTGGAAGGAAATAAAAGCAACATCTATAGTATAGGTTGCTTTTGGTATTTCAATAGAAAAAGAACCATCTAAGTTTGTTACCCCTCCAGAAATATCTTTGGTAACAGTATTTTTTATAATAATTGTTGCATATTCTAAGGGTTGTTTGCTTTTAGAATCTATAACTTTACCAGAAATTATAATCGAATTTGAGGTATTTGATTTTTGAGAAAACAGTGTTGCTATTGTAAAAAAGCAACAAATAAATAAAGTAAATTTTTTAATCAAAATTTCGATGTTTTTTTATTTAGACTCCCTATTTTTCTTTTAGTTTAACTTTTCTTTAGTTAAAAAAAAGTTAAAGAGTTTAAAGCAAAATAATTTAAAGAATACTAATAATATTTTCTGGAGGTCGGCCAATAACGGCTTTGTTGTTATTAATCACAATTGGCCGCTCTATTAATTTAGGATTTGATATCATCGCTTCAATAATTTCAGCATCTGACATTTCCTTTCCTTTAAAACGCTCTTTCCAAATTGACTCTGTTTTTCTAATTAGTTGAATAGGAGTGATTTCTAATAATTTAATTATCTCTGTTAAACTTTCTGCTGATGGAATATCGTCTAAGTACCTTACTATTTCGAATTCTTTATTAGATTTTTCTATAATAGCCAAACCTTCTCTAGATTTTCTGCAACGCGGATTATGGTATATTTTTATCATTTTTTAAAGTTTATGGATTTGTGATTTCACGTGATTGCTTTAAATTTTTATTATAAACTAAGCGCTTTTCTGTCCATTTTTCATTAAATAAGATTTTAAAAACGGATCAATATCGCCATTCATAACATTATCTACATTTCCGGTTTCATAAGCAGTTCTTACATCTTTTACTAATTTATAAGGATGCATCACGTAATTTCTAATCTGACTGCCCCATTCATTTTTTAATTTACCAGACTCAATTTTATCTCTTGCTGCTTGTTGTTTTTGTAATTCAATTTCATATAATTGAGATTTCAACATTTTCATTGCAGTAGCTCTATTATCGTGCTGAGAACGAGAATTAGAACAAGAAATTTGAATTCCAGAAGGTTTATGTGTCAACTGAACTTTTGTTTCAACTTTGTTACATTTTGTCCGC
>Ga0209192_10001913_pt1 | contig 15702 bp, 19 predicted proteins | sample ArcticOcean_MG_C_11_FD_187433 | JGI IMG/M metagenome (GOLD analysis project Ga0209192, IMG submission 187433) | Marine microbial communities from western Arctic Ocean - ArcticOcean_MG_CB2_154 (SPAdes) (version 2) | ecosystem: Environmental > Aquatic > Marine > Oceanic | place: Arctic Ocean... | reverse complement strand
ATATTAACAATTGGTGCTGTACGATTTGATCCTATGGGTAGCGGCGTTGCAGAAAAATTAGAACTACGTCCTGAGATAGATTCTCAAACAGAAAAATTCGATAGACATATTAATCCAGATACACTACGGTGGTGGGGAGATCAAAGTGAAGATGCAATACAAGAGGCTATGGGAGACAATGACCGCATTCCGTTTAAAGATGCTATGGATCAACTGTACAAATTCTGTTGGAACCGCAGAGCAGTTTGGAGTAATGGTGCTGGTTTCGATATTGTTGTTGCAGAGAATGCTTTTAGGCAATTAGACAGTGCAATACCCTGGCCCTTCTATACTATAAGAGACACAAGAACAATCTTTGATCTTTGTAATGTCTCATTAAAAGATGGTAACTTTGTTACTACTCACAAGGCTGTAGAAGATGCAGAGCATCAAGCAATTGTTGTGCAACGTGCATATCAGAAACTTAAACAAGCAGGGCTTAAATGAGTATTCAGTCTGACATTGATATCGACTTCGGCGATAGAACTAAGTTACTAAAGTTAATTAAACATGTTCCTGCCGCTATGCGTGAAGTTGATCCAATGAAGAAACATCCTACTGGTGTGTACATAACAGATGTTCCTTATGATCCTGTATCTGATATGTGTTCTTTAGATTACAAAGAAGCAGATCAACGAGGCTACTTCAAGTTAGATTTACTTAATGTAAATATCTATCAAGCAGTAGAAGATGAGTTACATTTAATAAGTCTAATGGCAGAGCCTAACTGGGAACGATTAAAAGACAGAGAGTTTGTAGAACAGTTGATACATCTAAACAAACAGTTTGGTGTAATGCAAAAAATGCCTGAACCGATTGATAGTATTCCAAGACTTGCAATGTTTCTAGCAGTCATTCGTCCAGCAAAGAGAAATCTTATTGGACACACTTATAAGGACATAAGTAATACTGTGTGGATTGATAACAACACAGGATATACATTTAAAAAGTCACATGCTGTGGCATATGCACAATTAGTTGTAGTACATATGAATTTAATCGAGGAAAATAATGTCAGAACATAACGAAGTCGTAGAACGACAAAGAGTAATACTAGAAGCCGAGAAATGGGCTAAAGGTGTTAAGGGAATACATGCTCATTCTTTAACATCACTTTGGTATGAAACAAACCCAAACAGAACAGGCGATGATTTAATGGTCTGTGATGTAGAATTTAATGACGGTGTTATTGAAAGAGAGTATATTAAAACAGGTAAGGTAGAATCAATCGGCGAACATCTAACTGGTCAAGCACTCTACGATGAATTTGGAAGACACAACAGATAATGGAAGAACTTAACTTAACACTACTTAAAGAATCTGATCCTAAATTAAAACAACCATGCGAGGATTGGAACTTTAAGTTAGACGGTGATCCTACTGAACTAATCAAGGCAATGACAAAGGTTATGTTTAACCCTAATCATCCTGGCATCGGCTTAGCGGCACCTCAACTAGGTGTAATGAAAAATATATTCATTATGGGAACTGATGAAAAGTTAATGGCTTTTATCAATCCTAAAATCGATGAACTCAGAGGAGAACAAGATTTATTTTTAGAAGGGTGCTTAAGTTTCCCTGATCTTTGGTTGCATGTACGAAGACATACTGAGTGTGTAGTATCATATCATCAGATTGACGGGGAAGTTGTCAAAGAAAAACATATGGAAGGCATTCAAGCACGGGTGTTCTTACATGAATATGATCATCTATTGGGTGTCACGTTTGAAGAACGTGTAACTAGTGAATTAAGTTTAGAATTGGCTAAGAAACGTAGAGCAAAAAAGAAACGTCAAATTGCTAAGATGGCTAAAAGACTTAGTAAGTCCTCTTTACCAGCGTAATAGATTTTCTTTTGACTCTTTTCTTTTGAAAGTCAGTCATACTGACAATGGGCCCATGCAACATTGTTACAGATTTATTATTGAATGTTCTTAAGAAAGGTTTAAACAAAGACCACTCTGCTTTTAAAAACAAATGAATAGGTATCTGACGATTAGATTCCCACCACCAGACATCACCTAACTCTAAGAACTTTAGACGTTTTTCAGCATCAACTATAGCACCATAATCATAGATAGTAGTGACTAAATCATCACGGTTTTGAACAATACCTACAAAGTCTTGGCCAGCATATTGTAATACTGAAATAAACGGATGTGAGTCAGTCAGTTTTGTGAAAAAGTCTATTGGTTTTTTGTTGTCTGTCATATATGTAAAGTATTTATATGCCTCAGAAAAATGGTTATATTTCTTGGTTATGATACTCAATGATAAATATATATTATAGGAGATTAGAATTTGTGTCGTACACTACATCAGTATATACATATACAGTCAGACAAACAGTTGTTGTTTTGTCCGGAACAAGCCCGAGGAAATATATGCCAGTTTATTCAAAACCGTTAACGTTAAATAAAGGCGTGGACAATCAATTGCAGTTTCAGTTTCTGAATCAGGAACAGAAGCCTGTAGACTTATCATCTGTTGCTACAGCAAATCAACAGATATCCTTTAGGGCTATTAATTCAGATGGTACCAAAATCCTTTTGCGAAAGGCCTTGACTCCAGTACTAGATGTCAATGGTATCTTTGTTCTTAATACAACAGCCGCTGAAATTGAAGACATTGAATCACAAAAATGCTATTACTCATTAGAATGGCCAAGTGGTAATCTTAACTTACCAGTCTTTGTAGATTCTAAAGCAGGAGCGAGAGGAGACTTGAACATATTAGATTCTATTCTACCTTCTTTTGTGCCTTCACAGCAAGTTACTATACCTAGTGATCAGCCGTTTCCTTCTAATACTGCTAACGCAAATTCAGATGCAGTTACATATTTTTCAAGCATCATCAATACGCAAGACAATCCTGTGTTAACTACATCATTAGATTATGCAAACTATGTTGGCAATGTAACTATACAAGGTTCTACATTAGTTGACTCAGATTTCTATGATATCAATTCATTTCGATATGGTAATGCGGCAAATGGCAACAGTCAATCTGGAACAATTGGATACACTGTCAATGGATATCATCCATTCATTAAACTTAAATTTGAAGCAAATGTGGGTAACATAGTCACTATTTTGGCAAGATAACTTACCCATCGCACTTGTTTTAACACTCTCTTTCGTGTATAATAACAATTATGTTTGACATACTCACGGTTATACCCGGCAAAAAGAAACAGACGCAAAGTGGCTGGACATCGTTCAATGCTCCTTGTTGTTCTCATAATGGCCATAACCCTGACAAACGTATGCGTGGTGGAATCAAAGCAGACGGAGACGATTGGCAGTTTCATTGTTTTAATTGCAACTTCAAATGCGGCTTTAAACTAGGCAGAGCAATCAGTAGAAAGACTCGTTCATTCTTAACATGGTGCAACATGCCAGATACAGATATTAACAAGTGGTCTTTGCATTCTATTCAACACAAAGACTTATTAGATTCTATCTTGCATAAAAAGAAACAAATTAAATTACCTAAATTCAAAGAACAACAGATGCCAGAAGGCGAACTGATTTATACTGCGAACAAAGATCATCAAGTGTATATCGATTACTTAAACAAAAGAGGCTTACAACACAATGACTACCCTTTCATGGTCAATCCTAAAGCAGAAGGCAGAAATGCACAGGGCATTGTTATACCTTACACATATGAGAACAAAGTAGTTGGTAGTACAATTAGATTTATGGATGATAGAAATCCTAAGTTTATTAATGATCAACAACAAGGTTATGTGTTTGGTACAGACTTACAGAAAGAAGATTGGGAAGTTGTTTTAGTGTTTGAAGGTATCTTTGATGCAATATCAATGAATGGATTAGCATTGACACATGATACGATTAATGATAATCAAGTTGCTGTAATTAACAAATTGGGCAAACGTGTTATTGTCATTCCTGATCAGGACAAGACAGGATTAGGTATATGCGAAAGAGCATTAGAACTAGGTTATGATGTATCATTACCCAACTGGTCAGAAGATATTAAAGATGCAAATGATGCAGTAATTAAATACGGACGTTTGAATACACTACTAAGTATATTAGACTCCGCTACAAACAGTAAAATCAAGGTGGAAGTTATGAGGAATAAAATTGCTAAAAGAATTTAACGCAGACGTACAAGAATTGTTCTTGCGAATGATGGTAACAAACGCAGAGTTGTTTGTTAGGGTTACTAACATCTTTAACTCTGAAAACTTTGATAGAAGACTACGACCTGTTGCAGAGTTTATGAGAGAACACTCTACTAATTATAAAGTATTGCCTGACTCAACACAAATCAAAGCAACAACAGGTGAAACTATTGAGCCTGTTGCTGATTTAGATGAAGGTCATTATGAATGGTTTATGAATGAGTTTGAATCATTTACTCGTAGACAAGAATTAGAAAGAGCAATCATGGAGTCAGCAGACCTTTTAGAGAAAGGTGATTATGACCCTGTCGAAAAGTTAATCAAAGATGCAGTTCAGATATCATTACAAAGAGACTTAGGTATCGATTACTTTGAAGATCCTAGGGCTCGTCTTATGCATTTGAAATCAAGTAACGGTCAAGCATCTACTGGTTGGCCTTGTTTAGATCAAAAACTCTATGGTGGATTCAACAAAGGTGAACTACAAATCTTTGCAGGGGGTTCAGGTTCAGGTAAGTCATTGTTCATGCAAAATCTATCTGTTAATTGGGTAGAGCAAGGCTTATCAGGTGTGTACGTCACACTAGAGTTAAGTGAAGAACTATCAGCAATGCGTGTCGATTCAATGTTGACTGATACTAAAACAAAAGAAGTGTTCAGAGACTTGGACAATGTTGAAATGAAAGTAAAGATGAAACAAAAAGCATCTGGACACTTTCAAATTAAGTATATGCCGGCACAGTCTACAGTTAATGATCTTAGAGCATTTACTAGAGAACTACAAATACAAACAGGAAAGAAACTAGACTTTATGTGTGTTGACTATTTGGATTTGTTAATGCCTGTAAGTGCTAAAGTAAGTCCTAGTGACTTGTTTGTTAAAGACAAATATGTATCAGAAGAATTACGTAACTTGGCAAAAGAATTAGATATAATTTTTGTAACTGCATCACAGTTAAACAGAAGTGCAGTAGAAGAAATCGAATTTGATCACAGTCATATCTCAGGTGGTATCAGTAAGATTAACACAGCAGACAATGTGTTCGGTATCTTTACATCACGCAGTATGAGAGAACGTGGACAGTATCAGATTCAGTTAATGAAGACAAGATCAAGTGCTGGTGTAGGACAGAAAGTTGAATTAGCATTCGATGTTGACACATTGCGTATTACAGACCCTGGTACTAGTGCTCCAACTCAGAATACAGCACAACCGTCTGCACAATCAATCATGGATAAGTTTAAAACAACATCACAAGTAGGAGCAACTGATCAAGCAGTACATGAACAAGTTGATACAGAACAAAAGAAAGTAAATGGTGATGTACAAAGTACTAAACTCAAGTCATTACTGAATACATTGAAAGACAAATAATATCCGTTTTGATTGGTCAAGACTAAATAGTACTAAGGAAATTACACTTATGCAAAAGAAAACAAAAAGCCTGCTAGAAGAACTAGAAAATTTTGGTACTAACCGAGATATTCCTCATATTGTCGAATCACGCGGCAATAATATCATTACTAGTGCTGTTAATCTAATTGAATTTATAGAACGCAATTATGATGGTACTCAGGCCGTTCAATTAGAAAAAAAATTGCTAAGTGCTATTAGAGGACGAGATAAAAGTCGTTTCTCAAAGACAATCAAAAAATATCAAGGGTAAGCAAACATGAAGTTTGATGATGTAACAGCAGTTGAAATAAAGAATACAAGTCTTACTGAATTGGGAAGAAAAGGCCCTGGAATGAAAGGCGGAGCAAGAGGAACTTACGTAGACGAATTAGCAAAACAAATTTTCCTTGACAACTTTATGAGTTCTGCATTATTATCTATTGAATCAGCCATTGCATCAGGTCTAATTATGGAACCTACAGGAGCAGAAGGCTCAGATAGTGGTGAAAACAACGATGTAAGAAAAAATAAAGATGGCAAAAATTATTTAATGCCTGGCTTCCAAGAAAAAGCAAGGCGAATGTTTAATCCTAAGATGTCTGGCCATATGCAATATGGAGAGTATATTCCTAATAAGTCTGATTACGGCAAAGAGACTGAAGGATTTAATAATGTTAAAAGTCCACTTAAACGTAAGAAACAATGGCAACAATTTACCCTTCAACAGATGAAAGATAAAGGTTTAACCACACAAGAAATTCAGAGAGCATATCCAGGATTTACTGGAGATATGAATGAGTGGGTTAAGTTAGTAAATATGAATTATATCTTAGAATCTATTATTACTGAAGAAGAATTAGGACCACGAACTTTAAAAACTTTTTTAAGAGATTGGTATGGTCAATGGATGACTGGGGTACCTCTTAGGAAAACTTCAATGACATCTAATTCGATCATCGATGAAATTGAGGCTGTATACAACGCATCAAAAAATACATCAAGACCTAATATAGATAAAAACTTACTTATGAAATTAGGAAATGCTTCATATGGAGCATCTAAATCTCACGGTATCCTTCCTAAGACTGATAATAAACGTTTCACTACCAAAGAAAAAGAGACAATGCAAGCCGCTGGACTAGAGGGCCCACAGCAACAGAAACAATTAGCAAAACAACAAACTGATCAGCCACAAAAACAAAAAACAATAGTTAATACGAATCCTGGATCATCTACTGCAACAACTGGAACAGCAGACGATACCGGTTCAACTACTACAGATCCGACAAGTGGAAAAGGCGTTGACTATAATATTAAACCTAATGCAGTATTAGATGTTGGTAGCAACAAATATCAATATTCACAAACAGAAGATCAATGGATAAACACAGAAACGAGTCTTCCAGCTGAGTCTCAAATACAAGATAAATTAAATAATTATGTTGCTGTAAGTGATAAATTTCAAGTTCCAATTGCAGTAACCGAGCCTGATGCAGATATAGATGCAGTGGCATATAATGTTACATACAAAGAAGTAGATGATGAGTTTAAAGATAGAGATAGACGAGCCGCAAAACGTAAAAAAGATGAAGTATCAGAATCTAAAACTAACTCAGCACTAAGAGCAGAAAAAATCGCACAACTGTCTACGAGGTAATAATGAACCTCAGTGAATCTATCTCTAATACATTACGTAAATTAGAAAAAATTAATTTAGTCGAAGGCTCAGGACATTTAGAACATCCTGAAGACCTTGTATTCCTAGGTGATGAACAAGGTGCTAGAGAAGCCATCAAACAGATAGAAGCAACTATCAACTCCCCTAACAGTATTACAATTAAATGGGACGGTTATCCTGCATTGATATTCGGTCGTGGTAAAGACGGCAGATTCTCTGTTATGGACAAACATATGTTCAATAAGAAAGATGGTACAGGTAGACAAGTATTCTCACCGAAAGAATTTAAAGCATATGATGATGGTCGACAAGTAAACAGGGGAGACTTGTATAGTATTATCGAAAGAGTCTGGCCTGGACTTGAAGCATCAGACAGAGGAGCTGGTTTTTATTGGGGAGACCTATTGTTTAGTGAGCCATTAGTAGATAATGACGGCGTGTTTAGATTCAAAGCAAACCCAGGTGGTATCTCATACACAGTAGATGCTGATAGTGAAATTGGTCATTTACTTGCTGACAAGCAGGCAGCCATAGCAGTACATCAATATATTCCACCTAATGCTATGACAACTGACGAAGCAGAATCACTCAATGGATCAATAGGTACATTAAAAAATAATTCAACAGTTGCAATTGTTCCTAGTAAAATGCCTATAACACCCAATTTAAAGATCAATAGCAAACTTAAACAAAAAGCAGAAGCAGAGATTAATCAAAATAGTAATGCTGTTAAAGCATTATTTCAAACAGCACCTCAAGCACGTAATGGATTTAACATGCTGTTTACTGTTTTTGTTAATAAAAAAATTGTTTCAGGTGATCTACAAAATCTTTATGCAGACTTCATTACGTTTGTCGAAAACAGAAAATTGACAGACAAAATGAGAGAAAAACTTATGATGCATTTCAATGCACATAAAGACGGCGTAATAGGTGCATTCAAAATATGGATTGCATTATACAATCTTAAACAAAACGTTGTCGATCAACTTGATCAAGCCGCAAAGTCAAGTCCTGTCAAAGGATTCTTAGATGATGGCACTGAAACACATGAAGGTTTCGTTGCTAACGGACTCAAATTTGTTAATAGAATGGGCTTTGCTCGTCAAAATTTAGCCGCTAGAGGCTAACTAACTCCCACATTTTCTTCACAAAGGACTAAATATTAGTATGAACCTCATGGTGAGGGACAACAAACTAAAAAGTGCATGGAACGTGTACTTTTAAAACAAAAGGAAAAGAAAATGGCACAATTTACAAGAGCAAATGGTGACTTTTATCCAGTATTACGTTTAGACGCAACTGGATACTCAAACCCGGGTGTTAACGCAATTGAATCTGCGATGACAGTACAACCACAAGGACCGAAACTTGATTATTTCACAGTTACGGCTGGCGGAGCATTATCAACAACTGATATTAAAAATGCATTCGACACAATTCAAGGCAAAGGAATCGTCTATATCTATGAATACACAGATACTGGATCAGATACACTTGCATTTGCAATTTATCCTACAGCGGCTTGGACTACAGCAACACTAGATACTGATCTAAACACAGCAGGTGGCGGATTGGCAGCATGTGTTACTACAGCAACGGCAACATTCACTAACTAAGAAATTAGTTAAAGAATTAAAAAGCCTCTTTTATTAGAGGCTTTTTTTTGGCTACTAAATAGTAGTATGAAGACCATAACTTGTTTCACATTATTTGACATTACTAATACTAATGTTCTCAACAGAGCAAAGCCTGTTGGAGATAATGTAGACTTATGGAAAGTTCAACGAAATTCACAAGCAAACTTTGATACTATACTACAATGTATTAGTCTACGAGGTACCCCGGACATATTACATTATCCTCATCATATGTCACAAAATAATACACAAACTCCTGAAAATCATTTCGGATTCTTAATAGAACAAGAGCAACAAAAAGATTTTTGGTACTGGAAATTTGATTTCCGAGTGCAAAGTAATTCAGTGTTTACTGATGAAGTAGACTCTTTAGGTTATCTTACAAAAGATTGCCATGAGATACCTATGATTAAATGCGGTACTGAATGTTTAGAGTTACCTAATTTTTTAGATACTACCCCGGAATTAAATAACATATACTTTATGGAGAATGTATGAGAAAGAAGACGAATGTGAATGATGCTAGAGATAAGATTAAACAAATGTTTAAAGCGGAGATGATTAAAGAACTACAAAATCTTTATATCAGCAATGACAAGAACGGTATTAAGGCGTTTGGCAGGTTTAAAATACGCAATCAAAAACAAACAGGATTGTTTACTGTTGCTGAATCTCATTGGGAGACTTCACCTGAATTTCTTACTGCAAGAAATGCTATGGCATTTTGTGTGTTTCAACACAATAAACAAAGAGATAATGCATCTAAAGTGTATAAGTTAGACGGACAACTAGGTTCTATTAATTTAGATATTGCTGTTCATACTCGTGGATACAAGACAAAAGCAAATGATTTAGACTTGAGACTTATACAATTGACTAAACTACAAAACGATTTAGAAAAGAAAAAACAAATTGTAATAAGGTTAGAAGGACTCATAAATACATCTAAAGAACAACAGCGTAGAATCTTTGATGAACACAAAAAGAATCGACACAGAAAGACCAGAAATTCTGTGTCTGATGATAAATACATTATATCTACGACAGATTACTAGGAATTTAATATGAAACTTAATGATTTAAACAAGCAAGAAGTTGCAGTCAAGGCTTTAAAAGAAAACTTTGAAGTTGACCTGAACATCAAAGGCTTAAACAAAAACCAAACTCAAACCATGCACAACAAAGTGAGAGGTTTGATTTCTGAAGCAAAAGCATCTAAAAACTTCGGAGCAGAATATCCATCATACATGAAATTAGTATTCATGGAACAAGCACTTAAAGAGCATTATAAAGTTGCTAAGGTTGCACCAAGAACTAGAGTGATTACTGAGAACGAAGAAGTTAATCGTTCACAAGTTATTTTAGCCGCTCAGGATATGGTAGACTCAGTACAAAAAATGTTAGAAGAAATTTCTGACATGATGGTCAAAGAGATGCCAGCATTGATCGATAGTGTACAAACAGAAATTGGTGTTAACGAAGCACAAGCATTTGATCAAACAGCAGGACAAGCACTTGCAGAATTAAATCAGTGTCTAGTATCAGTCAAAGGTCAACTTGACCAAGCATTAGCAGGCATTACAGGCGGAGACGTTGTAGATGCATTTGATGGTGATGTAGATATGGGCATGGGTGACGGCGAAGTTGATGTTGACAGCATGGATGTATCAGATCCTGCAATGGATGTAACAGGTGATATGGGAACTGATGTTGTAGACATGAGTGCTCCAGATGCAGTTGTTGGAGACATCGAAGATGTTAACGTAGACGTATCAACAGGACCAGTCGGTAGAGCAAGAAGGTAAAGCACATGCGGCTTTACGAGTTTGTCGATCCTCAAGACGGTAACGCAATGGCAGCCAGCATTGTTGCCGTCTCTAATCAATTACAGCAACATGTAGAAGATGGATCCATTGATCCAGACAACTATACAGTTGATGAATTACTCGAATTATTCCAAAATAATGACATCATACTTGACGTACAAGACTTGTACACAATGATGGAGAAACCTCTCCTTAAAGGTGTCATAGCAAACATACAAGGCGATAAAGTAACCTTTAAAGGCCATGAGCCTGTCACTATCGATCCCGGTGAAGAAGAATCAGGCAACGATACTGTTGCTAAAATGGCTAATTCTGCGATGAACAAAAGATCGTAGAACACTCTACAGTATATACCCAATTTACTAGCATCTCAATAACAAATACTTTATAATAACTTATCGAGGTATTAAATACAAGTATGGACGTTACAGAAAAAGCAAAAGATAAAATCAAAACTCACTTAACCAATCGAGGCAAAGGTGTAGGTATACGTATAGGTATTGAAACTACAGGTTGTAGTGGATTTGCATATACCCTTGAGTTTGCAGACAATATTAATGAAGAAGACATTCTAAATGAATACGATGGTTTTGCAATCTTAATAGACCCAAAGGCTAATGACATACTTGAAGGAATCACAGTAGACTATCAAAAGAAAGGACTCAATGAAGGCTTTGAATTCATTAATCCACTAGAGAAAGCACGTTGTGGTTGCGGAGAGAGTTTTACAATTTGAATCTAAAAGTATCACACTTAGTTGTCAACGGATGCAGTTACACATATGGACATGGTATATGGGATCCTATCAATGATGCCTGGCCATCTATTATTGCAAAACGCTTAGGTGTTCCTTTAATCAATCTTGGTATACCCGGTCAAGGCAATACAGCAATCTATCGTAGAACAATGCAATACTTCTACAAAGACTTATTTAACGACAACAATCCTTTTTATATTCATGCATACTCTCAATCATCACGTAGAGAATGTTACTTATCAAAGACACATCAATTTCAAATAGTCAATGGAGAGGGAGAAATTTCTAAATTAGAAAAAGAAGTTATCTTAAACTCTGACGATCATTACTATGGTTTACTACAACAAAACAAGTTACATAACTGGGCGAGTATTAATAATCTGTTAGATGCTTACAATGTTTCGCATTTTATGTCTGATTATATGCCAGAAACAAACGGTAGTTCTAAAGCATTTCAGGAAAAACATGATACAATTCTTCAGAATGAACTAGAATGTCATCCTGGCAAATTAAAAAACTTTAATGACATAACTAGAGGCTTAGAGAAGACATCTTGTTTACATGAAACTGAAGAAGGACATCAATATCTTGCAGATTATATTTGGGAACAAATAGAAAAAAGATATGATAACATCGAAGTGATAGATTTACCTCATGCAAAATTACATGACATCTTAATTCATACTCCTAAAACAATAGAAGATTTAAAAAGATCACATCACAATCCAATAGACTATTATCCACTTGATTTTGCTAGAAATGTTTATTATATGCATGAATTAGGAATGGATTATACTAAAAGAAACTGGGCAGGTCGTCCACAACTAGATCACACATCACAGAGGCCATAATGATAATAGACAAATACCCATACCAAGAACTAAAGAAAAAGAATATAGACGGTTCACGTAGATATCTTACACCAGACGGAGGAAAACTCCCTAGTGTCACTACAATATTAAGTGCTACTGCATCTGAAGAAAAGAAAGCATCTTTAGACAATTGGCGTAAGAGAGTTGGCTATGCTAAAGCACAAGAGATCACTACAGAAGCCGCAGGTCGCGGAACACGTATGCATAAATGGTTAGAGAACTATGTGCTAAGTGATACTGGCGACATGGGACAGTACGGATCAAACCCATACAGCAAACAAAGTCATATTATGGCACAAGAAATCATTGACAAAGGATTAGTTAACTGTGAAGAATTTTGGGGAACTGAAGTAACATTATACTTCCCTCAAATCTATGCAGGAACAACTGACTTAGTAGGATTGCATAACGGTGACGAAGCAATTATGGATCACAAGCAAACAAATAGACCTAAGAAACGTGAGTGGATCGATGATTACTTTATTCAGATGACTGCTTATGCTGATGCACATAACGAACTATACGGCACAAACATTAAGAAAGGTGTTATCTTTATGTGCAGTAAAGACTTTGAATACCAAGAGTTTATTGTTGAAGGAAAAGAGTTCGACAAGTATCATCAACTGTGGTTAAAGAAGTTAGAGGAATACTACACCAAGTACATCTAAGAAAAGACCTCATTGATTTAAAATCAATGATAAATAAGTATAATCAAAGGAAAAGATTAGACTTATGAGCATTATACAAATCTCTAAAATTCAACAAAGGGCTGGTAACTTAGTTGACTTACCACAATTAGACGAAGCAGAAATCGGTTTTGCCAGTGATGCGAAAAGAGTCTTCATAGGTAAAACTACAAGCGGTCTAGAAAACATTGAAGTACTAACTTCTTATTCAGATATTACTTTTAGTCAGATCGATGGTGCTGTTGGAAACCTAAACATATCAAACTCATCTGTCGCTAACGGTCAAGTACTTACTTATGACGGAACGAATTGGGTAAACAGAGGTGGTGCGGCAGGTGGCCTAGTTGATCTAGGTGAGATTAGTAATGTTCAAATAGACGGCGGTTCAATTGGATATACAATTGAAACTGATGGTTTAGGAAATCTTTCTTGGACACCTAAAGGAACAATCACAACAAATATTGAAGATGTATCACAGGCTAATCCTGGTGTTATTACTTCAACAGCAGAAAACTTTTTAACATCAGGGCAAGAAGTTACAATCACTGGTGCAGTCGGTATGACTGAATTAAACGGTGGCACATATTATGCCAACGTTTTGACTGCAAATACATTCTCGTTATATTCTGATACAGCATTAACGACTCCAGTAGACACTTCAGCATTTACTGACTATTCATTTACAAGTGTAACAGCAACCGCAACAGCAACTAATCAGATTACTGTTGGAGCATCTAGTATCTTTGCATTAAATATTCCTGTTAGATTTACAGGTGATGTAACCGGTACTACATTAAATATCTCCAACACTTATTATGTTAATTCTAAGCCTGGTGGTACAACAATCACAGTTTCTGATACTGTATTTGCAAATGGTGTTGCCGGTCCTATTAAAGCATTAACAAGTGCTACCGGATTAACAGCAAATATATATGGAACAGGTGGTAGAGCAGTTGCGGCAGTCGGTGGTGGATCAGGTGGATCAGCGGCATCAGGCAGTAACACAAGTGTTCAATACAATAATTCAGGTGTTGAAGAGGGTGACGGAGACTTTACTTGGGACTTTAGTTCAAATAAAACACTTACAGTTAACGGTAATGCAAATGTAGGAAACTTAAATGCGACTGCATCAGTAACATCATCCAGATTGATTTCAAACGTAGTAACAGGTACATCTCCGATCTCAGTAGATTCTACAACACGTGTAGCAAACTTAAGTGTTGCTTATGCAAACGTAACAGACAACAGTGTCGTAGGTAATCTTACTACAGGAAACTATTTCCCATCTTTAGTATCTTCATCAGGTACAGGTAACAAACCATTAAATGTAAGCGGAAGTTATATATTTGATACAGCCAATGCAAAATTAGCATTAGGTAATTTAGCGGCAACTTATGATGTAGCCGCATCAACATTTACAGGAAGTTTAACAACAGCCGCACAGCCAAATGTCACATCTTTAGGAACATTAACTGGACTCGGTGTTAACGGAACAATTACTGCTTCAGCAATCACAGCAAACACAGGAGTGTTTACAGGTGATGCAGGTGGACTATCTAATGTAGTCGGAGCAAATGTAACAGGTAGTGTTCCGAGTGCAACAAGTGCAACAACTGTAACTCAACCCGCTCAAGCAAACATCACTAGTGTCGGCACATTATCAGCATTATCTGTCACAGGTAATGCATCTGCAGGTAACGTATTAGGCACAGGTGGTGTCTTTACATATGTAGCCGGAAACGGAGCAAACTTAAGTGCTATAACAGGTGCGAATGTAACTGGTGCAGTAGCATATGCAACAACTGCTAACGCAGTAGCAGGTGCAAACGTCAGTGGAGAAGTTACATTTGCGGCAACAGCAAACGCAGTTGCTGGTGCTAATGTATCTGGCGAAGTAACATTTGCCGCAACTGCTAACGCAGTAGCAGGTGCAAACGTCAGTGGCACAGTTGCTTTAGCAACGACTGCTGGAACTGTTACAACAGCGGCACAGCCTAATATAACATCAACGGGTACTTTGACATCACTTACTGTCTCGGGTGCGTTAGATGTACTCGCAGGTACTCTTACAGCAGATACATTGACAACAGGTGCATCAGGTACAGCAGGAGTAATCACAGGTAATTGGTCACTCTCATCAGGTTCTCGTCTATCAGCAACTTATGCGGATTTGGCTGAGTACTATAAAGGTGAAAAAGCCTATGAAGCAGGTACTGTAGTATGTTTCGGTGGAAGTGCAGAAGTTCATATCTCAGAAGAAAAATGCAGTAGACGAGTAGCAGGAGTAGTATCAACTAACCCAGCATACTTAATGAACTCAACATGTTCAGGAATACCAGTTGCAGTCGCACTACAAGGTAGAGTACCAACTAAAGTTACAGGAACATGTGAAAAAGGTGACGTAATGGTAAGTGATGGACTAGGTGGAGCAACTGCTTGGTATCATGTTGCTACACAAATGCTTCCGGGCGTAGTGATTGGCAAATCAATCGTAGATAAAGACACAACTGAAATGTCTACAATTGAAATAGCAGTCGGCCGACTCTAAGTTTTCCCCTCAATTCCTATACAATTAGATAAATACATTTGATTGTTCTCGTTTATCGAAAACTCAATAAACAATCTCATGCGGTGCATATTCCCACCGAACGTGTG
>Ga0209192_10001912_pt1 | contig 15715 bp, 12 predicted proteins | sample ArcticOcean_MG_C_11_FD_187433 | JGI IMG/M metagenome (GOLD analysis project Ga0209192, IMG submission 187433) | Marine microbial communities from western Arctic Ocean - ArcticOcean_MG_CB2_154 (SPAdes) (version 2) | ecosystem: Environmental > Aquatic > Marine > Oceanic | place: Arctic Ocean... | reverse complement strand
CTAAAGTAACTTTCAAATAAAAAAATGAAAACAAGTATTATGCTGTTGTTATCAAGTGCTAAGCCAGTGTATTTGGTTCCACCACTGAGGCCAAAAGTACTAAAGTAACTCAAGCGTATTGCACTTGTAGCAAGCATGATAAAAGCACCAATTAAAAATAGCGGCTCAAACTTTCCGTAGCTTAAAAGTAGGATAGAGGGTGCAACTCCATAACTAACAATATCAATCAGCAGGTCAAGCTGAGAACCAAAAGCTCGATCATTCCCTGTTCGACCTTTCATTTTTCTTGCGACGATACCGTCCAACCAGTCAAAAGCAACTGCCCATATCATTCCAATCATGGCTATATAATATGCACCTAAAATACTAAAATAGATGGCAAAAATTGTGCAGAGTAAACCAGCTAGCGATAATAAGTTTGGAGGATCTTTAACGAAAGAAAGGATACTTGGCAGCAATTGAGCTGGTTGATGAGCCATAATTTTTCCATATTAGTTAAGAGACCTAATTGGAATTGACAGCTATAAGCTAGGCTAAACTTATATCATACCTGACATCTATTATTAAAGCTCTAAAAATCTATTCGCTATGAAGTACTTTCAATTTATTAGAATTTGAGAATATAATTACAAAGATTAATAATCGGACCGTCTAGGACTTATTTGGACTGTAAATTGGTGGAGGTAAGCGGGATCGAACCGCTGACCCTCTGAATGCCATCCAGATGCTCTCCCAGCTGAGCTATACCCCCAAAATTTGATTAATCTTTGTAGTTCGTTTCTGTTGGGAATTCATTCAAATCAATATAAGGCTTTGCTTTCCAACCCTTCTTTCTATGTTCTGCAGTGACGTTTGTAAACACACCACCTCTAACATAGAATTTTGCGGTAAGTCTCATAAACCTCGGTTCTGTAGCTTTAACTAAATCATCAAGAATTTGGTTGGTAACGGCTTCATGGAAGCACCCTTCATTTCTAAATGACCAAATATATAATTTGAGAGATTTTAGCTCCACACATTGTTTATCCGGGATATAATTAAGATACAGAGTAGCAAAATCTGGTTGGCCTGTTTTAGGACAAAGGCATGTAAATTCTGGGATTTGCATATGAATATGAAAATCTCTATTTGTATTTGGATTTTCAAAAGTTTCGAGATCCTTTGTAGGTTGTGCTGTAGGTTTTGAACCTAATGATTGTGATGTCATAATTAATTATAATTAAAAAAAGAAATCATTATACTGCTTTGATGGAATACTTCGTCAAATAAAATAAAGAAAGATAAATTGAAATTAAAACAAATTAAACTCGCTGGATTTAAATCGTTTGTAGACCCCACCACAATCAAATTTAATAATAAGTTAATTGCAATTGTGGGGCCTAATGGTTGTGGAAAATCTAATGTTGCTGAGGCGGTGAAGTGGGTGCTAGGGTCTTCTTCAGCAAAAGAACTGCGCGGAAGCACAATGGATGATGTAATCTTCTATGGTTCTGAAACTAGACAGGCAGTTAGTCGAGCCAATGTTGAACTTATTTTTGATAATACAGAGAATAGGGCGCCTGAAGAATGGGCAAAATATGCAGAAATTTCAGTTAAAAGAATTATTGAAAAAGAAAAAGGCTCAACCTACCTCATTAATAATACAGTCGTAAGACGAAAAGATGTGGCTGATTTATTTTTAGGCACAGGCTTAGGAGGAAGAGGTTATGCAATTATTGCTCAAAATAGCATTACCCAAATAGTTGAAGCTAAACCAGAAGATCTGAGAGGATTTTTGGAGGAAGCTGCAGGAGTATCTAAGTACAAAGAAAGAAGGAAAGAAACTGAATTTAGGCTTCGAGATACAAAAGAAAATTTATCTAGAGTTCAAGACTTAATCCATGAAATAAAACTTCAAACTACCAAGCTTAAGTCTCAGGCCGAAACAGCTAACAGATATCACAAGCAACAAGAAAATCTTAAGTTTAGTCAAGCCCAGGTTTGGGCTTTGAAGAAACGAGTGACTAACGAAGCATGGGATTCAATAAAGAAAAAAATAGAAAGTCAGACGCTAGAGCTTGATCAGTTTACTTCTAAATTAAGAGAGCTTGAGGCGAGTGTTGAATTAGCTAGGCAAGATCACACTAAAACCGCTGATGAAATTAATACTGTTCAAGCTGAATTTTATGAAGTTAATTCGATAGTATCAAATGCAGAAAATGCACTAAACAATATCAAAAACAATATCGAAAGACTAACTAAGGCAAAGAATGATAGTAAGCAAAAAATAGAAGAAATAATTTTATTAGAAGAGGAGCTGAGTAGCGAGTTGAAAGAGAATAAAGATATAATTGAGGCTGAAACTGAGAGATTTGAAAGTCATGCGAAACTTAATTTAGAAAAGAAAGAGTCCTTTACAGAGCTAGATGCTAAGTTGAAAGAGGTTTTATCTAAAATTGAAAAAGCAAGGAATGATAGGGACGTTAAATCAAAAGAATTACAAGAAGAATCATTATCTAAAATTGAAAAAGCAAGAAATGATAGGGACGTTAAATCAAAAGAATTACATGAAGAATCATTATCCAAAATTGAAAAAGCAAGGAATGATAGGGACGTTAAATCAAAAGAATTACAAGAAACTGAAATTAGAATTAGTTCCTTAAATGACTTTATTAACGAGGATAAAGGTTCAGGTAATGTTGATTCATGGCTTGAAAATGCAGGGGTTAGCAAAAACCAGCCAATTTTAGATCAGATTAAAATTGATGATGGATGGGATAGTTCATTCGGATATTTTCTAGAAGATCATATACATGCTTATGAAGCGGTAAATTTTGACATTATCAATTTAACTGAACGTCCAAATAAATCTGTTATCTTAATAAATAATGATTTAGATTCAGGTACATTCGATTTCAATAAAAATCTAACTTCAGCAACAAGCGTTATTAAAGCAGATGACAAAAATATTACCAATGCTATAAATGAATGGTTATGTAATGTTTACCTAACCGACGAAAGTCAAGTCAAGAAACATAGAGATTTAATGAGTTATGGAGATTTATTGATATGTAAAAATGGTGATATCTATGGAAAAACATATCAAATCATCCGTTCAAAAAATGGCGGTAATGCGAATATTCTTGCAAGAAAAAAACAATTAGATGAGTTGGGTAAAAATTTACCAACTATTAGAAAATCTTATGAAGATGCAAATGAAGGACTCAGTCAAATTCAAGAAGAGTCTAAGTTAAAAGAAGAAGAATTTATTTCACAAGCAAATGAAGGACTCAGTCAAATTCAAGAAGAGTCTAAGTTAAAAGAAGAAGAATTTATTTCACAAGCAAATGAAGGACTCAGTCAAATTCAAGAAGAGTCTAAGTTAAAAGAAGAAGAATTTTCTAATAAAAGAAATGAGTTATTTTCATCTGATAAATTAAACCAAGAAATTGATTTTAATATTAAATTAACTACGAACAAAAGTAATGATTTAACTGAGAAGATAGAAGCTATTTATGCACAAAAAGTTAATCATGAAAAAATAATTGAAGATACTATTGCCCAGCTAAATGAAAATAGTATTGAAACTTTTGAAGCTGATCTGAAGGTAAAAATAATAGAAAAAGAGAAAGCTGAAGAAAGTTTAAAGGCTATTAGGGAAGTATTGACATCAAAAGAAGAAATGCTAAAAGTATTAGAATCTTCTCGCTTAGAAAAACAACATTCGCTGAGCCCACTTCAGGAAAATCTCCAAGAAATAAAAATAGAAGAGCGAGAAAGTAAGGTGACTTTTGAACAATATTGTACCGAATTAGAAAAGTCAGGTCTTGATGAGAATGAGTTACTTGGTAAAATGAGTAGCGAGGATAGTTTAGGAACTATTGAAGAAAAATGTATAAAAATTGCTGAGAAGATTGAAAGATTAGGTTCTGTTAATCTTGCTGCTATAGATGAATTGAAGGTCATAGAGCAAAGACAAGAGTATCTACAAAAACAAATGGATGACCTTACTGAGGCATCTAACACCCTTATGCAAGCCATTCGGAAGATTGATTTAGAAACAAGAGAAAAGTTATCTAAAACCTACAACACTGTGAATGATAACTTTAATTTTTACTTCAAAGAATTTTTTGGAGGTGGTCAAGCTAAATTAGAACTTTTAGGTGATGAAATCCTAGATTCTGGATTTCAGGCTGTAGCACAACCACCTGGTAAAAAGAATACATCAATTGTAAACTTATCAGGTGGAGAAAAAGCGTTGACAGGTATTTCTTTAGTTTTTGCTTTATTTAAACTTAATCCAGCACCTTTTTGCATTATGGATGAAGTTGATGCACCACTAAGTGATGGCAATGTAGAAAAATTCTGTTCTATTGTAAAATCAATGTCAGAAGCGACACAGATTATTTTGGTAACACATCAAAAACCAACAATGGAAATGACTGACCAATTAATTGGCGTCACATCGGCTGAAAAGGGGGTATCTAGAATTGTTGAGGTTAACCTGCAAGATACTGAAAAATCAGGAGTTACGAATTAAAATAATATTATGAGCGACGTTCAATTAACTCTACTATCACTTGGTTTTTTCATAATCATAATTATGATTTTGCATAACTGGCTTCAGTTAAGAAAACATAAGAAAAAAAATCCTACAAAACCATCTCAAAAGTCAGAAATTACAGATGATAATGATCCTTTATTTAATCAGGCCACCCCAATATTTGAAAGAGAAAAGCCTCTAAATCATGATGAAGAAGGGAGTGCATCAGAACACCTTATAAGAGAAAATTTACCAAATGGTATATATAGAGAAACCGAAGCGGTTGTTTCTATTACAACAAAAATAATTCAGGAAGGTACTAAAAATTTACTTATTGATGAATTATTAAAAAACCCAGATGCTCGAATTTATGTTCGTAACAGCAATGAAATATGGACGACTGGTGAAGCTCTTGATGAAAGTATTCGCTTTGATCAAGTCTTAATAACTTTTTTACTAACTTCAAGAAAAGGTGTAAAAAGTGAAGATGACATAAAAAGTTTTCAATCTTTCGTATTGGATGTAAAAGACAGTTTGAATGGCTCACTTTTTTGGTTAGCTAATCAAGATGTCAGCGAAGTGTCAGTAGAGTTAGATAAATTTAGGATAGAGGTAGATCAGTCTTTATTTTTAAAGGTCATACCTAAATCTGACTCATCTTTTGAATCAGGTGCTTTGATTGAATTTTTTGAAAATCCTAAAATTATTTCCAATAAAAATGGTTTCCATGAGTTAAAAAATTCTACTTCTGAAATGAATAATATATGTCAGCTATTATCCTTATCTGGAAAAAGACTTGAGATTAATACTGAAATCTTTTTGCAGGGTATATTATTTAAAATGGATGTACCAAATACAAAAAATATAACTTACTCTTTTAATGAGATGGTTAAATTAATTGATCTTGCTAAAGCAAAATTAAATGGTATTTTAGTTGATGTAAATAGTAATGAGCTCAATGATGATCAAATTAGTAAAATATACGTATTGCTTAAAGGTATTGAAGACAAGATGATTAAGAAAAATATTATGCCTGGAAGCAATTCAGCGAAAAATATATTTTCATAATATGCAAAATAAAATACAAGTAAAAAAAGAAATAGAGGCATTGAGAACTAAAATACAACAACATTCTTATAAGTATTATGTTGACAATAATCCTACTCTTTCAGATTATGAGTTCGATTCTTTATACCAAAAACTGATAAAATTAGAGGAAGCTTTCCCAGAGCTAATAACCTCTGAATCACCAACTCAAAGAGTAGGTTCTGAAACAAATGAGGCTTTTAAACAAGTGAAACATCTTCAACCGATGCTTTCATTAAACAATGTATTTACAGTTGAGGACTTAATTGCTTTTGATAAAAGAGTGTGTGATGAAATAGGGATTAAAGATGTTGAATACTCTGCTGAACCTAAATTTGATGGCTTAGCTGTATCACTAATTTACGACGAAGGTAAATTCACTCTCGGTTCTACAAGGGGGGATGGCTACGTTGGTGAAGATGTAACGCATAACCTTAAAACAATAAAAACTATCCCTTTAAAACTAGATGGTACTGGTGTACCTAAAAAAATTGAGGTGAGAGGTGAAGTAGTTATGCTCAACAGAGACTTTGAATTACTCAACCAGAAACAAGAAGAATTAGGGCAAAAATTATTTGCCAATCCAAGGAATGCAGCGGCTGGAAGTTTACGTCAAATCAATTCTAGCCTGACCGCGAAAAGATCATTGAGCTTTTTTGCTTACAGTATTAATTTATTTAAAGACGAACATAAGTTAATTTCCCATTCAAAAGGTCTAGATTTATTAAAAAGCTTTAAAATTCCCACTTCTAATTTAGCCACAATAACTACCAGAGTCGATGGCTTGCAAAAGTATTATGACAAAATACTTGGGATGAGAAGTGATTTACCATTCGATATTGATGGCATTGTTTATAAAGTAAATTCTTTAAACTATCAGGATGAATTAGGTTTTATCTCGAGGGCTCCTAGATGGGCTACAGCGCATAAATTTCCAGCAGAGGAAGCAGAGACACTTGTATTAGATATAACAGTCCAAGTAGGGCGTACTGGCTCAATAACCCCTGTAGCTAGATTGAAACCAGTTAATGTTGGTGGAGTTCAAGTCACTAATGCAACACTTCATAATGAAGACGAACTCAAAAAAAAGGGTGTACACATTGGTGATTACGTCAGTATAAGGAGGGCAGGGGATGTTATCCCTGAAATAGTAAGAGTAATTAAAGAAAAAAGATCTGATTTAATCAAGACGTTCAATATGCCGAAGTTATGCCCTGTTTGTAAAACAAGGCTTTTAAAAGAGGAGGGCGAAGCGGTTTTACGATGTCCTAATGGTTTGTCTTGTAGCGCTCAAAAGAAACAAGGATTTATGCATTTTTGCTCGAGAAAAGCTATGGATATAGAAGGTCTTGGGGAGAAAATTATTGACCAGCTAATAGAAGAAAAACTTATAAATAACTTTTCTGATATATATAGAGTTAAGCATAACCAATTAATTAAGCTAGATAGGTTTGCAGAGAAATCGTCAGAGAATCTAATTGATGCAATTGAGAAGTCAAAGAAAACAACCCTAGCTAAATTAATATACGCACTTGGTATAAGGAATGTAGGCGAAGCTACAGCATCTGATCTAGCAGGGCACTTTAAATCCCTTCAAAAAATAAAAGTAGCAAGCATAGAGGAGTTAGAAAATATCCCAGATATTGGACCAACGGTTGCAAAATCTATCAATCAATACTTTAATGCCACAGAAAAATATTCACAGTTGATGGCTATTTTGGATACAGGAGTATTCTATGAAAAAATAATTGATGATACTTTAAAGCAAAGTAAAGAACTAAATGGGATGACATTTGTCCTTACAGGTACACTACCGTCACTTAAAAGAGAAGCAGCAAAAAGCTTAATATTAAGTTGTGGTGGTAAAGTTGTAGGTAGCGTTTCTAAAAAAACCGATTATCTTGTTTCAGGCGCAGATGCAGGAAGTAAGTTAGATTTGGCAAAAAAATTAGATGTAAAAATTATTAATGAGTCAGAATTACTAATCGTAACTAAAAAAATTGGAACATAATGAAACTAGAAAATACATTAAGTTTTATAATTATATTACTGTTTACAAGTAATATTTATGCATATAATAAAAAAAATCCATGTGAAATATTAATTAATGATGGAAAAAATCTAGCAGCGATTGATGCAGCAAAGATGATGGAAGGGCAATATGACAAACATTTCTGCATAGGAAAGGCTTATTACAATGAAAATATGTACGAATTAGCTATGAAATCATTTGATGATAGTGAAAAACATTCTGATTTACCAGCAGACCAAATGTTTTCAATACTCTACAAAGGAGTAGTTCAAAGGGATATGGGAAATTTTAGCAGCTCATCAAAAATATTCACACGCGGTCTTGAAACTGCTAAATTGGGTAATAGTAAGTACTTACAAATGGAAAGAAGGTTTCTTTATCAGCTTGGTAAAAATGGTCTTATTAGCAATAACTTTGATGAATCTATCGATTTTTTTTCGAAATCAATTGTTATATCTGTAAATGATGATGAGAGAGCGTCTGGGTTCAATGCACTCTCTAAAGCGTATTATGGGAAGAAGAAAATTAATAGATCTATTGAGTATGGTGTAAAAGCTTCTAATATGTATCTCAAGATTGGTGCTTTAAGCGAATATGCAGATACTCAGTTTTTACTTGCTAGCTACTATTTGGAGGATGATGCTCCTGAGCGCTCTTTAAAGCTTTTAACTAAACTTGAACAATTCGCAATTGATAACGGCAGCCAATATTACGAGGCGAGATCACTTCTTCAGCAATCAATAGTATATAAAAGTAACGGTAATAATAAGGAAGCTTTTGCAAAACATAAAAAGGGTATGGGCATCGCTAAACTAATTGGAGCTAAAGATCTATTATCTCCAGGCCAATAATGTTTCTATTTTACATAATATACATTATACGAAGTTAAATTATTTCATGAGAAAAATTATAAGGTATTTATTAAGTCTAGTTATCATCCTTACCCCGCTGGGTTTAATGGCTAATGAAAATTTTATAAATGATGAAGTTGCTATTTTATATAGTAAAAAATTTCTGCTGCATAACACAGGGAAAAATCATCCAGAAAACCCGGAAAGATTAACAAAAGTTGTTAATCAAATAAAAAATAGCAGGATTCTAAGCCCCTCATTGATTTGGCCTAATATAAATGAGGCTAGCCTTGAAGAATTAGCCCTCGTTCATACTAAAGAATATATTGATTTAGTTGAGAAAGAAGTAAATTTGCTTAGAGGTATACAAACTTCTTATTTGAGCACTGGTGATACAGTAATTTCAAAAGAATCTAATGATGTTGCAAGGCTTGCAGTAGGTGCAGGGTTAAAAGGAGTGGATGAGATAATGAATGGAAATGTATCTTCAGCATTTGTATTAAATAGGCCACCTGGACATCACGCAACAGCTTCTAAAGGAATGGGTTTTTGTATTTATAATAATGTAGCTATTGCAGCTCGTTATTTACAACATAAATATGACCTGAAACGCATACTAATAGTAGATTTTGATGTCCACCACGGAAATGGGACACAAGATATTTTTTACAAAGATGACTCTATTTTTTACTTCAGTGTTCATCAGCATCCTTTTTACCCACTAAGCGGACGACCAAGTGAAATCGGACTTGGCAAAGGTAAAGGTTTCACATTGAATGTAGATCTTCCTGAAGGTTCAGGAGACTCTGATTTAATAAAAGCTTTCAGCAACAAGCTTATCCCGTCTATGAAAAAATTTAAGCCAGAGTTTATTCTAATTTCTGCAGGTTTTGATGCGCATGAGGGAGATTTACTAGGAGGGTTAAATTACACCCAAAGTGGTTACAAACAAGCCGCTAAAATATTAAAAAATGTTGCCCAGGAACACTCGCATGGACGAATTATGTATATGCTAGAGGGTGGCTATGTTGGGGAAAATATCTCTCAATCAGTAAATAAAATATTAGAAGTAATGATAAAAAAAACTCAATAGCACTATTTATTAAGTAGAATGCAACAAACAGTGGGGGATTAGCTCAGTTGGTAGAGCAGTTGACTCTTAATCAATTTGTCGCGAGTTCGAACCTCGCATCCCCTACCAATTATTTAGGTGCTTTTTCTTTCTTTGGTTTACCTTTAGACTCTTTTTTTTTATCTCGATTACCCATATCACAAAACTCCTAGTTAATTCACAACCTTAACATATAGTGAAGTCTTAGCGTTGGTAATCTTGATGCTCCCTAGGCAAATCACCCTCTTCTACTGTAAATTCCATACCGGACATTGATCCTACATATACTCCGTTTCTATATTGAAGGTGAATTCTTACTGTATTCAATGAAACCTCTAAGTGATTTTGTTGGCGGAAGTCTAATATGTATCCAATAACTGACTTTCCATTATCTGTGCAGGTAATCTTTATTTCATCTAAATTATTCATTAAATTGTCTGGACCTCAACTAAACAGTCATGAGAAGTTTGTGCATTCCCCATATCCCCAAGAGCGCTAGAACTTACTGAGTTCACAGTGCCATTATTAAGCTGTCTCCAATAGCCAAGAGTGGTAACAACAATTCCTTTATTAACGTCTGAGGTTATTTTGGCTATTGCATCGAATGCCCCTCGATCATTGAAGACCTTTACCATTTCCCCTTCTATAATGCCTCTTTCCATCGAGTCAGCTTGGCTTATCAGAATAAATTGATCACCCTGCCCCTTAAGTTTATTATCTATATTTCCATAGCACGAATTTATAAAGCCATGACTTTTGGGCGCTAGAATGCTTAGTGGATATTTTTTGAATAATTCTGGGTTGGCTGACGCTGTTTCTCTTGAAGCTATATAGTCTGGTAATTCAGGAATATCTTGTCCAGGCTGAAAATCCTCATACATTTGTCTAAATGGGCCAGCTACAAAATTCTTAGCTCCGACCAGCCTAAATTCACATTTTCCTGATGGTGTTGGGAAATTGCCTTCTTTATGAGGGGCACGATTATCTTTTGTGCCTACATTTAGTCGAGCATAACCATTTTTCTTCATATAATTTAAATCAATACCTTCACAAGCAGGCGAATTCCAATCAACATAATTCTCCAAGCATTCACTATCACTCCATTTGAAATTATCCTCTTCAAACCCTAGTCGCTTAGCTAATCTTCTAAAAATTTCATTATTTGGAATGGCTTCCCCTGGCGATTCCACACACTTTGTATTATATGTAAGGTATAAATGTCCCCATGAAAGTATCATATCTTCTTGCTCAGCACCCATAGATGCGGGTAAAATTATGTCAGCATATGCTGCAGTGTCGGATATAAAATGTTCTGCAGACACCAAAAATAAATCTTTCCTTTGCAAACCTTTTATTATCTTTTCAGTTTCAGTCGATTGGGTAACTGGGTTAGTATTCCAACACATCATAGATTTAATAGGCACTTTGAGTTTTTTTTCACCAGTAAGCACACTTCCCAATTGAAGATTATTAACTACTTGAGTTCCTTTAGGAATTAAATCAGGCCTGCAAATAACATCAAACTTATAAGGATGTTCCCATACTGGAAATTGAAGAATACCGCCACCTACATGACGCCATGCCCCTGTTAATGCTGGAAGAGATGTAACTGCTCTAATTGTTTGACTACCACCCCAACTTTTTTCTAAAGCAACACCAATTCTAATTGCTGATGGTTGATTGCTTGCATATTCTCTTGCAAATTTTCGGATATCATCCGCAGGTATGCCTGTAATTTCTGCTGCCCATTCAGGCGTTCTTTTTTTTGCTAATTCAGCTAATTCTGGATAACCGACTGTGTATTTATCAACATAATCTTGGTCAACCAGGCCTTCCTCAATAATTACGTTCATCATTGCCATTGCAAGAGCCCCATCTGTACCTGGTTTTGGAGCAATGTGCCAATCTGCTTCTTTAGCAGTTCTAGAAGCGTAAGGATCGATCACAACAACCTTGGCTCCTTTCTTTTGGGCCTCTTTAATAATATGCCAATGATGAAGATTGGTGCTGACTGAATTACATGCCCAAACAATAATATATTTAGAATGTATAAAGCTTTCTGGATCTACTCCAGCTGTAGGGCCAACTGTAAGTAACCAAGCTGTAGCTGAACCCTCCCCACAGAATGTTCTTTCAGTAACTGTCGCACCCAATCTCGCAAAAAAAGCATCTCCACCATTCAAGCCATGAACTAGACCTTGGTTGCCTAAATAGCTATTAGGCATAATTGCTTGAGAGCCATACTCATCAATAATCGCTTTCCATTTAGCTGTTATCTCATCTAATGCCTCATCCCAAGTAATTCTTTCGAACTGCATACTTCCTTTTGGCCCGATTCTCCTCTGGGGATATAAAACCCTATCAGGATGGTAATGACGTTTTTCATAATCTTTAAGCTTTACGCAAAGCCCCCCTCTAGTCATTGGATGATCCGGATTCCCTTTAACTCCTTTTAATTTTCCATCTTGAACTTCATATACCATTGCGCAAGTATCGGGACAGTCATGAGGACATCCACCGTGGAACTTTTTGGTATCGCTTGTAGAAATATCATCCATTTTATATATCCTTTTATTTTTGTGATAAAGGTAAAAATATAAATTATAGTCTAGCAATAAAATATACATTAAATGCTTTATGAGTGATTAGCAAGTTTTAAAATTTGACCATTATTGGCTCCATAAATATTAAAAAAGAGTTGACAGTAAAAAAATGGTGGGTCATTGTATAGAAATACTTATTTTGTAGCTTAGATGTAAGTGCAATTTTAGTAGTTTAAAGATCATTTAATTTTGTCGGTTAGATGTTAATTAAATTATTTAATCGATGATTAAAAATGTTAATTTAACTTCAACAGGAGGAAGTAGAATGAAAAATGCTTTAGGAGTAAGTTTAGGTATTTGCGCATTAGTCTGGACCTATATAGCACTTTTTGTATTAGGTGATTATGTTCAAGTTTGGGGTGGTTTTATTGCTTGGGGTGCTTACTTTACAGTAGGCAAAGATGCTTTATCCAAAACAGTTACTGCAACAATCTATGGTTCAATATTAGCTGCTGTCGCAGTTATTCTTTATGGTTACCTCGGAGCGATTGGAGATTTTGCTTGGCCAGTAGCTGTAGGTATTACAGTATGGGGCTTAACTGCTCTTCCAAAATGTCCAAATATTCCTGCTAACGTATTCGGTTATGCAGCAACATTTGGATTTATGCTTCTAGCAAGCAATATGGAAGTTATGGCAACGGATTTTTCTAATCCTGTAATTATGATGTCTATTTCCTTTATTCTTGGTTCAATCGCAGGATTGGCTTCAGAAAAAGTAGCAGGCATACTGGGTTAGGAAACTAACTGAGGATATTTAAAAACCACTCTACATGAGTGGTTTTTACTGATTAAAGAAGCCTATATTTACAATACGATCTTCGATGAGGGTTAATTCAACCTTAAGGTAAGTTTTTTTAGGTGAATATTCAACAATATTATTGTAGTACCACATCTCAATTTTAAGTTTCTTATTTGGATTTTTCTTATCAATTGTTGGGCGACCGAGTACAGAGCTAGCACCTTTCGGCTTAATTGCCATATCAGTACTATCAGGCTTCCCTAAGTATTTAAGGACTCTAGATTTTGGCTTGCCGCTAAAAAGAGAGATAAATTCATTTTCTGTAAAAACTCTTTTTTTCTCTCCATGATTGTCAGCATGTACGTTAAAAGAAAATCCTATTAGCATAATTAGAGCAATGATAATTTTCATACTATATTTCATATTGAATCCTTGTTTTCAGTTAATTTCTAATTTTAAACCATCGTAACCAACATAAACACCTTCTGGTAATAATTTTTTTAAACTCTCATATTCTAAGCTGTGGGTCATATGAATCAAATATGTTTCTTTTGCATTAATCTTCTTCGCAATCTCAATGCTTTCGGGAAAAGAAAGGTGTGTGAAATGAGGCTCCATTCTTAAACAATCAAGTAGTAGAACATCAACACCCTCTAAAAGTTTCATTGAATTTTCAGATATTTCAGAAGCATCTGTTATGTAGCCTAAATTTCCAATTCTATACCCATTAATATTATTATTACCATGCTTAACTGGAATAGGGGTAATTGTTTCATCAAAAATTTGAAATGGTGCATGCACTATATTTGGTTTGAGAACAGGGATTTCCCAAAAATTTTTTGGCTCTATCATTGCGTACTTGAATTTATGAATCAGTTGTTCGATAACATTTTCATTGCCATATAAGGGTATTTGGATTTTATTGATTTGGCAGAAAGCTCTTAAGTCATCAATACCATGACAATGGTCAGCATGTGCATGAGTAAAAAGAACTGCGTCAACTGAAGAAATTGACTCTCTCAAAGACTGCTCTCTTAGATCTGGACCAGTATCTATAAGGATATTTTTGCCATTTTTAAGCGTGATTAAACTTGAGCATCTAGTCCTTTTATTTCTAGGATTTGCTGACAAACAAGTTTCACATTTACACCCAACAACTGGCGTTCCTGCACTTGATCCTGCTCCAAGTATTGTTAAAGTTTTTTGCACTTAGTAAATAACTTGAAAAAATTATTAGTGGTAATTTCGGCAACTTCTTCGGTTGAAATACCTTTTAATTCTGCAATTTTTTCTGCAACAAATCTTACATTAGAAGGCTCATTTAATTTACCTCTATTTGGAACTGGTGCCAAATAGGGTGAATCAGTCTCAATTAATATATTCTCAATTGGTAATTTTTTAACGGTTTCTCTTAAGCTTTCAGCATTTTTAAAAGTAATTATTCCAGAAAAAGAAATATAAAACCCTAGATCAATTGCTTGCTTTGCCATCTCATATGACTCCGTAAAACAATGCATAACTCCTGTTGCAGAATGAGCACCCTCTTCCCTCATAATCTTTATTGTATCCTCTCGGGCACTTCTGGTATGAATAATGAGTGGGAGCTTTGATTTATTAGCTGCACGAATATGAATCCTAAATCTTTCTCTTTGCCAGGCTAAATCACCTTTTAATCTAAAATAATCTAAGCCGGTCTCGCCAATGGCAACCACTCTCTTTTCTTTTGAGTAACGATATAACGTATCAATATCTGGTTCATCAATATTTTCATAGTCCGGATGGACACCAACAGAAGCATAGATATTAGGATATTTATTTGCCAGGCTCAAGATTTCATCAATCTTATCGATTGTAACGCTCACACATAGGGCATGAGAGATATTATGATTTTTCATATTATCGAGAACCTGATCAATTTTTTCATTAAGTTCAGGAAAATTTATATGGCAATGTGAATCAATATACATAATTAAGTGTTAAAAATTTTTTTGTACTCAATCATAACTGAATTTAAGTTAATCTCTTTATTAACTGAGGTTTTAGCATATGATTTTATTTTGTTTAAGCTTTTTTGAAAGGTCAATAATTTATTTAAGTCTGCATTTAATGATAGATCACGGACCACCTGCTTATCACTCGGGAAGTAGTTATTACCCGCAGACAGTTTAGATAATAAAAGTTCGTAAGACCATTTTTGAAGTAAGTTAACAATCCACACAAGCCCATTATCAATCCACACATTATTGATTTTCATCAAATCTATTTCTTTCCCTTTCTTCAGCTCAATCAGGATAGTATTAACATTAAGTAACATATCTTTATCATCAATAAGCTCAAGTGGTGAATTATTATATAAATTTAGATTTTGAATAAGGTCGCTATTATTAGTTTTTTCAAGCACTTCTTTTGCTTGCTCACTAGTTGGTTTGGGGAAGGAAACTAATCTACAGCGACTAGTTACTGTTGGAAGTATATTGGCTAAATCATTGATCGTAAGAATAATTAAGCAATCATTAGGAGGCTCTTCAATAGTTTTTAATAGCGCGTTTGATGCTGCAACAGTCAATTTTTCTGAATTGTATAAAACTACAATCTTCTTCCCATTTGATTGATGAGAGGTTAGCTCTAGAAACCTCTTAATCTTTCTAACATTGGATATATTAATAATATTGGCTGACTGATCCTTATCAAGATCATTGTCAACTATTTTTAGATCTGGATGATTTGCTTCGCCCCATAGACAATTTTTACATAAATTACATGCAAAATTA
>Ga0209192_10001909_pt1 | contig 15725 bp, 6 predicted proteins | sample ArcticOcean_MG_C_11_FD_187433 | JGI IMG/M metagenome (GOLD analysis project Ga0209192, IMG submission 187433) | Marine microbial communities from western Arctic Ocean - ArcticOcean_MG_CB2_154 (SPAdes) (version 2) | ecosystem: Environmental > Aquatic > Marine > Oceanic | place: Arctic Ocean... | reverse complement strand
TAAAAAAACTATGTGATTATATTATAGATGGTGAATTAATTTTAGCCGGCTTCATCACTGGGGCCGGTTAATATTTATAATAAAAAGAAATAAAATGGCAGTAAATGTAGATATAGTTTATAAAACCGTATTACTTATTCTGAATAAAGAGCAGAGAGGTAATTTAACTCCGGATGAATTCAACAAAGTTGCAACGCAAGTACAATTAGAAATCTTCGAGAGCTATTTTGATACGCTTAATCAACAATTACGTAGACCAGATAATGATACAGAGTATGGCGATCGCATTAAAAATGTTGATCACAACATATCTGTATTTAAAACATACGGTAACGCAACTCACGTACCAACAGGCGGGTATTTTACTTTACCAACAACCTCAGGGTTGGGCGCTGCGGCGCAGACACTTACAGGTGACGGAGTTGCAATATCGTTTCCTTTTACATCGATAACATCTTCGCAGTTACAAACTAGTGTGATAGCTGTTACAATAAACGGTGTATCTACTACGGCTTACACAATCAGCGGCGCTAATATAATCTTTAATAGCATACCAGCTTTAAACGACGCGATAGTCGTTACAGCGACCCCAGAGGACTTTTACAGACTCGGTACAGTTATATATCAAGATTCAAAAGAAGCGCAGCTATCTCAGCGAAACGAGCTTCTATACTTAAACAACAATCCTTTAATAGCACCAACAAAAACATATCCTATATATCTATATGAGGACAGTAAGTTGTACTTGTATCCGCAAACTATTACATCGGATATAAGTGTTAGCTATTTAAGAAAACCCGTAGATGTTATATGGAACTTTACAATTCCATCCGGACAAAACTACTACCAATACAACGCTACTAACTCAGTTAATTTTGAGCTATCAAAAACGGAGCAGGCAAATATTATCTTAAAGATATTACTCTACTCGGGTGTCGTTATAAGAGACCCATCAATAGTACAGATAGCGGCACAGCAAGTGCAACAAGAAAATCAACGCTCAATAATGTAAGATATGCCTATACCTAATGGCGGTTTAATAACCGAAACTAACGAACAATACTACGCTGGAGCACAGATATTTATAATAAATACAGGCGCAGCTATTACAACCACATTTAATACTGATTTAACATACGATCCGGTTAACGCTACATTAACTAACTTTGCTGTTTACACAAGCCCTGATGGCACGGCAGGAAGTTACACTGAATATACAGAGCCATATACCGTAGCAAGTAATACTATAACGTTTACGGGACTTTCGGTGCCAATTACAGGAACCTATGTTGCGGTACAGCTTAAGGCATTAAATGGAGGTAACTTTGGCAATCAAGATGCTTACGGCGAGGCCGTACAGGAGAACTACGGAAGTTACGCTTACACATCTTTAAATGATGTTATTAATGGATTCATTGCTACTTATGTAGGCGAACATAAATTAATAGGGGATGTTAAAAGAACAGACGTTATATTTCATGCTAAAAGGGGCCTGCAGGAATTCAGTTACGACACATTGAAAAGCGTTAAGTCTCAGGAACTAAGTATACCACCTAGCTTAAGTGTGACTATACCACAGGACTATGTTAATTACACTAATATATGCTACATAGACGCAATGGGGATTAAACATCCTATTTATCCAGCAAATAATTTAACAACTAGTCCTTATGAAGTTCCGTTACAAGATGGCGGCGGGCAGCCAACTCAAGATAGCATAGGTGATAACCTAGAGGCTAATTCTATAACTAACGATAGATGGGCTGCAGCTAACGATCGACTTTTAAATGGCAACATCACCGCAGAAGATTATTGGGCCTACGGGGGCTACTTGACAGGTAATCCATTTTATGGGCAAAGATACGGTAACGATCCGCAAAATTCGCAAAGAAATGGTTGGTTCAATATGAATGAAAGAGATGGTACAATAGCCTTCTCTTCCAACTTAAAAGATCAATTAATAGTACTTGAATATATATCAGATGGATTAGCTTACGATTTAGACGCTAGAATACCTAAAATGGCCGAGGATGCATTATATGCCCACATACTATATTCTATATTAGCTGGAAGAATTAATCAACCAGAGTACGTTATACAACGTTTAAAGAAAGACAGATCTGCTAAACTAAGAAATGCTAAAATAAGATTATCTAACATTAAACTATCAGAGATAGTACAGGTAATGAGAGGTAAATCTAAATGGATAAAATCATAATTTAATGGCACAAGAAATCAAAAACACATTTCTAAAATCCAAGATGAATAAAGATCTTGATGATAGAATATTGCCTAACGGCGAATATAGAGATGCTCGGAATATATCAGTTGGTAGATCCGAAGATAACGATGTAGGTGCCTTAGAAAACATAATTGGTAACAATTTAGTATCGGGCACTGATATTGGGAATGGGTTGACTATTATAGGTATTGAACCCGATAATTCTTCTGACTCGCTGTACGTATTTTTAACTGATTACTCGGATCCAAATACCAAAAACCCTACTAATGCTCCTGTTGGTTCAAAGCACTACATATATGTATACAACACTGTTTCTAAAGTATATACAAGGCTGGTACAAGGCAACTTTTTAAATTTTTCTACTACTAATAGAATATTAGGCGTAAATTTAATTGAAAACCTTTTATTTTGGACAGACAATAGAAACCAGCCAAGAAAAATAAATATTAGCTTAGCAAGAGCGTACGAACCAGGAGGGTTATCTACAGCATCGGGGGATTATTACACGGAAGAGCATCAAATATCTGTTGCTAAATATAACCCTTATCAAGCAATTAATTTATACAATAGAGCAGATCTGCAAGTAAGAAGCGGGGCTACAAGCACTTCTTTTGAAATAACAGGCCATAGAGCTGCTGAGCTTTCTGGTTATATAGGAGCCAGCGTTGTTTGTAATGACACTATACCTTTAACGCAAGGAACTGACTACGTAAAAGTTGTTAGCATATCAAATTCTTTTGTACCGCCAGACGTAACAATCATAACTGTTTCTCCTGCAATGACCGCTCCTTCCGGAAATGACATCGTATCTTTAATTACTTCAACAATGAGTAATAAAAACGACGACACAACATGGCCAGGAGACCCTGATTATTTAGAAGATAAATTTGCTAGATTTAGCTATAGGTTCAAATTTGATGACAATGAGTACTCTTTAATGGCTCCTTTTACTCAAATAGCGTATATTCCAAAACAAAATGGTTATTTTTTATATGGAGATGAGGACGCTGCTTATCAGTCTACTATTGTAGACTTTATGGAGAATCAAGTTCAAAATATAGGTCTAGTAATACCATTGCCTTCCTCCGCGAATCAATTAGCTTCAACTTATAAAATTAATGAAGTAGAAATTCTTTTTAGGGAAAGTGATGCTATTGCTGTGAAAGTTTTAACAACTATACCTGTTGGGGAAATATCCGCAACTAGTGGTAAAGATAATCATTACACTTACGAGTATCAATCAAAAAAACCGTACAGAACGCTTCCCGAAGCCCAGACGGTAAGGGTTTATGACAAAGTTCCTGTTAGAGCACTAGCTCAAGAAAGCGCTGGAAATAGAATTATATATGGTAATTTTAGGGACAAGCATACGCCTCCTTCCGCACTTGATTATAATTGCAAGATAGAGCCCAAAATAACTACAGGCTTGTTCGACAACTGGATAGAATACCCAGGGCATTCCGTTAAAAAAAATAGAAATTATCAGGTAGGATTTGTTTTATCTGACAAATTCGGAAGACAATCTCCAGTAATACTTTCGTCCAATGATACGGGTACTACTGAAGATAATGCTTTTTATTCTGGCTCAACAATATATTCCCCTTACGATATTTCTAGCACAGACACCAATCCGGCAACATGGTTTGGAGACGCCATACAAGTGTTAGTTAATCAGCCAATACAGTCCGAAATCAACCTAGATGAAGGTACGCCGGGGTTATATGCTTTGAAGCAGCAAGATATTTCTACAGGAGAAGGATTTGCTATAAAGGCGCAAGGGCTTGCAGCTGCTGGTACTTCCCCTATAACTAACAGCACGTTCACATTTAGATTGGATGATGATCCAACTACCGGATTTCCTAATAATATAAACATACCCAATGTAGGTGATTCCATGAGGGGGGCTTACATTGATTTTGTAAAAGTAACAAATATAACAGGCCCAAGCGCGGCTGATGAATACGTTGTAACAACGGATGGAAGGGTTAGCGATGTTTACCTAAGGGATACAAACCTTCCTTCAACTGCTCCGGATTTAAAATTCGCGTATACTATAAATGATTTGGGATGGTATAGCTACAAAATTGTAGTGAAGCAAACAGAGCAAGATTACTATAACGTTTACTTGCCAGGCATATTAAACGGATATCCCGGACAAAGCAACGGGGGAGAAGAAAACGGTCCTTTCCCTACAAACGAAGAAAATTTAACAGCACACACTGTTTTATTTAATGACAACATAAATAAAATACCTAGGGATTTAGTTGAAATTGGGCCCGATCAAAAACAATTTAGAAGCTCAGTTACGCTTTATGGAGTTGTAACAAATACAATGGAGGGCGTTGGTAATGTAGCAGGAACACCTTATAACACCCAGTATTATCCAAGATTGGATTATTCTGGAAAAAACGCTATTAAGCATATAGCTACTACAATAGCAACTGCGAGGGATTTAGACATGGGGTATGATCAATTATCTGATAGCACTGGAGGCGGCGGGCAAGCACACAATGGTAATGCAGTATACTACCAAATTGATACAAATCCGCTAATAGCCAGAATATCAACTACAGAAAAATCAATTGGATGGACCAACAACATCTCGTCTAATACGGGGGATCCTTTTAACATGCTTCCCTATTTAGCTGTTTACGAAACCGAGCCTACGGAGTCATTGCTGGACATATATTGGGAAACATCGTCTGAAGGTTTAATAGTGGATCTTAACGCGGACGTAGCTTCCACAAATGGAGGAGTTGCTGGTTTCCAAAATCTTGTTTGGGAATTTAGAGAAGATACAGCCCCTAATACAGCTGTTACTACAGCTTGGTTTAGCCCTATTGACAATCAAGGGCAGCCGTTTGTAACGCCTATTGAATCAGCTAGTCTGGTTTTAGTAACTGATAGGGGGTTTGCCACAGGCGCGAGCAATAATATTGTTACTGACCAATTTAGTTTAGAAAGAGGATTAGATGGTACCTCGGAAGAAGGAGAGTTTAAAATATTTTACAGAGGTTTTGGAAGAGATTTTACAGCGGAAAGCGCTGTAAGAGATATATACACTTTTACTATTGATTGCGTTACAGCGGATGGAACAGAATCTACCGTTGTTTTAAGCGGAGAAGCAGGAGGGTTTGGAGCCTTTGAAAACTTACAGCCAGCCTTCAACACTATTAGCGCTATTGTAACAAATCCTACTGAAAGAGTAATTCTGAGCGCGGCAACTTGGCAAGCTGCTTTTCCCAGAAATGGTACTACATTATTTGGTAGTCAACAAATCGAGCTAAAATATTCGTTTAGACTTTTAAGTTCCGGCGCACCTATGCCATTAAATGGCGAGGGAGAACCTTCATGGGTTATGGATTCGGCTAACGGGGAATTAACACAAGAAATAAACACTTCCTACGCTACTCCAGATGGTATATATAGGTTAGAACTAATGCTTGAAGACGCAGCTGGTACTCCTCCTGTAGCGGAAGCAGCCACGGGTTATAGCTCATTGGTTGCAAAGCAAAATCTTTATGTACGCATAGAGCCTGCTCATGTTAACACAGAGGCGTTAAGCATAGACTGTGTTCTTACGCCTGCAGCTATACCTCTAAATGGCTATACAAACATATCAGATACCGGTCTTGTTACAGATCCGACTTCAAATTCAAATGTTTTTGGAGGTTGGTCTAGGTTACAAAAATCAAATTGCTTTTATTACTTAACGGAAGAAAATATTACTCCCAACTGGCCTGGGTCAACCGATGCCAATTCTCAGTTTGCGCTAGAACAAGCTTTTACTAATCAGGGCATACAAGTAAACATACCTACCGACACCACCGGGTGGATTAACACAGGGGCAAATAGAATAGGAACAAAATCGCATAAAAGCGGTGTCATATCTTTTTGCATAAACACTTTTTCTCCGCGTAATACTTTAGATCTGAGTAATGCTAATATATTTAGAATACCAACTGTGGATTTTTACTGGAGGTATGAAAACAATTTTGGCGACATAGGATGGCAACTTTTATCAAGAAGTAATCCCGTGACTGAACAAAATAGAGTAGGCAATATGGCCAACGCTGGTAATACAACGCCTATTGCAGGAGAAGATTTTGTTAGGACAGAAATACAAAGCCCGTTTCAAGACGTTCCTTTACCAATTAGTGGATATGTAGATACTGAAGCCAATCCTAACACAATTATAACCGGAGATAAACCGGTTGTTATAGACCAGGGGTTAAACCCTGTTTGGGTTCAAACAGTAAGAGCGTTTGATTACAATGATTTCCCTCAGGGATCCGCGTCTTCAGGAGCTCCGGGTAACTTAGGCATAGAATATGCAATTTTTGTGCATGGGCAAGAACAAATAAACGGGGGCTACAATACTCCAGATGGTATGGTTAGAACATGGATACAGGTTGACGATTTGAATTACCCGTCCTGTGTTCCTTGGTTAGGCAAGAATGCTGTTACAGAAAACGGAGCAGGTAATTTGTTTAAATACTTTAGGTCTTCCGGAGCATCAAGCACTGTTGATTATGTAGATATTGCCGCTCCTTTTAATACGGAAACTTTTGCTAGAAGTCCTTATGGGGATTATGTTGACACTTTTTTCAACAACAGCACCGACTATGGAGCATTTATACCAGCAAATGGCAGTAATTCTATAAATTTTAAGTTAGATAGAACTACAATAAATTTGGATTCGTGGACAACATGGACTACACCCTCGATGGACGGGCCAACGCCATTACCCCCAGACAACGAAAATCCTCAGGATTTACAATGGGTTGCAAGATATAGTCCTATAAACGGAAAAAGAATGCAAAATCCAGGGCAAGACCGAGGTGTTAATGCGATCAGGACCCTGCAAAATTACTCTATTGATGAGGGCATTACCGATTCTAACAGAAGAGTTAAAGGCACATTAAGAATTAGAAAAAATACAAACTAATGTCAGCACTAATAGAACTAAAATACTTTAACACTTTTTGGCTTAAAAGAATTAAATCCGTAGCAGATGTAACTCCTGGCACAACCAGAAATTACGGAAGTCATACTGGTGCTGAATTTACTATCCCCGACCTGGCTGATTCATTAGAAATGAATGTTGGACAGCAAGTTACCATGCCCTATATTGATGGAAACGGAGATAGTCAGTTTTATTCCAGTTACATAGTAAAAAGACTTACGGATTTTAAGTTTGAGGCTTCTGATGTGCTGGTAGGTACGGTAGACACCGCAATAATTCCTGTGTTAACATTTGGCAAAATAATTAATTTTGATAATATTCCTCAAAGTTATGCTGATAGTGCTGCTAATGATTGGGTAATAGAAGAGTCAAGAATTAGAGGAGGATATAATAATACCACGGTTGACTTTGGAGTTAAAGCTTATTTAGTAGAAGATGAACCTGACCAATTACACAGATTTAGCTCGCTAATACATTCTGGTATTTTTAATTCAAGAACCGGTGTTAATCAAACTAATCAATTCTCTGTAGGAGAAGACATAACCAGAACGATTGATCCAGCTAATGGCTCAATACAAAAGTTATATGCTGAAGACACCAACCTAATTATTTTCCAAGAAAATAAAGTAAGTAAGTCTTTAATTGACAAAGACGCAATATACTCTGCTGAGGGCAATGCTAGCGTTACTAGTCGTAACTTAGTTATAGGGCAGAATGTAGCCTATGCGGGAGAATACGGAATAAGCACAGACCCTGAATCATTTGCTGTAAATGGTTACAGAAAATACTTTACAGACAAAGACCAAAATGTTGTTTGTAGATTATCAATGGACGGAATAACCGTTATATCTGCTTACGGTATGACCGACTACTTTAGAGACAAACTTTCCGCGGCAACAAGCAGTATAATAGGTGGATGGGATGCACATAACAAACAATACGTGTTAACAATACCTCAACCCCTGGTAACAGAAGGGCCAGTGGTTGTTCCTGGATATGAAACCTTAGCATTTGACGAGACAGCCAAAGGGTGGGTTAGCCGATTTGACTATTTTCCAAATCAAATATTTAGTTTAAACAATAATTACTTTACAGCCAAAGACGGTAAAATATACCAGCACTATAAACTTGCGCCAAATACGCAAGCCAGAGGAGTGTTTTACGGAGATCAAAATAATTCCAACGTAACCTTTGTATTTAATGGAGCGCCATCTATGGTTAAAAACTTCCAAACAATAAATTATGAGGGAGACACCGGGTGGAAAATGGATAGCTTTAAAACAAACACAGACACAACTCTACCTATAACAAGCTCGGTTTTTGTTACTACATTGGAACAAATGCAAAACTCGTTATTAATAAACAGGTTTAAGTTAAAAGAAGATAAGTATTACGCTGATCTAGTCAATGGCACGCCTTCGCAAAACGGTGAGGTTGTATGGGGTAGCTCATCATCAGGTGTAAAAGGATTCTTCGGAGAAGTAACAATGTCAATAAATAATAGCAACGTGGGTAAAAAAGAATTATTTGCCGTAAGCACGGGATTTGTAAAATCATCATAATAAAATAAATATATGTCAGCAACATTAATAGCAGCCGGAATAGGAGCCGCAGTAAATATAGTAGGAGGAATAATTGGAGGAGGTAAAGCCGAAAGGCAAGCCAAAGCAGCACAACAAGAAAAAGACAGGCTTAATAGGCAAATAGCCATATTCGAACAAAACCGCCAAGATGTTATAAATCCTTATTCGGGTGTTACGTCTTTGTCGGGCATGATAGACGAAATGCGTGGGGAGTTGAGTAATCCGTTTGCAAACCTAGGGGTTGCCACAAGCGCTGCGGAGATCCAAATGGAGCAAACAGATATTGCCTTAGCAAATACACTAGATGTGTTACAAGCGACGGGAGCGAGCGCCGGAGGTGCCACAGCGTTGGCTCAAGCGGCTAAGCAAAGCAAGAAAGAAGTTTCTGCTAATATAGAACAGCAAGAAGCACAAAACGAAAAGCTAAGGGCGCAAGGAGAACAGGCGTTACAAGCAAAAGAAATGCAGCTTACACAGATGGAAATGAGTGAAGAGGCTAGAATACAACAAGCTGAAGCGGCTGGAGCGCAATTTATGTTTGGTGCTCAAGAGGCAAGAGACATGGCTACATTAGATAGAATGTCTGGCTTAGAATCACAAGCTAGAGCTGATATAGCGAATGCTAATATGGCAGGTGCAGCTAATACTGCAGGAATGATTAGCGGCATTGGTAATTTAGCGGGGGCTGTTATAGGAGCTGGAGGTTTTGGAGGAAACGATGATCCTATCAATCCCATTGATCCCGTAATACCACCCACGGCAACACCTACAACAGGTTCTAATACCGAAGAAATTTTAGGAAGCCCTGAAGACTAATAAAATATAAAACATGAGTTACAGACAACCACAAATAATACAGGACAAATCAGGAATGATTATTCCTCAGGCACTTGCCCAAGCATCTGGAGCAATAGCCAAAGGCATACAAACACTCGGAATTGAAGAAAAAAAGCGCAAGGCTGAAGAAAGAAAGAAAGCCGAGCAGGATAATAGGCAACTGATTGCTATAGGTAACGCTCATGCTAAAGACTCAGCCATTTTCAATGCTGGATTAAAAAATATGTCCGAAAGCATGCGTAACACTCTTATAGCGCGCAACGAAAGGAGTCTTAACCGCATTGACGAAATAAAACGCGCTCAGATTGTAGACGGGAATGCAAGTCCTGCGCTATCAAAAGAACTAGGTGGTTTACAGCAAAATATTTTAGAAGGTAATTCCCTTGCTAAAACTATGATTGCTACTTCTGGCAATTTAGATACATTACTTAAGGAGTACGAAAAAATGGGTAAGACAATGTTTTACCGCAATGGAGAAGACGGAACTAATGAGCGATCAAGAGCTATAGTGCTTGGATTCGGAGGAGCGCCAGGATACGATGCCGCAATGATTGAAGAAGGCGGAAAATTATACGCTCAAGTTACTGATAAGCAAAGTAAAAAAGTGTTTAAAATAGAAGCATCCCAATTTCAAAGTATAGCTAATGACTTAATTGTTAATGCTGTTGATATTGAAGGGCAAATGTCTACTATAAATTCACAGGGAACTTTTAATAAAGACGGAAGCTTAGCTACTAGCTTAACTGTGGCTGCTGGAAAAGAAAGCGCTCTTAGCTCTAGAATGGACGGTAACAAAACAAAAGTGTTTTACAGAGACACTACATTAAATCAGCTTGCTGTTGACGCAGTTAAAAACAAAAGTTTTGAAAACGCTTTAGCTACTATTGAAGCTTCCGCGGATGATTCTCAATTAGAGCAAATTACTTTAGGCAAAATAGGTATTTCAGGCGATAAATACAAAGCTTATAAAAACCTTGGGTCACGAGAAGAAAAGAACGCGATGATTAAAGAATCATCTAATGAGTTTTTTGACAAACAATTAAGCCAAAAGGGTATTATAAATGAAGACGGTAATTATATTTACAGAAAAGATATACAAAAAGAAACCGTTTCTAGCGGAGGCTCCTCAGGGCAGAAGCAAATTAATTTCAATACAGCAAATACAGAATTTAAAAGAGCAATAAAAGCTGGTGGAGAAGAAAAACCCGCATTTAGGAATCTTATTACAACCGTAGGAAGTATAGTACCTTCTGGGGATATATATATTGATGGTAAAAAAACAATTAGGAACGTCAGCACTTTTGGTGATAATGGCCTTGTAGTTTCTTGGGGAAAACCTGATTACCCTGATACAGCGAGCAAATTTACAATAGAGGCAGCGAATCTGGTTAAAGCCGGAAAGCCAATGGCCATAGTTAAAATAGACGGGAAAAATAGATTTGCAAAAGATGTAGCTGCTAAAGATGCTAACTCTATTTCTGTTGACTTAAGCAATAGATCGCAAGCGCTCGGGTTTATGGAAAACATTTTAAGGGTTGAAAGAGATCAAGCTATAAAATTATACGACACTTACTACAAATAAAATAACAATTTAAAAAACATTACATGTTTAAACTTATTATAAACGGTGAAACAATTACTTTTGAATCTGAAGCAGAAATGATGCAAGCCGCCAAGGAGGCACAGGACAAAGGGCTAAGTATAGAGGACGCGAGAGAAGAAGCTGTAGAGGAAATTGATTCTATAGATGGACCCCAGACGGAACAGGAAGCGCTGGAAGACAGCGTAGTAGAAGAGGGCTTTAGTCAGGATTTTCAACAGGCTGCGCCCAGTGCAAATGCGGAGCCAGCGAGTATAGCACAAGAAGATATGGAATTACCGCAGGAAGATCCTTCTTTGGAGTCACTTTTAAGCGATATACCGGAAGTTAAAGAAGCTCCTGTATTAGATGCGCCGGGTTTAAAGGATAAAGAAATACCTAAGTTTGAAATTGAAGAAAAATTCGATATACCTATAGAGGGCCCACTAGGGTTAATAGATCCCCCAAAAATTGGCTCTTCCTCGGATAAATTTGAAAAAAGAGCTGTAAAAGAAAGCGAGGAGCTTAGATCATTTGAGGCAGCTACTGATGCTATTTTAAATAGCAATACAATATATCAATTAGGAATTGAAGGAAATAGCGTGTCGCAGCTTATGGAAAACAATGTGACCCCATCCCTTAGGGCACGCATTGTAGATGTTTACTCTAAAACTAATCCTAACTTGGAGTTGCCCAGCGATGTCCGTATTGACAAAATGGTAACCGCCAGATTAGAGAAAGCTAGAGTAAAAGAGGTTGAAGAGTTTTACGAGGAAGATAATAAAAAGGCAACAGAGTACAAAAAAGGAGGATTGTATTACGATACAATAAAAACGGGCTTTAGCGAGTTTACTGCAAAAATGAATCCTTTGGAGCAAAACTTTGCAGGGCTTAGGCAAGAATATTTAAGATTAACTCGTATAATAAATACGGGCACGGGAGGGAGTCCTTTGGAGGCTCAGAAAGAAAGAGTATTATTAAAACCTAAATTAGAAGTCGCTTTTAAAGCGCTTAACAATCAGTATAGACAAGGCTTTTATGATTACACGATGCTATTCAATCCCGAATCGGGAGAAACGGTAAGCAAGGAAGAGGCTGACGCCTTTGGTATAGAGGCGCAGGATTATACAGAGCAAGCGAACGAGCTGCTACAGCAATACCAGTCTTTAGACGAAATAAGCTTAGAGCAGCAATTTTTCTCTCATATATTAGACAAAGACAATTTAAAAGACAAGCTTAATCAAAAATTTGATTTTAAAGCTAATTCATATATTGCATTAGAAAGTTACGGCTACAAGGCAGATGAGAAGGGCGTTTACAGGGGAGTTAGAATAGGGGATTTAATGAATTTTCGTAACACAAAAACACCTGAGGGTAAACTTATGTTAAACGAAATCCTGTACACAGAACCTCCTTTAGATAAAGACGGTAAGGTAATGCCGTATGTAAGCCAGGAATTTGGTTATCTTAACGATTTAGCAAGCGAAAGAATAAGCTTATCCTTAAAAGGGGAGGCTTTAAAAAACGCATACGTGCTTAACATTGATCCGGGTTCCGTAGAAATTGATGGATCGGATTACGTAACAAGATTTATTGAAACCGTAGGAGAGGCTACTTTTGGAGAAGAAGCTATAAGCCGGATAGGAACAACTAAAAGAAAAGAACTAGACCAAGCAGAAAAATTACTTTTAGACGCAGGAATTGAATTATCCGACAAACAAAAAGAAACTTTTAAAAGGGGTATGGGCATGCGTGTTACCGAAGGGGTAGCTGGTTTTGTGCCTGTGCTTGCTGAATTTGCTCTTTTAAATAAAGTTGTGGGAGCGGTAGGTGTTGCTAAATATATAGCTGATCTAGCTAAGCCCCTAGCAAAGCTTTCAGCCGGGCAAAATTTAAGAAGAAAGCTTCTTTCTTATGTATACGGGGCCGCTTTAGAAGAGGTTAAATTTGAATTAGTTACTAGAGGAGAAGCTAAAACAGGTGGTGGTGCAGGTTTTTACATGGGGGGCAAACTTAGTGGTGCTTTCTTACCTAAATTTATAGGCATCGCAGGCCAAAAAATAATAGGTGGAGCAACGGGGGGAGTGTCAGGTGCAGAAACAGCTAAAATAGTAGAAGCGCTTGTAGAAGACGTAGGTGGAGTTAAAGCTTTTGAAACCAGTATGGAAGAATACTTTGGGGACATGGACGAAGCTACTTCTCAAATGATTGTAGATGGTATAGTTTTTGGTGTATTAGGAGTGCAAAATGTAAAGTCAACAGACTTTTACACCATGTCTAAGCGCAGAAGCACCCATACAAAAATTGCCAAAGAAATTAACGAAGGAAGATACAAGGGTAAAGAACTAAAACAAAAAATAAATTTAAAACAAGAACTAGGTGCACAAATTGCAATAGCGGATAAAGAATTTAATGATCTAGATATAGGCAGCCAAAAAACGCAGGCCGAAAAGGCTAGAAAAGCTTTGCGAGACGGAAAATTAGAAGACGGTTCTTCAATGTCTGAATCCGATAAACTCGTAACAGAAAAAATAATAAATAAATACGAAGCGAACGTAGCTTCTGCTCAAAGAAGAATAACGAACGCATTCGACAATGTCTTTAAAAGTGGGGTATTTAAAGGAGATATTAAGCTAGTCATCACTGAAGGAAAAGAACTTTTACCAGGAGGATTAGAGCCCGGCAACAAAGCTCAATACGACCCTGCTAGAAAAACGTTTAAGGTCGACTTATTGCAGTATAAGCCCGGTGTTTTTGCGCAGGAGGTAGGACACGCATTTATGGACATGGCCTTTAAGAACAATCCAGAGGTAGCTAAGGCGTTTAAAGGTAAAATACAAAAAACCGTTGATACGGCATTCAAAGGACTTGAGTTTACTGTTAATGGACAAAAAGGTTTAAGCTTTCAAGAAGCTATTGATACAGCATACCCTGGAGCTAAAAACAAGCCTGCGGAAGAATACGTGATGAATGTAGTTGAATTCTTAGCTGCTCCCGCAAACAAAGCGTTGTTGCTAGAAAATGGTGTTTTGCCAGGGCTAAAAAGAAGTATACTTAATACTGCTACAGACATAGGGTTACCATATAACACAAAAAAAAATTTTACTACTGGAGCAGAGGTTTTAGAATTTTTAGCGGATCTAGGTAGAGTTGCGGAAGGCGGATCGGCTACTGCAATTAAAAATAAATTCGAACAATTTAAAAATATTATAATTGACGGTAAAAAATTAAAAACTGTTTACGGAGAAGAAATCTTTTCTGAAAAAGAAGCCGCGGGGACTTTAGGTTCCGCTAAAATAGAACCTTCCGAAAAGAAAGATATATTTAGCAAAGCCACAAAAGGATATGAGGAAATGATTGCTAGCGGGAGCACTGCGGAGCAAGCAGGGGTTATGGTTGGCTATGAAATGCAGCCGTTAATTAGGAAAAAGCTAAGATCGTACATTGTTAAAAAAGGATTAGAAATTCCTGATGCAATTGTAGAGGACATTGTTTCCGATGTAGCCTTATCGTCTGGTAAAGGAACTGCTAGTGTGCCAAGTGCTGTTGTGTCTTACAACAAAGGGGCTAACTTAATAAAGTATATAAAAGAAAACCCAAAAGCTACGCCTGCAGAAATAAGCAAGAAAGCTGAAGAGTTTGGAGTAAGAGTTGATAGAGTGCAATCATTTGTTGATTTAGCTAAAGAAGGCGGAGAAGCAACCATGACGTCCTACGTTTTTGGTCAATTAAATAACCGTATACTAGGGGTAATGCAAAAGCCTGAGTACCGCGATATATTTAATACATTTTCTATAGATAAAAACCCTGGGCAAATCGACAACTTAGCAGAAGGCGAAGGGCTTGGAGGCGGGGGCGTTTCTGATGGATATGTTGATTTATCCTCTCCTGAACAGAATGTTAGAATAAACAGAATTAAAGCTGAAGTTGCGCTAAAATTACCTGAGGAAGTAAAAGAAAGTATTAATTCTGTAGGAGAACGTCTTTTGATGTCTACTCCATTAAAAAATCTTGAGGCTAAGCAGGAAGGTAAAATAGAACTACCAAGCGGAAAAACTGCAGAAATAGTTATATCTAAAAGCGAACAGGCTACTATTAAAATAGAAGGAGAACCTACCGAAACTATAAGGGTCAGATCTCCTAAAATTTTAGAGGAAAAGTTTGGAACAGGCAAGAAGTCTTTTATAAAAAGTCCTACTACTAAAGAAAAACTTTATAGAGATGCCATTGACTTAATATATCCTAAGCTAGAAAAAGCGATGGGTGGATTAAAAGACAATTACACCGCTACTCCGGAGTACGAAGCTTTTATAGATAATGCTTATCCGTTACTTAAAGACTATTTAAGTCAGTCCGCTGTTAACAAAAGATTTGCGGATTTTAAAGAACCCGCTATAGACAAAAAAACAGGTAAGGTGCTTAAAAAGAAAACGTCCGCTGGGGGAACTGTATTTACAAAGAAAGCTATAACGTTAGCTGAGTGGAGAAAGTACTTTATAGGAGACGGTAGCAAGCGTA
>Ga0209192_10001904_pt1 | contig 15740 bp, 19 predicted proteins | sample ArcticOcean_MG_C_11_FD_187433 | JGI IMG/M metagenome (GOLD analysis project Ga0209192, IMG submission 187433) | Marine microbial communities from western Arctic Ocean - ArcticOcean_MG_CB2_154 (SPAdes) (version 2) | ecosystem: Environmental > Aquatic > Marine > Oceanic | place: Arctic Ocean... | reverse complement strand
ATTCAAACTTTGGTTTTGTTAAATAGTTTATCCCCCACATAGGCTTCGAAGCAAAACTAAAAAGACTAGATAAAGTTAATTTTGGAGGTGATGTAAAACCTGTTCTTAAATCTCTTTCACGATTACCACCAGTAATAGTATCCACTGTCAAAGCTAAAACGTCAAATTTAGCTGCCTTAACTCTTTCAAGCATACTATCGTTTAAACCTCTATCTTTATGAAAATAGAATTGAAACATTTTAGGAGTAGATACAATGGAAGAGATTTCTTCTACACTGACAGTTCCAAGCGATGATACACCAAACATTGTTCCAAATTTTTGTGCAGCTTTTCCTACAGCCCTTTCTCCTTCATAATGAAAAAGTCTTTGTAATGCCGTTGGAGCGCAATAAAAGGGTAAGTCTAGTTTTTTTCCAAAGATAGTAGTAGATAAATCTACATTTTCTACGCCTCTTAAAACATTTGGAATAAGATCTGCATCATTATATGCAGCTGTATTTCTATTATAAGTTATCTCATCATCAGCAGCACCATCTATATAATGAAAAATAGGTGAAGGAAGACGCTTTTTTGCCAGTTTTCTAAAATCTTGAAAGTTATAACAATCATTTAAATTCATTATTTTACCTTTAGATACATTTTGATAATAATTATCATAATTGAATCTGAACATATTAGTTTTTAATTATTTGTCTATTAAAATTTAGAACACTTTATGAAACATTATAAACATTTTATAAATAGTATATGGACTAATCCATCAAGTAATAAATAGTTTGATACTGAAAACCCATATACTGGTGAGGTGTAAACAAAAATAGCAGAAGGTAATCTAGAAGAAGTTAATAAAGATGTTTTATCTGTAAAAAATGCTCATGAAAATATTTGGAGAGTTGTCGGGTTAATAACGCCTTGGAATTAGCCACTGCTCTAGCAGCAACAAATACAGCAGTTATAAAACCATCAGAATTTACATCTGTTTCAACTTTAGAATTTATGGAATTAATTAAAGAAGTCATAAAAGAATTTCTACAAACTAAATGAGTTTGGATTGCGACAAAAACCTCTAAGGATAATTTTTTTATTATGAAAAAAATTATTTTTACTATTCGTTGACTTATTAAAGTAATATTTTATATGTATTATGTATGAATAATTAGTGAGTATCTATAACTTTAAAATTTCAATTTCTTAATGAATTTTCTTATTAATTACATCTTAATAAATTTAATATAATCATTATTTATATAATAGAATAAAACTTATCCATGACAAATAATAAAGAAATTTTATTAATACTTGGCAATCAATTATTTCCAATTGATTACATTAAAAAAACAAAAGTTAAAAAAATTTTTATGTCTGAAGATTATAATTTAGCTAATACTCATAAGCATCATAAATTAAAAATATTGATGTTTTTTTGGGCTATGAGACAGTATAAAGATGATTTAATTAAAAATGGTTACGAAGTTTATTATCATTCAATTGAAGATAATGATTTTAAGGATCCATTTGAAAGTAAATTTCATAAAATTATTAAAAAATACAATATACAAAATATTAAACATTTTGAAATTGAAGATCATTTTTTTGAAAAACAAATTCATTCTTTTATTAAAAAAATTAAAATAAATTATGAAACACTTAGTAGTCCAATGTTCTTATCTTCACGATCAGAATTTAAAGAATTTGTATTAACACAAAAAAAAATAATAAGGATGGCAAGTTTCTATCAATTAATGAGAAGAAAATTATCTATTTTGATTGACGAAAATGGGAAACCAACTGGAGGTAGATGGTCTTTTGATGAAGACAATAGAAAGAAAATTCCTCAAAAAATTGAACTTCCATCAATTCCTAAAAATTATACAAATAATAACTTAGAAGAATTAAAAAGTTCTATAAATAATAATTTTCAAAACCATCCTGGTTCAATGGATAATTTATGGATGCCAACTAATAGAAAAACAGCATTAATTTGGTTAGATGATTTTTTACAGTATAAATTTATTGATTTTGGTAATTATGAAGATGCAATAAGATCTGAAAATAATTTTTTATTTCATAGTGCATTAAGTCCTGTTTTAAATATGGGGATAATAACTCCTTTAGAAGTTGTTAATAAAGCCATAGAATTTTCAGATAAGAATAATGTACCTATAAACTCAATTGAAGGTTTTATTCGTCAAATTATAGGTTGGAGAGAATTCATAAGAGGAATATATCATTGTAAAGGGGAAGAAGAAATAAAATCTAATTTCTGGAACCATAATCGAAAACTAACGAAAGATTGGTATGAAGGAACTACAGGATTAAAGCCTCTAGATGATACGATTAAAGACTGTGTTAAATATGGTTACACTCATCATATTCCTAGGCTTATGATTATATGTAATATAATGAATTTATCCAGAATTCACCCTGACGAAATTTATAAATGGTTTATGGAAATGTTTGTAGATTCTTCTGATTGGGTAATGGTACCAAACGTTTATGGAATGGGCACCTTTGCTGATGGAGGAATATTTGCTACTAAGCCGTATTCATGCGGTTCAAATTATATTATTAAAATGAGTAATTATAAAAAAGATGATTGGGCAGATATTGTGGACGGATTATATTGGATGTTCATGAATGATAATATTTCTTTTTTTAAGGGGAATCCTAGATTATCAATTTTAATTAAATCGCTAGAAAGAATGGATAATGAGAGAAAAGAATTTATTTTTAAGCAAGCTAATAACTTTATAGCAAACAAAACAATTAAATAAAACTTCACAAAGAGATAGTTTGTTTTAATATAAAGATGTTTTTTGTTAATGCTTAGGAAAAATTATGAGAACTCATATTCCTAAAATAGATTATGAAGTGTTATGTGATACGAATCATGTAAATAATAAATCAGAGCTGAAAAGATTGAGCGCAGCTGTAAGCAATTATGGTTTTTTGATAATAAAAAAGTATCCAATTAATATAAAAAATATAAATAATGTCTTTTCTATTTATAAGGATTTTTTTAAACTTAAGTATGAAGAAAAAAATAAAATTAATATGTCTAATACATTATCTAATAGAGGATGGGGCGGACCAAAAGCGGAACAGGTGAATACCAATTATAATCCTGATTATAAAGAAATATTTGACTGTGGCCCTGAAATCAAAATTAAACATCAATTCGAAGAATTAACATATTATTCAAAAAATATATGGCCAAAACAAATTCCTTTATTTGAAAAAATAGTAATGTCTTTTTATAAATCATGTAGTGAGATCGCTATATCAATACTTCAGCAAATAGAAATTTCACTACAGTACTCTAATAATTATTTTGCAGATAAATTTAATCTTCCGATGGCATTATTAAGATGTAATTATTACCCACCAAGGCCTTTAAAGCTATCAAAAAAAGACTTTGGAATAGCTCCACACACAGATTATGGTTGCTTAACACTATTATTTACTGATGGTACTCCAGGTTTAGAAATAGAATTACCATCAAAAAAATGGGAAAAAGTTACAGCCCAAAAGGATGAAATCATAGTTAACTTTGGAGATATGCTTGAAATCTGGTCAAACAAAAAAATTAAAGCTACATCTCATCGAGTTATAGGAACAAATAAAGAAAGATTTTCAATTCCATTTTTTTTTAATCCTCAATACGACACTATAATTTCTGAACAGACAAAAATTATCGCTGGAGAATACTTGTCAGAAAGATACAATTCTACTTATATTCATAAAATGAATTAATATTTTATAAAAATTATTTCAACCCATCTTCGCCTTTAACTTCATTAGCTTCAAGACCACCCATTCTACTATGTATTCGAGGACCTTTAGTCATTGCTAGACAAAACATAATTTCATTTGATCTAGGACTATCAGTTACATTTACTTCATAAGCATCAAAATGACTTCTAACATACGCTGCATTTGTATGCCCTAATGGTATATCGATAGATGCTCCCATCCCTGCAACCTTCATTGCTGACGGAACAATAGCCTTGGAATTTTTTAACCTTTGACGCATTGCATATCCACCCGGAACATGCCAAAGAGCCGTATGCTCAAGCTCACCATTTTCTCCTGCTATTGCTGCTTTACCATATCCATCTATACCGTCTATGCCTCCCAAAGAAGCAATCAAACGATCTGTTAGCATCAAACCTAAATCTTTTAAACTTTCCATTCCTGATTGCAAATCATCCTTATAAGATCTAGCATATGGATTAGAAACAATACCAATTGCAGCTCCTCTTATTCTTGGAGACAATGGAACTGGTCCATTTTCATGATATATTTCTTCATTTAAAATAATTAATTTTCTTAATTTGAATTCTAACATTTGAGTGACCTTTTAAAATAAATTTAATAAATTAAAATTAGTATTTTTTGTTAAATAATTCTAACATTTTAATATTATATCATCATTAACATTCCTAAAAATTAATATTTTTGATTGGAATTATAATTAAAACATAGATTTTATTTAAATTATTAAAATCATAAATCAAAAAATATATTACTCGAAGTTGTGATTTCTTTAATTTGATATTTTAAAAAAGTTAGTATAAATTTTATAACTATAAATATAATTTTGATAATGAGTAATATATAAATCATGATTGAAAATTTAAAGCTTGATCATTTAGTAATAAATATTAAAGACGAAATGGATGAAGCCTATAAACTCTTTTCTCAAATTGGGTTTTTATTAACCCCTAGGGGATTTCATTCTCTTGGTTCTATTAATCATTCAATGATGTTTACAAATGATTATTTAGAACTTATTGGTTTTCCCAAAGGAGGAATTGTTAAACGTCCTGAGCTTAAAACTGCTCCAATAGGCATTAATGGCTTAGTTTTCAAAAGTAATGATATAGATAACACCTACTCTCATCTATGTGAAAGAAAGCTTAACGCAGATCCACCTCGTGATTTTAGTCGCCCCGTTAACGTGAACAATCAAGTAGAAAATGCAAAATTTAGAACTGTAAATATTCGAAATGATATTTTTAAAGCAGGTAGAGTGTATTTTTGTGAGCACTTAACTCCTGAGTTAGTATGGACAAATGAACTTAAAATCCATAACAATAGCTGCCTTGAGATTAAAGAGATTATTTTAATTGATAATGATATTGATACTACTGTTGGTAATTTTCTTAGTCTAAACAGTAATATTAAAATACAGCAATTAAAAAACTCTATTAATTTACTCACCCAAGACGTCATCTTAAATTTGAATAGCATTAGCAACTTTAAATTACGTTTCAATTCAATAATTTCTAATATGACTTATAGAGATTCAATGTTTGGAGCTATAGTGTTTAAAGTAAAATCATTAGAATTTTTTAATAAATTACAAAATGATAAATATATAAATTCATCCATAAACAAAACAAATAATAAGATGCAAATATTTTTAAAAGAATATAATTGTGTTTTAGAATTTGTCATTTAAATTTTAAAAAAATAAATTATTTGATCTGACTCGTAATTTCTTAAACATTTATATTATTAATCATTAATAAAAAAGTAATTAAATTAAAGATATTATTTTAAAAATATATATGGTTTAGGTAATGCATGACATAAATAAAATAAAAGCATCTCTCATAAACCACACCTTATTAATTACTGGAGGTGGTTCTGGTATTGGATATTCAACTGCTAAACTATTTGCAAAAATGGGCGCAAATGTAGCTGTTAACTATCTTCCTGAAGATAAAGAATCAAAAAATAGAATAAAAAAATTAAAAGAAAAATACATAAATATAATCGAAGTTCCAGGTGATGTGAGTCAAGATATAATTGCTAAAAAAATAATTCTTGAAACTATAGAAAAATTTAAAGGATTAAACTATTTAATTAATAATGTTGGGATAGGGTTAGTCAAAGATCCCATTTCATTTGATGATTTAGATCAATTAAATGATAGTTTTTGGCAAAAAATAATAAATGTAAATCTTATGTCTGCTTTCTATTGTTCTAGGATAGCTTCAAAAGAGTTAATTAAGAATAAAGGCGCAATTGTTAATGTAACTTCTATATCTTCAAATGGTAAAAGAGGAACTAGTATACCCTATGCAGTAAGCAAAGGAGCGCTTCAAACTCTAACAGTCTCGTTAGCAAAATCATTATCACCAAATGTTAGAGTAAATGCTGTATCACCTGGCTTTACAGAAACTACGATGACAAATCAAAGAACTGAAGAGCATAAAAAAAGAATGGCAAAGCAAACTCTTTTAAATAGAATCGCTAAACCAGAGGAAATAGCTGAAACAATCTTCTTTTTATGCGTTTCAGGAAGTTATATCACAGGGGAAACTATAAACGTAAATGGTGGCCATGGTTTCAATTATTAATTTTTATAAGCTAAAAATAAATTTGAAGCCTCTTCTATCGCTTCATCTACTTTCTGACCTTCTCTTAATGGTTGATGTATAGTAAACCATTTATCATATTTTTGTTTATATAAAAAATTAATTAACGGATAAATATCAATACCTTTTTTATCATTTAATGGAAGATATTTTACCTTGATATTTCCTTTGCCTAATGTTTTAAATTCATGAGAACCATTTTTATCAAGACAGATATTTTGAAAATAAAAATTAACAATATAAGGTAATAACTTTTCTAAACCCATAAGACTATGATCACTGCCACAAGCTAACAAGTTTGCTGGCTCATAAGTTATTCCAAAATTTTTACGTTTAATGACTTTAACTAGGGCAAGTGTTTCATCAATTGTTTCAGCTAAAGTACCCCAGTGTGTTTGTTGCGTTAAAACAATCCCTCTTTCTAGAGCTTCATCTAAAGCTTTTTTTGCAAATATAATATCGTCATGATGTTTGATCATTATACGGACAACAGAAGTTTCAAGTTGCTCGGCTAAATCTAAACAAGGTGTTATATTTTTTAAATTATTTGCAGCATATTTATCATTTTTAGCTAAATTAATATTACTTGTTATCATTGAAACAGACATCTTATTTAAATTAAAAACATCTTTAACTTTTAAAACACTTTGTTTTGGGGTACTTGTTGAAACAACAGAAGGCCTTAAAGATATACCTGTAAAACCATTAATAACAGCCATTTTAATTAATTTTTCAATTGATAAAAATGATTTTTCTTTGTCGTTTGATAATTCAGCAATTCTACAAGATAAAGATAATTTCATTACCAACCTTCTAAGTTTTAAAAAATATAAAATAATAGATTTAAAATTATTGCAATAAAATTATGTTTATGGTTCAATTTTAAAAGGAGTTATTGTTATGTTTTGTATTTTTTTAAATGTTAGATATTCAAATCCAAAATTGATGCATATTGGTCACCAGTATGTAGCTGCAAACTTTGATCCTACTGTAATAAAGGGTTTATTGGAAATGAAAGGTTATCATATCTCACCTGATAAAGGAGTTGGTATTTTTACTTTTAATAATCAAAGTAATTTAGAGAAACATTTACCTGGAATGAAATCTTTTTTTAAAGATTATGAAGATCGTTTTTCATGTAAATGTTCTATTGAGACAGGAATTACAAACGAAGAATTATTTTATCAAGCTGATTAAAATAAATTAAGAATTATAAATAATTTATTTATTTCCCCTAACTGGATAATTTTTATCTTGTACGAAAAGTAATTTTGATGGCAATAAGCTAATATCAGGACGTGCAAAAGGCATATTACTAGTATTAATTATGTATAAAGATCCGTCTTGCTTTATAATGAATAAACCAGGCTCACAAAAAATATCACTTTCAGCTTCTTTTATTGACTTAGAAATATATAAATTCCATTCTCTTGCTTTTTCTTCACTAAGATCATAAGCAATATTTAGATTTGATAAACCCCAGCTTTCCTTTGTTTTTTCAGCTTTCTCTTTACTGTCCATTGAAACAGCAATAACGTTAGTGTTAGCTTTTTTGTAATCCTCCAACTGAGACTCTATCAACTTAAGGAAATCTGAACATATTGGGCAATGTAATCCTCTGTAAAAAACTATCATTGTCATATTATTATTTAGGTTTTTTTCTAATGACCACTCTTGGTTATCAAGTGTATTTAAAATTAAAGATGGCGTTTTTTCACCTGGCATCATTTGATTAGTCATTTTCAATTCCCTTAAAAGTATATTAATAACATAGATATAATAATTATAGATTAGTATAATATTATTAATTCAGTTATAAATTAGTATCTTTATTTTTCATATTAAATTCTTCTTTAATTGCTCCAAAGTACATAATATATATTGTCAAAGCTTCTAAAGCATTGGTGAACCATCCTAGTGGATATAACAACCCATATTCAATTACATCTCCACTAAACATAATAATAATAAGATTAAGTATTAAATTTATTAAATATAATAATCTCCCAATAGGTTTGAAAAGATAAATCAAAATAAAGCTAATTAATGACAGAATAGACATTGGTAAAGATAGATACAGATCAACTTTTTCATTTAAATAGAATGATAACAAGCCTTGATCAACAAATCGACTTAGACCATAATATTGTTCAAAATTAAAAATATGTGGTATAAATATATTTAATAGTGATAAAAAAAGCACAAGGATTATTAAGCGCCTAAAAAACAGCTTATCTTTATCAATTTTATTATTTAACATAAATAGAATTCTCAAATTATTTTAGGGTTTTTTCTTAAAGTCTTTCATTTAGTTCTATATAATACCAAGCTCAAACAAAAAACAGAGTATTATTAAGAAAAAATATTTCAATTGATTATTATAATTTTATTAAATTAAAAACTCTTTGCAAATAAAGACTTAAAATGAACCCTCTTAAAATTAAAAAGAATAAAAAACATGAATACAAATTTTTTAAATTTAAATTAGTGCCAACTATAAATTCTAATGTTAAATAAAAAATTAAAGATGCCATTATTATAGAATTTCTCATTTCTTTTGCTAGCGTTGCTCCTATAAAAACTCCATCTAATTGGAATGCTAACATAGAAATAAAAGGGGTGATAACTACTAACATCCAAAGTTCATTAGTAAGTTTTCTTAAGATTTGAATGTCTGTGAAAACAGAAATTATAAAGTAACCAAAACAATATAAAAACAAACCTATAATTAACGAAAATAAAAATGCTAACTCTGTACTATGTTTTATGGTTAAAAATAGTCCTCTTTTATTCTTAGCGCCTATAGAGTTTCCAACTAATGTTTCTGCTGAATGAGCAAATGCATCTAAAGAATATGATGATAAGCTAAATATTATTAACAAAATTTCTATTGTAGCTAATTGGTTTATTCCCATTAAACCAGATTTTTTAATTAAGTAAGCTTGAACAAAAACCAAACACATTGTTCTTAAAAATAAATTTTTACTTATTGAAAAAAACTGAAAAAAACCATTTATTTTTAGGAGTATTATTAGATTTAAATTTTTAAAATTAAGCTTTTTATAATAGTTTAGAAAAATTATAATGGATACGAATAACCCTGAAATTTGAGCACAAACACTCCCAATTGCAACACCATAAATTCCAAGTTCTAGAAAAACAGAAAAATAGAGAGATGAAAAAATATTCACTAAGTTAATTATAATTACTTGTAACATAACTGATTTAGTTTTTTGAATTCCAAAAAACCAGCCTAAAAAAACCATGTTTATAAGACCTGCAGGTAAACCTATCATTCTTACAAAAAGATACTCTTTATAAAACTTTTGAATTTGGTCGTGAGGAGTTAAAAAATATACAGAACTCTCGTATATTAAATTTTTTGAAAAATAGATTAAAACTCCAATTAAAAAAGCTATTATTAATGGTCTCAACAAACTAAAACACACTTCTTCAAAATCTTTTTCACCAAGTTTTTGTGAAGTTATTCCTGTTGTTCCCATTCTTAGAAAATTTAAACCTGCATATACAAAGTTAAATATAATTCCCCCAATGGCAATTGCAGCAATGTATATACTATTGGGCATATGACCCATAATAATGGTATCGGTTAACCCAACTAAAGGTATTGTAAAATTAGCAATAATTATTGGCCAAGACAAAGACCATATTTTTTTTCTATTTATTAACATTTATTTTCAAGTTTATATAAAACCCAATTCTTTAGATATTTGGGCGCATTTTAAAACAAGTGGTTGCCAATAGTAGCTTTTATCTTTTTTTAATCGAAAAGTTGGTACAGAAACACTCACGCTTGCAACTGGAAGACCAGAACCTCCTAAAATTGCAGCTCCAAAACAGACTATACCTTCTTCATTTTCTTCATTATCAAAACTATAACCATTTTTTCTAGTGAGCTTTATAATTTCATTAATTTTATCAGTGTCTGTTAATGTTTTATTAGTTAATGATGATAACTGTATATTTTCAATTATTTTTTTGGCTTCATTTTCATTCAAAGCTGCTAAATAAGCTTTCCCTACCGAACTTGAATAAAAAGGTACCCTCGTCCCAACTATAGAAGTCATTCTAACCACTTCTCTACTTTCAATTTTTTCAACGTAAATCATTTCATCACGATTTTGAATAGCAAGGTGAACAGTTTCACTTGTTTCATCTCGTAATTCTGTTAATGCTTTGTGAGCTGTTTGCCGAATATCAACCTGTGCTAATGCATTATAAGCTAAGTTAATTAAACGTGCCCCAAGACGGTAATGTTTATTTTCAGTTTTACTAACAACGCCCTCAATCTCAAGTGAAGAAAGTATTCTATATAAAGTAGGACGAGTTAAGTCTGTTAAATTTAATATTGCATTCACACTCAGAGCTTCTCTATGGTCTGAAATAATTTGTAAAACATCCATACTTCTAGAAAATCTTTGAGTTCCTTTAATTTTGTCTGACTTCATTTAATTAATTTCCAAATATTAACTTCAGTAGTGTTTAATATAGAGGATACATGTATTTTATAAAAGTGGTTGACATAATCTTTTTTATTTTTTAAATATTATCATTATATGGAATTAAATCTATATATTGATAATTTAAAGATAGAAAATTGAAAATTATAAATAGAAATAAAAATGAAAAATTAAAAATTGTTATCACAGGCGCAACTAGTGGCATTGGAGAAAAGCTTGCTAAAGGATTTGCTGAGGACGGTTACTATGTTGAAGCAATAGGATTAGGTCTAATACCTGAAGATAGAAAAAACATAAATTTTACATCAGTCAATATATTAGATGGAAAAGCTATCTTAGGTTTTATTAACTCTCTTGAACGTATTGATGTATTAATTAATGCAGCTGGAATTATTAGAAGAGAAAAAGAATTAGATCCTAATGTCTTTGCAGAAGTAATAGATGTAAATCTTAATGGCGTTATGAGATGTTGCTCAGCAGCTAGACCAAAATTATCTAAAACCAACGGTTGTATTATCAATATTGCTTCCATGTTAAGTTATTTTGGTGGCGGCCTAGTACCTGGTTATTCGGCATCAAAGGGTGGCATCGTTCAACTAACTAAATCTTTATCAATAGCATATGCCTCAGACGGCATTCGTGTAAATGCCATTGCACCAGGGTGGATATCAACACCTATGACCAAAGAATTGAAAGAAGACACTGAACGTAACAAAATGATTATTAACAGAACTCCTATGAAGCGTTGGGGAAATCCAGAAGAATTAGTTGGGCCAGCAATTTTTCTTAGTAGCGAATCTGCATCTTTTATAACTGGAACTGTACTTAATGTAGACGGTGGTTATGCAGCTATGTAAAAAACTAAAAATAAAAAATTTAAGGAATTAATTATGATAACAAAAGAAGAGACAAAAAATAAAAATATCCCATATCAATTACCAATGCCAAAGGATGCTCTATCTGAGATAGTTATCCCAAGCGCCATTCCAGATGATGATCGATTATGGGTAAAACAAGCTGAAAATGTTTATTTTCGCCCTCTTTGCTTAAACGCTTCACAAGGGTATTGGATGAACTTACTAAAGGTTACAAAATCTGGTGTTTTATCAAGACACCGTCATCCAAATGCAGTACATGGCTTCGTTTTAAAAGGTAGATGGCATTATCTAGAGCACGAATGGGAAGCAAAGGAAGGAAGTTACGTTTACGAGCCACCAGGCGAAACTCATACTTTAGTCGTTCCAGACGACGTAAAAGAAATGATAACTTTTTTTCAAGTTAATGGAATAATGTCTTATGTAGACCCTTGGGGAAAATTACTTGGTTACGAAGATGTCTTCACTAAAATAGAAATGTGTCGCAAACATTTTTCTAAAGTAGGTCTTGGAGAAAATTACGTAGATCAATTTATACGTTAATTATTATTTATATAGAAAAACTTATGGGATCTAATGTATAGATATAAGAAATATTTAAGTATAAAAATTTTCAAAAGGAAAATAAATGACTAATCTTGTAAAATTGCATTATTTTCCAGGTCGTGGAAGAGCTGAAACCACTCGCTGGATGCTAGCTATTAATCATATTAAATTTGAGAATTTCCCTATAGAGACACCAGAAATGCTTTTAGCTCTCAGAGCTTCTGGAAAGCTTCCTTTTGATCAAATGCCCTTACTTGAGATTGAAGAACTTAATCTAAGCCAATCAAGTGCTATGATAAGATATTTAGCTCGTAGCGGGGAATATTATGGAAGCACCGAACAAGATGCTGTCTGGTGTGATATGATTGCAGGAGCTGTTGCTGACTTTGCAGAAACATCCCTTCAAGCAGCGTTCCAACCTACTAAAGAGATAGCCGTTAAAGCTCTTCAAGAAAGATTTAATAAATTTGGACCACGTTTTGAAAGTAGGTTGTCTAAAAACGGTTTATGCGCAGGTGTTAAACTAACATTTGCTGATGTTCTTCTTGCTGAAGCAATAAATTCATATTTGGAATGGATACCTGATATACTTGATGAAACTCCTTTTTTAGATAGTCTATATAAAAAGGTAATAACTACATCAGGTATCAGTGCTTATTTAAAATCTCCACAAAGATATCCTATGTCAGGAAGTAATTATGTAATTGACGTTGCTCGCGTTCTTCAAAGAGCACTGCCTTCACATATGCCTGACCCAAATCGTTTTATTTAAATAAAATTAAATTAGTTGGATAATTAACAAATAATATTTAATTATTAATCACAAAAAAAATACATTACTCATCAATATGATTAATATTGTAATATATTGATAATCATGATTAAAATTTAGATGAAATGGTTTGTTTTTTATGAAATATAGATTCATATATATATTAGTATTGTTATTTGCATTTAATGCACAAGCTTTCGAACCAACTACAGGTCTTGTTTGTCAAAACTCAAATAACACAGTTTATATGGAATTCTTATTTAAAAATGATCGAAAAGATGATTTTGCTGATGCTTACAAAAGAATTAATAATAAATTTATTCAAATTGGAAAAGTTGTTGGACAAAAACCATCCTCATTTATGCTATGGGAAGACAAGTATGCCTATCTAGGTGTAGACTTTGCATGGCACTTAGATAAAGTTACCAAAATACTAAAACCTATTATTTTAAGTGAAAGTATTATTAAATTAGATGAATTGCCAGAAAAGTTGTCATGTAGAAGCAAGAGCTTTTGGTATTAACAAAAAATAATAATTATAAAATTCATTAATAATTTATTTTTATAATTACTTAAAATCAAAATTTTCTAAACTTCAAATAAGCTTCCTCTGGATCCATACCGTCTAATATGGCTAATCGCATTTCACTTTCAGTTGCCATTACATCTTCTGTTTTACTAACCACATCTTCAATCACTTCCTGGGGTATAATTACAGCACCATCCATATCGGCAATAATGTAATCTCCAGAACGAATTGTAACTGTTCCAATAGTTATTGGATTACCAAGTGAGTTATACCTCCACCTTTCAACAATATCGGCAGGCGTAGCCAATCTACAAAAAACAGAAAATCCAGCATCGATTATTTCTTCAACATCTCTACAGTGTCCATCCATTAAATAACCTTTAGTACCTTTAACCATTAAAGCACGTGCTGACAATTCTCCCATAAGCGCAACAGCATGGGTGTTTGGTTGACAAATAAGAACCTTACCTCCTGGAACTTTTGATAAAACTTGAGACCACAAAAGTAAAGACTCATGGCGAGAAAGAGTTTGATCAATACCACCAGAAATAGTGTATATTTCTCCAGCTAATTTTTGACCACGTTCAAGAGCTTGAATTTCTGGTGGAAGAACACAGTTCCCATACCCCATTTCTCTTAGAACGTCATGTATGGCACTAGCGTAACACTTGGAAAGACGAACACTTAGATCACTCATTATAATCTCCTAATATATAAATTTTTTAAGGTTATATAGTTCATTAATTTAGTATGTATAATTTAGTCTCTTTTTATGGATGTCTGTTAATCGAAACATTTACTATATTTAGAGTATTAAAAAATTATTATAAAATCAAATCATAGAATATAACTAATATGTGTTAAAAATAATTAAATACCTTCTATAATTCTGAAGTCTCTATCAGCGCCGTTTTTTAGCGCATTCAATGCCTCTTGATACTCTTGTGAATTATAAAATTTTTTAGCGACTTCAATACTGATAAATTCAACTAAAACAACTCTTTCGACCAAACCATTTTCATAAGCGAATACTTTATCATTGCTAGCTAAAACTTTTCCTCCAACTGCTAAAATTGCAGGACTAGCTATTTTCAAATATTCGTCTCTGCTTTCAACATTTGCTTTGCTTCTATGTGCAACAACAAAATAACCCTTAGGCATATAAATTTCCTTAAATGTAATAAACTAAAATATTAAAAATAATTATAAAACCACATAATATAATAAAATTATAAATATGAGATGAATTAACAAAAAAATATCAAAAAATTAGATAAATTAGACAAAGAAATAAACGAATATTACTTTAAAACTTAACCTCGAGGCTTTGCAGACAACGAGCATCCACCATCTACAACCATCAACTGTCCAGTAACATATCTTGCCCAACTTGAGGAAAGATAAACTACAGCTTTACCTACATCCCAACCATCTCCTTCTACTTGAATAAGAGACGCATTTTGCCTAATGGAGCGACGATCTTCAGTCATGCCAGAAGAGTATACCATGGGGGTGTAAACAGGGCCTGGCAAAATACAGTTTACTCTTATTCCGTCTCCACCATGATCAACTGCCATTGCCTGACTTAATGAAAGAACCGCTCCCTTTGATGCTGAGTAAACAGTTAAACCTTTTGGTCTTGTCGCTGAAATCGACGAAATATTTACGATTGAACCGCCATCTCCAGAATTAATCATGGCTGGAATAGCGTATTTAGACATAAGGAACATTGGTTTTAAATTAACTTCCATAACACGATCCCAGTATTCTTCTGTCTCATCAACAACAGATAATTTGCTATCAATCCCAATATTATTATCGAGAATATCTAGTCTACCCCAATTTTTTAACACAAAATCTACAACTCTCTTGCATTGATCTGATTGTATTAAATCACCTCTAATACCTAGCGCTTCTCCACCTCTATCTTTAATCATTTTCACTGTATTGTTAGCTAATTCTTCATCTTTATCAACAACAAGAACTCTGACGCCAGCCTCAGCTAAAAGGATTGAGGCCGCTCTACCATTTCCAATACCTTCACCTAATGCCCCACCTCCAGCAACAATAGCTACTTTATCTTTAAGTCCCAAATCTAGTGAGCTAAACATTCTATATCTCCATTAGTAATCATTCAAAAAATTAAAAGAA
>Ga0209192_10001889_pt1 | contig 15859 bp, 18 predicted proteins | sample ArcticOcean_MG_C_11_FD_187433 | JGI IMG/M metagenome (GOLD analysis project Ga0209192, IMG submission 187433) | Marine microbial communities from western Arctic Ocean - ArcticOcean_MG_CB2_154 (SPAdes) (version 2) | ecosystem: Environmental > Aquatic > Marine > Oceanic | place: Arctic Ocean... | reverse complement strand
ATGGATTATCTGCAAACTATTGTTGGAGTAATGGAATTAAATCACGTTAATGTTGCTTCAAAAGCAATAACAACATCTGCAACAAGTCCTGGCGGAACACAAACATCATTTACAACCGGCCGAAATAATAAAACAGCTGTACCTGATATAATATTTCCATTAAATGATAACTACAAATTTGATTTTCCTCATATGATAGCATCATCAATTAATGAAACGAATGAACTATCTTCTTTGAGATCATATCAAACAGAACTTACATTATCATCAGTAACGTCATCACTTTCTCCTGTGATTGATCTTGAAAGAAGTACTATTATTGCAGTATCAAATAGACTTAATAATGTCGATTCATCAGCTGATGTTTATCCTACTACAGATTTTGTTCCGTCTGAATTGCCAGACGGAGATCAAAATGCTGCAATCTATATTACAAAACAAGTTACTCTTGAAAGTCGTGCAACAAGCCTAAAAGTCTTGTTTGCTGCACATAGGCCTGCTACAAATGATATTAAAGTTATGTTCAAAATTTTGGGTGTTGATGAATCAATTGATTTTCAAAGTTTAGGATTTAGATTTTTTAATACTGATGGCTCTGCTGATGTTGCAGTTCCACCTTCTGCAAATATAAATGATTTTAATGATTATGTTTATACTGCTGGTGTAACTGATGACGGTATTGGTACTCCTCTGCAAGAATTTATATCTTTTCAGATTAAAATTATTTTGCAAGGAACAAATACATCTGAACCACCAAGACTAAAAGATTTGAGAATTTTAGCATTGGCAACATAAAATGAAAGAGTCTTATATACCAGTTGAAGGACATACAGATTTAGTAAGAGATAATAAATCTCATGCTATTATTAATCGTAATTATGGTGCATATGAACAAGCGAAAAGGCGTGCTGCGTCTGCCCAAAAACAAAGAGATGAAATCCGAGATACTACAAGAGAAATAAATCATCTAAAATCAGAAATGCATGAAATTAAAAATCTTCTCAAGGAGTTAGTAGGTAATCGTTCATAACTTGGGGATACAGTACATATAAATATGTAGAAAAGGAATATAAGTATGGCTGTCCCTACAACAAAAGCTACATTTAAAAGTTACTGTCTCAGAGCTCTTGGTTTTGGTGTTATTGATATTAACGTATCTGATGATCAAGTTGATGATCGTTTAGATGAAGCTCTTCAGTATTTTGCTCAATATCATTATGATGGTATTGAGAAAATGTATCTAAAACATCTAATTACTTCTGATGAAGTTACTAGAGCTCGTTCTGATGCATCAACCACCGCAACTGACACTGCTGATAGTTCAATAACTGCCACTTGGAAAGAGGGAAAGAACTTTATTCCAATTCCAAGTGCTGTTGTATCTGTGGTACAAGTATTTCCTTTTACTGATACTGGTGCTGGAAGCAATATGTTTGATATTCGGTATCAGCTGCGCTTGAATGATCTGTTTGATTTCTCTTCAACATCTGTTCTTCAATATCAAATGACAATGGATAATATTGATATGTTAGAACACATACTTGTAGGAGAAACTCCTATTCGTTTTAACCAACATCAAAATCGTCTTTATATTGATATGGATTGGGAAAATGATGTAACAGCAGATGTTGACTATCTTGTTATTGAATGTTATCGTAAACTTGATCCCACAACATACACAGATGTTTACGATGACATTTATCTAAAACGATATGCAACTACTCTTATTAAAAAACAATGGGGAGCAAACCTTAGTAAGTTTAATGGTGTAACCATGCTTGGTGGAGTCACAATGAATGGTGAAACTCTATACACGCAAGCATTAGAAGAACAAAACAAACTTGAGGAACAAATTCAACTTGCCTTTGAGTTACCAATAAATTATATGATTGGGTAATTGAATGGCAGTCAATACAGCATTTCATACAAGCAATTTTACTTCTATAGCAACGGAGAGAAATTTATATAGTGATCTTATAAAAGAAGCTATACAGATTTATGGCCATGATGTTTATTACATGGATCGTACTCTTGTTGCTGAAGACACAATCTTGGGTGAAGATACTCTTTCCAAATTTAGAACACAACATCCCATAGAAATGTATATGGAAGATGGTGATGGCGGGTTTGCGGGTGAAAAAGAATTGATGAATCAGTTTGGTTTGCAAAATTTAAGTGAAGCAACCTTTGTTGTAAACAAGTCTCGTTTTCAAGAACTAGATCGTCAAATGCAAATTGAGGATGCAACAGATACTAGCTCTGGTGGTTCAATACAATTGGAAGCAGGAACCATAGACCAATCATCTTCTTCATCTACTTTGACAACCGCAAGCGGCGATGATGTTTTTTATATTTTGCAAGATACTGCTGCAGCGGATTCTGATAGACCACAAGAAGGTGATGCAATTTATCATCCAATTCTTGATAAAATGTTTCAGATAAACTTTGTGGATCACGATGAACCATTTTATCAATTAGATAATAACCCTGTTTATAAGATGAGATGCCGTCTGTACGATTATAGTTCTGAAATTCTTGATACTGGTATTTCGGGTATTGATGATATTGAAACTGAACAATCTCAAGATGCTCTTATCTATCAGTTTACTTTGGAACAATCTTCAGCGGTTACGGAAGATATTAGATTGGAAATTGGTACTGATGATTTGGATACTGGATTATTACTTGAAGAGACAGATGGAGATAACATACTAGGTGAGAGTGATAGCACTTCTGTTGGTGAAAGTATTATTCTAGAACGGGCTGCTGATAGTGGTGACGCAGAATATCTCATACAAGAGGACTATATAGTAGGAGACTTTGATCAAGACAAGACATCACAGAACGAACTTTTTGAAGTTCAAAGTAGAACAGTTCTAGACTTTAGTGAATTAAATCCATTTGGGGATGCAGGGAGTAGCTCGTAATGTTAGGCACACAATTTTACCATGAAACAATCCGTAAGGTTATTGTTTCTTTTGGAACAATGTTTAATGATATTGCTCTTGTTCGTAAAGATAATTCTGGAACTGCGATTCAACACATGAAGGTTCCTCTTGCATATGGCCCAAGAGAGAAGTTTCTTGTACGTTTGCGTGAAGACGCTGACTTAACTAAACAGGTGGCTATCACTCTTCCTCGCATTGGTTTTGAAATTAAAAATCTTTCTTATGACCCTCAAAGAAAATTGAGTCGTGTACAAAAGTTTAAAAAAGTTAAGGGTTCAAATACTAAACAATTAGATACACAGTATATGCCAGTACCATACAATCTTGAAATTGAGTTGTATATTATGGCAAAACAATCTGATGATGCACTGCAAATTGTAGAACAGATTCTTCCTTACTTTCAGCCCGACTATACTCTTACCATTAATGATATGTCAGATATGGGAATTAAAAAAGATGTTCCTATAATCTTAAATAGTATTTCTTATGAAGATAGTTATGATGGAGATTTCACTAGTCGTAGAGCTCTGGTATATACGCTTTCATTTACTGCAAAGTTTTATCTTTATGGTCCTATTACTTCTGAGAAGGTTATTAGGACTGTTCAAGTCGATCAATTTACAGATTTACCAGATCAGTCTCCGAAACGCGAACAGAGATATACTGTTACACCTACGCCTGGAACTGCTGAAGCTGATGATGATTTTGGATTTAATGAAACTACATCATTCTTCCAAGATGCAAAAGGCTTTAATCCAGAAACAGGTGAAGACGATACTGAATCATGACATCAAAAGATTCTGCATTAAGACTTGATAAAGAATTGGGTATTATAGAAAAAATAGTTCCAACTTCTATACCCGAAATCTTACCTAACATAGTAGAAGTTAGTGGAGATGATATAGAGGATGATTACAAATATCAAAGAGATAGTTTTTATAATTTGGTAGAGAAAGGTTCTGTTGCAATTGATGGAATACTTGAACTTGCAAAGGAAAGCGAACATCCAAGAACTTATGAGGTTGCGGGACAGTTGATAAAGAGTGTTGCTGAAGTGGCAGAGAAGTTAGGTGATCTACAGGAAAAGATGCGTAAGTTAAAAGAGGTGCCAAGCAATGCACCTAAAAATGTTACAAACGCACTATTCGTAGGTTCAACTAAAGAATTACAGAAAATGTTGAAGGATAATATTGAGGATGAAAATACTTGAGAATGTAAAAAGTAAGGACATGTGGCCAACAACTACTTACACTTTTACAGTTAATGATATTGATAATGAACTTATAAAAGATGATATTTTAGAGAGAGAACAAAAAGGTTTAGGATTTCGTTTTGATCCAATACAAGGTGGTGGTTGGCAAAGCAATAAAGACTTACTTGATTATGAATTTTCTTTTTTAAAAAAATCTCTTCTTGTTGGCGCAAATGAAATATTAAGTAAAATTTATATTGATGATGCTTCTATTAAGATGATTAATAGTTGGGCTAATATAAGTAGAAAAGGTCAATGCACCATGCCTCATATTCATGAGGAATCTAATTGGTCGTGCGTCTATTATGTTACACCAACAGAGGATGCAAATCTTTATCTTAAAGACCCAAGACTATTGGAACATATGGATAAGTCTCATCATTTTTTAAAACAACCATATGCTAATACAATCAGAAAAAGACCTTTTAATGCAGGGGAAGCAATACTCTTTCCAAGTTGGTTAGAACATGGTGTTAGTGCTGGAACTAAAGATGCGATAAGAATAAGTATCGCATGTAATTTTTTGATAGAGGGTTAAATGAAAAAAAATTTATTATGGCCAACGGAGATATATTCCTTTAAAACTGAAATTATAGATAACGATAAAATAAAAGAAATAATTCTAAAAAAGGAAGAAGATGAGTCCAGTAAAAGTATCTCTAATATCGGTGGCTGGCAAAGTGAAGAAGCTTTATTAGAAAAGAATGATTTTTCTGAAATTAAAGATTTTTTGTTTGAGTGCTTTTCTTCCATAAAAAATGAAATTTATAGAGAAGATGTAAAACTTTCTTTAGTTCAAAGTTGGGCTAATGTAAATAGATATGGTCATTATAATGTCGGTCATGTTCATGGTGGTTCTCATTGGTCTTGTAGTTATTATGTAACAGAAACTTATACAGCACCATTGTATTTCATTGATCCAAGAGTGAGAGTTGATATGGATAATTCTCACTTTTTTCTAAAGAATAAATACTTTAACACATTGGGTTCTGAAAAGAGTATGCCCGGTGAGGTTATATTTTTTCCATCTTGGTTGGAACATGCGGTTTCTGTAAATTCTACCAATAATCCAAGGATAAGTATAGCATGTAACTTCTTAATAGAGGGTTAGAAATGGAAACATACTTAGGAAATCCTAATTTAAAGAAGGCCAATGTAACTCAAGAGTGGACTCAACAAGAAGTTGCTGAGTATACTAAGTGTATGAAAGACCCTTTGTATTTCATACAGTCATATATTAAAATTGTTTCTTTGGATGAAGGTTTGGTTCCATTTAAACTCTATGATTTCCAAAAGGAAATGATAGGGACATTTCATAATAATCGGTTTACTATCTGTAAACTCCCCCGTCAGTCTGGCAAATCTACTACTATCATTTCGTACTTGCTGCACTTTGTTTTGTTTAATTCATCTGTGAACGTAGCAATTCTTGCTAATAAGGCCGCTACTGCCAGAGATTTACTTGGTCGATTACAACTTGCATATGAAAATTTACCCAAGTGGTTGCAACAAGGAGTAATGACATGGAACAAGGGGAGCTTAGAATTAGAAAACGGTAGTAAAATATTGGCATCTTCTACTTCTGCAAGTGCTGTTCGTGGTGGGTCTTACAATATTATCTTTTTGGATGAATTTGCATACGTCCCATCAAATGTTGCAGAACAGTTCTTTAGTTCAGTGTATCCAACAATCAGTTCTGGTAAGAAAACTAAAGTAATGATTGTTTCCACTCCACACGGTATGAACATGTTTTATAAGTTGTGGACAGATGCAGAGAATCAAAGAAACACATATATTCCTATTGAAGTACATTGGAGTGAAATTCCAGGCCGTGATGAAGAATGGAAAGAAGAAACAATCAAAAATACTTCAGTATCACAGTTCAATACAGAATTTGAGTGTGAATTTCTTGGGTCTATTGATACCTTAATATCATCACAAAAATTAAAAATAATGGCGTATATAAACCCTATACAATCTAATGCTGGTTTAGATGTATATGAAAAACCACAAGCAGGACATACTTATGTATTGACTGCTGATGTTTCCCGTGGAACTAAAAATGATTATTCTGCATTTATAGTATTTGATGTATCACAAATGCCGTATAGAATTGTTGCAAAATATAGAGATAACGAAATTAAACCGTTATTGTTTCCTACTAAAATCCATGATATTGCTCGTGCGTATAATCAAGCATTTGTATTGATTGAGGTTAATGATATTGGTGAACAAGTTGCATCTACTATGCAATTTGATTTAGAATATGACAACCTTATTATGGCTTCTATGAGGGGTCGAGCAGGACAAATTCTTGGTGGAGGATTTTCTGGTGGACGAGCTCAATTGGGTGTAAGGACAACCAAAGCTGTAAAAAGAATTGGTTGTTCTAATCTTAAACAATTAATAGAAGACAACAAATTAATAATAGAAGATTTAGATATTATTAGTGAGTTATCTACATTTATTGTTAAGGGACAATCTTTTGAGGCTGATGAAGGTTGCACAGATGATTTAGTTGCTTGTTTATTCATATTTGCATGGACCAGTGATCAAACTTATTTTAAAGAGTTGACTGATATGGATGTACGACAGACCATGATGAGAGAACAACAGGACGCTCTGGAACAGGATATGGCGCCATTTGGGTTTGTTGTTACAGGTTTAGAAGATGAAAATATTGGTGAAGTGGTAGATGAATATGGAACCAGATGGAATCCTGTAGTAAGAGATTATGGTTCAAATTGGTAAAGGACTAAATAAATTCAATTAGATCATTATCTATTTTAATCCAACAATTTGAACATAGTATAATTGAGTTGTCCACAAGATAAAATATTTCTTTACGACTTTTATTACTGATGCCAACTCTCTTTGTCAATTTTCGTATTTCTGAATCATGAGGATGGAATTTGAGACATACAGTTTCACTCTCTCCACAATGTTTACAAGCTTTGTTTGCTAAAAATTCATTTAGTAAAACAATTCTTTTACGATAATTTCTACGAGCTACCTTTTTGATAGTGTCTTTATATTTTTCATAATGTGCATTTACCATGAAATTATTTATATGTTATAACACTTATAAAAAAGAGTTTTTGCAAATTGGTTTTTTATAAATATAATTGTAATAACACTCTTATAATAGAGGAGTAACGATATGAGTTTTTTAGTTTCACCTGGCGTACATGTCAGAGAGATTGATCTTACGAATGTAATTCCATCAGTCAATACTACGATTGGTGCAGTTGCTGGGGCATTTGAAAAAGGTCCAGTAAGTTCTGTAACATCAATCAGTTCAGAAGAAGAGTTGGTTGAAATTTTCGGTAAACCAACTTCTACAAGTAATCAGTTTGAAAGTTGGTTTTCTGCTTCAAATTTCTTGCAATATTCTAATCATATTAAAGTTGTTCGCTGTGAATCAGCAGTTTTAAACGCTGGTGCGGATAGTGGCATTCTCATTCGTGATGAAGATCATTATGAGGCATCCTTCTCCACAGGACAAGGTTCTCATGGTGAGTGGGCCGCCCGTACTGCTGGTACTTGGGGCAATTCAATCGGTGTTCAGATTTGTTCTACTGCAACAGGATACGAGCAAGTGCTTGACACATCAAATCAACTTGTTGCTGGTGCTGGAACGGCTGGCGCTAATACAATTACGGTTGATAACGCAGATGAGGCTGGACATGCATTTAATGTAGGAGATATGATTTCTTTCTTTTCAGATACTTCGGCTACAGTGCCAGTTGATGAATTTAATGAATATGAAGTAACAGCTATCAATACAACAACTAATGTATTGACAATTCGTCTAAAAGATGATCCAAATGCTGGTGGTTTGCAAACCGCTATTCCAGACAACTCATACATCAGACGTAAGTGGAAATATCACGACTTGTTTGCAAATACCGTTGGACAATCTCAGTGGTCAAAAGATAATGGCCGTGGTATTGGTGATGAAATGCACATTGTTGTTTATGATACAACTGGCGATATTACTGGATACGATTCTGATGTTGCTGGTCAGAGAGGTTCTAGTGTTATAGAAACCTATGCAAATGTGTCAAAAAGTTCAGTAGCCAGAGATTCTCAAGGTAGTAGCAATTATTACGCAGACGTAATTTTCAGAGAATCAAATTTCATCTACTGGACAGATCATATTTCTGCTGGTACAAACTGGGGTACAGATACAACGTCTACTTATACAGTTGTGCATCCAATCACAATTGATGAACTTACAGGTGGAACAACTGATCATGCTGTCACTGCTGGTGAACTGGAACTTGCATATGACAAGTTTGCTGATACAGAATTACATGACATCAATCTTGTAATTGGTGGTAAAGGTGGTGGTGCTGCTGATACAGCTGCTGCACAAGACACTCATGTAACAATGATTACAGACCTTGTTGAAGTTCGTAAGGATTGTGTGGGATTTGTTTCTCCATATCGCTCTGCAACAGTTGGTGTTGCAGCATCTGCAGCAACATCTGAGAGGGCAGTCAATAATGTAAAGACAGCATTTGATCTTTGCCCTGCATCATCTTACATGGTTTTTGACAGTACATACAAGTACATGTATGATAAGTACAATGATGTATATCGCTATGTTCCAATGAACGGTGATACTGCTGGTCTTTGTGCAAATACAGATGCTGTTGCTGATCCTTGGTTCTCTCCTGCTGGTTATAATCGGGGTAATGTACGGGGTGCAATTAAATTGTCCCTAAATCCTAAAAAGGCAGATAGAGATATTCTTTATCAAGCACGGGTTAATCCTGTTGTCAACTTCCCAGGCCAAGGCGTGGTTCTTTTTGGTGATAAGACTTCTCTTGCAAAACCCAGCGCGTTTGATAGGATTAACGTGCGTAGGTTGTTCTTGGTTCTAGAAAAGGCAATCGCAACTGCTGCTAAGTTTATGCTCTTTGAGTTCAACGATGAATTTACAAGGGCTCAATTCCGTAATCTGGTAGAACCTTTCTTGAGAGATGTTCAAGGCCGACGCGGTATCTCTGACTTTAAGGTTGTATGTGACAGCACAAATAACACAGGTGAGGTTATTGATAGAAACGAGTTTATTGGAGACATCTACATTAAACCCGCTAGATCGATTAACTTCATTACACTAAACTTTGTAGCAGTGAGAACTGGTGTATCGTTTAGTGAGGTAGGAGGTTAATCATGGCTGCAATAGATGACTTTAAAGCTAACTTAATTGGTGGTGGCGCACGAGCAAATCAATATCGGGTAACGGTTACTTCGCCTCCGGGCATTGCAATCGGACTTGATGTTCGTAGAGCTTCTTTTCTTGTAACTGCATCAAATCTTCCTGCTCAAACTTTGGCAGAAATTGCAGTTCCTTTCCGTGGACGGCAAATTTATATTGCTGGAGATAGGAGTTTTGAGGAAACTTGGTCAACTACGTTTATGAATGATACAGATTTCATGATCCGTAATGCAATGGAACGATGGTCTAATGGTATTAATGATCTTGCTGAGGGTACAGGAGTTATTGCACCAGCTGATTATCAGACTGATCTAACTGTAGAACATTTGGATCGTGATGATACAATTCTAAAGAGTTATATCTTTAGAAGTGCTTGGCCTACAACAATTAGTTCAATTGAACTTACAAATGAGGCTTCTGATGCTATTGAAACCTTTGAAGTAACTTGGAGATATCAACACTTTGAAGCTTCTGGGGTTAACTTCTAATTTGAACCTACTAAATAGTATAACACAGTAGGAGTTATTATGGCCGAACTTTTTGGATTCAGTATACAACGATCAGCTAAGGATTCGGGTGGGGAAAATACATTCTCCACCCCAAGTCCTGATGACGGCACCATTGATGTTGCTGGTGGTGGTTTTTTTGGACAAGTCCTAGACACAGATGGTAGAGAACGAACCGATTTAGATTTAATTCGGAGATATCGTGATATTGCTCAACAGGCAGAGTGTGATACAGCCGTTGAAGATATCGTAAATGAAGGTATTGTTGCTAATCAAAATGATCAAGCAGTCGCAATATCTTTAGATCGTTTACCTTATCCAGATACAATTAAAAGAAAAATTAGAGTAGAATTTGATGAAGTTTTACGTCTTTTAAACTTTGAGCAAAAAGGCCATGATGTTTTTCGGCGGTGGTATGTAGATGGTAGAATCTATTATCATAAAATTATTGATTCTAAAAATCCAAGAAAAGGAATTACAGAATTAAGATATATTGATTCGATGAAAATCAAAAAGGTCAGAGAAGTTAAGAAAGGTGTTGATTCTAAAACTGGAATCGCAATGACTGAAAGAGTTGAGGAGTATTTTATATATAATGAAAAAGGAGTATCTCCGTCTTCTATGGGTATGGTTGGCCAAGGTCTAAAGATATCTAAAGATTCTATTACCTATGTTCCTTCTGGTTTGATTGATGGTAATAGTGGTCGGGTACTTTCTTATCTACATAAAGCAATCAAGCCTGTCAATCAATTGCGTATGATTGAAGATGCGCTTGTTATCTATCGTATTTCAAGAGCTCCAGAGCGGCGCATCTTTTATATTGATGTAGGTAATCTTCCAAAGATTAAAGCAGAGCAATATCTCAAAGATGTAATGAATCGTTATCGCAATAAACTTGTGTATGATGCAAATACTGGTGAAATTCGTGATGACCGAAATCATATGAGTATGCTAGAAGATTTTTGGCTCCCACGAAGAGAAGGTGGTAGAGGTACAGAAATTACTACTTTGCCAGGCGGTTCTAATCTTGGAGAGATTGATGATATTCAATATTTCCGTACAAAATTGTATCGTTCATTGAATGTCCCAAGTTCTCGTATGGAAGCTGAAGGTGGTTTTAGTATTGGTCGTTCAACAGAAATAACAAGGGATGAATTAAAGTTTACAAAGTTTGTACAACGAATTCGTAAGAAATTTTCTCCACTGTTCACGGACATTCTTAAAACACAACTCTTACTAAAAGGTATTATTGCTCCAGAAGATTGGCCTGAAATACAAGAACATATTCAATATGATTATCTTGCAGACGGTCATTTTGCAGAACTTAAAGATGCAGAACTTTTGGAGAATAGACTTAATCAATTGCAGACAGTTGAAGCTTATATTGGAACATTCTTTAGTAAAGAATATGTGCTGAAGAAAGTATTACGCATGACTGATGCAGAAATTCAAGAGATGCGTGACCAAATTAAGAAAGAAGTTGAAAAAGACCCAATGGATGGTGGAATTGTTGTTCCAGATGGAGGAGATGGTATTCAAAGATACCCATCTGATTCAGAAGGCAATCCTGTTGATCCTTATATGGACCCTACTGATCGTGTCAATAAGGAATTGGGTTTAGAAGATGATAAAGATGAAGAAGATAATGTGAAGAAAGGAAATAAACAATGAGTAGAGAATTTGTAGATTCGATTGTATCAGGAAGTAACATAGAAGCAGAAGCTGCTTTTAAAAGTTCTATTTCTACAAAAGTTGGCGATGCTCTTGAAGTTAAAAGAAAAGATTATTCAAAAACTTTTGTAAATAATGTTAGTCCAGAGGAAACTGATGCTGACACTTGAAGAAGTATATAGTTCAACCGTTATTGAAAAGGATGAACATAGAAAATCTCGGCAGTATAAGAAATTGTCTCCGAAGATGAAGGACGCTGTTGACCAAATTTTCAACATTATGGATTCTAAACCTTCAGATTTCCTAAATACTTTTGAGAAAACTATAAAAGATGTTTCAAAAAAATTTAAGGTGGCGGAAAAAGACCTAATGAATTATTTTGAAAAAGAAATGTTATCAATTTAGGAGTGGATAATGGCCATTGCAACACAGACAATAGTTGATTCGGACTTTGAAATTATCACAAAGCATACGATTACAGGAACAAACGCAACCGCATTAAAGGTAGTAGATGTTTCTGAAATTGCCGGTGCGGCTACCAATCCTAGAGTATCAATCGTTGCTTGTCAGTGGACTGTTAGTTCAGTAACAGAGATTGAATGGGACGCTACATCAAATGTAACTGCACTTACACTAAATGGTAATGGTACATACAATGGTGGTGGCCAGTCTTTACCCTCACTTCCAAATAACGCTGGTAGTGGTGTTACTGGTGACATCTATATTGAAAATGACGGCGCTTGCACAGGTACTATTATTATAAAAATGAAAAAAGTATCTGGTTTCGATAATATCAGTTAGGAAAAATGATATGAACACCGTAAAATTATTTTCAGAAGCTGTAGAAGAAGTACAGTACATCACCGAAGCTAAAGAGGGTGGTGGTAAAAACTATAAAATTAAGGGTATTTTTCTGCAAGCAGATATTAAAAACCGCAATGGCCGGGTATATCCTATGGAAGTTCTTCAAAAAGAAGTTTCCAGATACAATAAGAAATTTATCAAAGAAAATCGTGCTTATGGAGAGTTAGGTCATCCTGATGGCCCAACCGTTAACCTTGAGAGAGTATCTCATATGGTTACAGAATTATATCCAGACGGTAAGAATTTTATTGGTGAAGCAAAAATTATGGGAACCCCAATGGGTGAGATCGTTAAAAATATCATTGATGAAGGTGGCAAATTGGGTGTTTCTTCTAGAGGCATGGGTAGTTTGAACCAAAAAAATGGTGCTAATTATGTGAGAGATGATTTTTATCTCGCAACCGCTGCTGATATTGTTGCAGACCCTTCTGCACCAAATGCTTTCGTAGAAGGTATTATGGAAGGTAAAGAATGGGTTTGGAACAATGGAGCGTTAGTAGAAGCGGAACTTGTTGAGTTAAGGCAGAAGTTTGATGTTAAAAAGCGTCAAAGAAATGCAAAAATTGAGGCTTTGGAATTTGCTAAATTCCTCAAGAAATTATAATTTATAAATATAATAACACAAGGTAAGGAGACAAACCTATGTCCGATTTAGAACAAACAATTGAAGAACTTGAGGCAGAGGTTCTTGCAGAACTTGAAGAAGCCTCAGAGAAACCTTTAGGCAAGGCCGCAGACCTTGGCTTGGGTTCAGATAATGCTGGAGATAGTGTCTCCAATGCCAAAGACCCAAAACCTGGCGTGGCTGGGGTTGATAAGGCTGAAAAAGTTGAAGGCGAGAAAGCAAAAGACGGGGGTGCTGCTGTAGTAGACCCTGATGCAAAGTCTTCGCCAACAGATGTTGCTACGAAATCTGCAAAACAAATTAGTGGCGATGCTCAACAGAAGAGTGCTGGTAAAGCAGATACTCCTCAGAAACTTGCTGCGGGCGATGAAATCGACCATGACGGCGAGGAGCTAAAGGAGAATAAAAAAATGACTAAAGCTCAGGCTCTAGAGCAGATTGGCAAAATGAAGAAGGCAGACATTGAAGAGATGTTGGCCACTCATTCTTCTAAACTTGCTGAAGCTGATAATGCTGTAACTGAAGAAGAGTTGAAGAAACTTGAAGTTCAGAAGGCAGAGATCGAAGAGAAAATCAAGTCTATCAATGTTAAAGAAGCTGTTGATGCGCTTGTTGAGGGGGAAGACCTTTCAGAAGAGTTTAAAGAGAGGGCCGCAACAATTTTTGAGGCCGCAGTTAAATCTAAGATTCGTTCGGAGATCGTGCGTATTGAGGAAGACGCTAAATCTGAGAAAGATGCCGAGATGGAGTCTTTCAAGGAAGAGGTTACAGAGAAGGTAGATACATATCTCAATTATGTTGTTGAGGAATGGACTAAAGAAAACGAGTTGGCAATCGAACGTGGTTTGAAGGGTGAAATTGCAGAAGACTTTATTTCTGGATTGAAACAGTTGTTTGAAGACCATTATATTGACGTTCCAGACGAGAAGTATGACGTTCTGGAAGCTCAGTCAGAGAAGATTTCCGAGCTAGAAAAGAAGTTGAACGAGTCAATTCAAAAGAGTGTTGACCTTACATCTTCTAACTCAACTCTAGTTCGTGAACAGGTCATTTCCGAAGTATCTGAGGATTTGGCCGATACCGAAATTGAAAAGTTTAAATCACTTACTCAGGATGTTGATTTTGGGGATGAGGATTCTTTTCGTGTAAAACTTAATACACTGAAAGAAAGCTATTTTCCAAAATCTCACACCCATAGTGATAAAGCTATTGATGATGAAGATGGTAGCACCGCACAGGACGTTGATACGACAGATTCCATGAAAACGTATATGTCGGCCATCAGTCGTAATCAAAAGGCGAGTGCATAAAACATTATATTAACGGATGTAAATTAAAAGGAGAAACAAATGTTTCAAACAGAACATCTACAAGAAAAGTGGCAGCCAGTCCTAGAACACCCCGATCTCCCAAGGATTGAGGATTCTTACAAGCGGGCAGTTACTACCCTCATCTTGGAAAACCAAGAAAAAGCAATGCGTGAAGACGCTTCCTATCTCCAAGAGACAGCACCAGTCAACGCCAGTGGCGGCGGGCAGATGAATACATGGGACCCAATTTTGATCTCATTGGTTCGTCGTGCAATGCCTAACCTTATTGCGTATGACGTATGTGGTGTGCAGCCAATGACGGGCCCAACGGGTTTGATCTTTGCCATGCGTTCTTCGTTCCTGTCGCAAGACGGTGCCGAGGCTCTTATGGACGAGTCACTTCCTGGCAAAGCTGGTGCTTCTAACCAAAACGCCGCCGGTACTATTGGTGGTGGCGATGTTGGTTCAACTGAAACTAACCCTGCTGTTCTGAACGACAGTCCTTCTGCTGGTACTTATGTAAGTGCTACTGGTATGACAACTGCTCAGGCTGAGGCGTTGGGTGACAGTGGCGCCAACTCTTTTGGTCAGATGGCTTTCTCGATTGAGAAGTCAACTGTTACTGCTGTATCTCGTGCCTTGAAGGCCGAGTACACAATGGAGTTGGCACAAGACTTGAAGGCAATTCATGGTTTGGACGCCGAGACAGAGCTTGCTAACATTCTTAGTTCTGAAATTCTTGCTGAAATCAACCGTGAAGTTGTTCGTTCACTGTATGTCACCGCTGTTAAGGGTGCCCAGGTTAACACAACAACTGCTGGTATCTTTGATCTGGACACCGACTCAAATGGTCGTTGGTCAGTTGAGAAGTTCAAGGGTTTGATGTTTGCTATTGAGCGTGATGCCAATGCGATTGGTCAACAGACTCGTCGTGGCAAGGGTAACATGGTCATCTGTTCCGCTGATGTTGCTTCGGCACTTCAGATGGCAGGTGTTCTTGATTACACTCCTGCTCTTGCAAATAACCTAAATGTTGACGACACAACCACCACATTTGCTGGTGTTATGAATGGTCGTTACAAGGTGTATGTTGATCCATATTCAGCCAACGTAGCTGCTTCGCAGTACTATGTTGTTGGTTATAAGGGCACTTCGCCTTACGACGCTGGTTTCTTCTACTGCCCATACGTTCCGCTTCAGATGGTTCGTGCGGTTGGTGAGAATTCCTTCCAGCCTAAGATTGGTTTCAAGACTCGTTATGGTCTTGCTGCTAATCCTTTCGCCGCAGCTGGTGCGGTTGCTGCCGCTGACTCGGTTAATACCGATGCTTCACTGGATGCAAATACCAACGCTTGGTATCGTCGCGTTAAAGTTACGAACTTGATGTAAAATCAAGACGTAATAGAGTAAAACTAGGGGGGACTTCGGTCCTCCCTTTTTTTTATTATAAATAGTA
>Ga0209192_10001886_pt1 | contig 15882 bp, 10 predicted proteins | sample ArcticOcean_MG_C_11_FD_187433 | JGI IMG/M metagenome (GOLD analysis project Ga0209192, IMG submission 187433) | Marine microbial communities from western Arctic Ocean - ArcticOcean_MG_CB2_154 (SPAdes) (version 2) | ecosystem: Environmental > Aquatic > Marine > Oceanic | place: Arctic Ocean... | reverse complement strand
ACCGCAAGAACAATCGTATTATATTTATGATACGGAGAAGTATCCACTAGAAGATAATAAATTGGGATTTTTACCAATGACATTACAATATCTTTTTAAATTTAATAATAGGAATTGTATAAAGAATGAAATAGATAGAAATTTAAAAGATAATAAACCTTGCTTATTGAGGGTGGGAAATGAAATAAATGAAAAGCAATCATTTATAGGAATTATAGCAAAAATAATTAGTAATTCAAATAAGATAATAAAGAAACAATTATTTAGTGATATTATTCCTCCAATAAAGGATATATTTAGTAAAGGAGAGATAGAAATAATCGATAAGATAGACTTTGTAAAAAGGTTAATTTTCCAATATAAAACAATAAAAAGTAACGGATTTTATTTATGGACGCAAGAGGGGGCTGACCTATCAATAAAGAAAACGAAACAGATATTAATTGATAAATTTTTTGGAGAAGAAGAACATAATGGAGGCCTAGGAATAGATAGGTTTTTTGAGATGGAGAATGGTGGACTAGTAGATACTTTTTATAATAAGAATGACATAAAAGAATATGAAGATTTAAAGATATTTGATGATTCAAAATATTTTAATAATAATAAGGATGAAAATAGTTATGATGAAGATTTGCTTAAGAAAGTAAAAAACGCCTTTCATAATTTTAAAAGGTTTTTACAAGATGAGAATTCGGTAATAGATCATACTTATTTATTGGATTTATTAAATACAAATTTAATAGGTAGCTTAAATAATAATATTGGTTATAATTTAATTTTATTAGAAGTTCAAGAAAACGACATTACGAATAATGTAAATATAATATGTCCCTCGAATCATTCAAAATTATTTTTTAATAAAGATAGAGAAACAATAATAGTTATCAAAAAAGACGAATATTATGAGTTATTGGGGGAGGTAACGAAAGTCAACGGTAGATTTGATAATGTAGCAAATATATTTTTTGGTCCGCGATTATTTCGTCAAGATGGTTTTACAAATATTAGAGATATGGTAAACAATATTATTTCTCATATTAAAAACGAATGTGGGTCAAAAGCGATAACTTATGAGATTAATACAAATGATAATTTAGAAATATTATTATCTAAATTACACGATATCGGCAATATAGAAATAAAGGGACAAATAATTAATCATCAGGGTAAAACGATAGGAGTCAAGGTAGAAAATAAGGGGGGAGAGAGTGTATATATACCCTGCTTACCCTCTGTGCCTAACAAAATTCATCGGTTAATTCAAATGGACCAAATAACAGAATATGCAAATGAGTATCAAATGACAATCGATTTATTGAATGATTTTGCGTCACAAGGGATAATATGTAAACCGATGATAGATGTAATTAATGACGAGCAAATAGTGGGTATAATAACTCAAACGAATCAATTTATAGCAATAAAAGAATCGGTGCCGAAAATATATAGCAAATTATCACAGATAACCAGTGATGTAGGGTCCGAAGAAAGATTAAAAGAAATTGAAAAGAAATCAGCAATGCCAACCGATAAGGACAATGTAAGAGAAGAATTTATTAAAAATATGAGATTGGATTATGAATTTTATAATGTTTTTAGAAATACATTCAGGAGTATATTGTTGAAACAAGAAATGATAGAAGAGAAAGATATAATAAATGATATATTATTGAAAAATTATAGTTATCTAGACAAACTACATTTATTAAAACTAAGGTTAAACTTTATAGGTTACGACTATATAAGATTTCGTAAAATGGATAAAGATGAATTATCTAAATTAAAGAGTATACAAAGTTGTTTAAACAATCAAAATTGCGAACAACTTACCGATTTTTGCGAAGTAACAGAGGGAGACATTTGTAGATTATTGATACCAAAAAGTATTTATAATAACAAGTCAAAAAACAAGGAATTATATTATGAGCGATTGGCAGATGAGTTAATTAGAAATAATAGAATTAAGTCATTCATACTAGAGTCAGATAGATTTTTAGCAATCGCTGATGTAAACTATAATTTAAAGGATAATGAGATACTTATATTATATAGTGAAATAAAAGAGTATTTTGAAAATGTAGTTTTAAAAACATATAATAAATATGAGAAATCATCGTCATTTGAAAATGCTTTACCAAGTAATAGAAAAAGATATTCAAAGAACATAGATTTGAGACCCATTGATGAGATAAGTAATAATGAGTGTGTTGAATCTTCTTATTTAAGCTATAGCAATATAGTGGATAAAGGTCATAAAATAGTTTATGAAGAGCTATCATTTGAGACAAGTAATTTTGTAAAATGCATTTTGATAAAAATATTAGAGAATGAAAAGAATGCAATTACAGAGAAGGAGTTCAAAGATACATTAATAGGCATATATCAAAAGAATGATAACGATTATTTAATAGACATTCTAAAGAACGAAAAAACAAAGGATTATATTAATTTTAAGAAGCTAGAAAATCAAAAGATAGAAATAAAGGATTACATATCTAGAGAGAAATATAATTTTACATTTATAGATTTATGGTTATTAGTAAATGAATATAAAATAGATTGTGTATTTTACCTCAATATAGGTCAATATTTTAAAGCTACAAGGGGTAAATTTTTGATAAGTAAGCATAATGAAGGTAAACTAGAAAGCGCCTACTTTATAAAAGTACCAAGCTATAAAGAGGGTGATATTAATATGTCGCTCTTGATGACAGAAGATAAATTCAAATTAGACATAACTGATAAAATGGAATATGTTTATAGAAAAAAGAACCCCGAAAAGGAACCAGAAACGATTAATATATTATCCGAGATAAACAAGGAACGATTTCAAAAAAACATAGATGTATTCTCTGTCTCATCAAATTATTGGCTTGAAAGAGATGATAAGTGGGATAATATGCACCACCATTACACAAGGGAAGAAGAACTCCATAAAAGGAAAACAATATCAGGAAGGTTAGACAAATCTGTGGGAGCCGAGGGAGATGAGGGAGCCGAGGGAGATGGTCCCCCAGAATATACAATATATGATGAAAAAGTGCACAAGTTATTTGTAAAACAGGCAAAACCAATAATATTTAACAATGAGAATTATAGAACGGGTGCTTCATCGAGTAGGTATGATAAGTATAAAATGGCAAAAACCATGGCGAAATATCAAGACTATGGTGGAACATTTCGTGATATGCAAGATAACTTACGTTTAAATTTTCGAAAGAAAAAACGCGAAGAAACCGGGAATATAATAATTGGACCGGGTAAGGATTGGGACAAATGGCATTTCTGTAAAAAGGACAAAGCGAATAAAGAATAGTTTATTCATCGTGATTATTCACAATAGTTTCTAAATTAACGATAGCATATTATAGAGCTCGGGTATTTTAATCCAATGTAGATATGGGGTCCCGATTATTATCAATATCTTCTTGATTATTATCAATATCTTCTTGATTATTATCAATATCTTCTTGATTATTATCAATATCTTCTTGATTATTATCAATATCTTCTAGATTATTATCAATATCTTCTAGATTATTATCAATATCTTCTAGATTATTATCAATAGTGTCGGGATGAGTATTGGGAGAAGTGTCGGGATGAGTATTGAGAGAAGTGTCGGGATGAGTATTGAGAGAAGTGTCGGGATTTCTTAGATATCTTCCCAGGAGGGCTTGAATCGCGGGTGATTGTGAATTTTGAAGTCTATTTCGAATCGCAGTGCGAGTATTCTCGGTCATGTTAGCGGAAGGTTCGTTACCAAGCAAGCGATTATATCTACTAAGTATTCTGGATGAATAATCGGGTTGTGATATATTAGATGAAATATCGGGGTGAGTATTATTAGAATTGCTTGAGATATCGGTGGGTATATTTATAATAGTATTCGCATTAGGGATAACACTAAGTCGATCTCTAAGGTCATTAATGCGATTTAAAGTTTCGTCGGTATTTTCAATAGAACGACTAATAACATCATCAAGAGAATTTTCGATGCTTTGAAAATCGTAATCGGTATGATTTGTGGGGTTACGTTGTAGAGTGTTGTCGGGGATAGACCTTCGGCGTGTTCTAGGAGTATCATTTAAAGACTGATAATTGATATGGTCAACATATGTAGTAGAAACAGAAGAATCCAAGGTGCCGGGTAAGATAATTATTCTCCCAAAGGTGGGGTTAAGTTTAACGAAATTGGATAGTCTTTTTCTTAATGAAACTTTAGAACGAAATTTCGCAGTAGGATTGAGAGAATAATTAACAAATAAATAATCTTTTAGAAATGGCTGGAATGTAGATATAAGTTTATCTTGCGGGAAAGAAGGGTGAATATAAAGATTATTAAGTATATGTTTATTATCCATAATCATTTTAGAAATATAGTACTGTTTCAAGGAATCAATACCAGAATAAATAAAACGATTAATAGCAACATCTCTAATGTATGCTTCGTTATTTTCAAGGAAATGGTCTAAATTAAAAGAAGATTGATAATATAACCTAAACAAAACGGGTATTTGAAATGGACTATTTTGTATATTAAAATAAATATTATATAACTGGGCGTAAGTAAAGGGAACATTAATATAGGGATTTTTGATAGGTTGTGGGTCGGCGAAGAATTCGGGAGAATTAGAGAGTGAATGGATAGACATAGTAATAATATCGGCCAATCTAAATTTATAAAAAGTTCTAGTTTCATCATCAAATAAATTAATAAGATGCGTATCTTTGAAATCGGCAAGAGGGTTCATATATAAATCGTGTTCGACAGTATCAACCCTGGCCTTAGAACGTTTATATATTCTGGCAAACTTATTTAAAGAAAGGAATATAGATTGTGCCTTCGAGAAAGATTGTAATATGAATTCTTTTTTATCAGTATTGATGAGGGGATTGGTGAGGATGTTTTTTAGACAATGGTATTTATAATCGGGCTTATGGTTGGCGGATTGTATATGTAGAGAGTTAATAAAACTATATGTAATAAAATCCTCGTTGATAGGTGCGTTGCGATTTACAGGATGCTCAAAAGCGCCCTTTTCAATATCAATATCTGGATTTAAGATAGAAAAAATGTTGGAAAATAAAGACATATAATATAAAATGAGTAGTTATTTTATATTATTTTTTATGATAGAATGATATTAATTTGATTTATGAATATTATGGTATATTATGGTATATTATGGTATATTTTAGAATTCGGGGATATAGTCATCATCGTCGCCAAGGTCGGTAGTTTCTATATTTTCAATAGAACTAGGTACTGAAAGATTAGTAATAGAGCAAGGGTCTTCGTTGTTAATCAAATGTTTAAAGTGGTCATTAATGAACTTATCCGTATCATTTTCTTGCCATTCTTTTTCGCCCGAGATCTTTATGTATTTATCTATGTCAAGAATAATTTCGAATGCGCTTGTTCCAAAATAACCTTCCTGTCCGCACATTACATTAGCGGAAACACCTCTCATATTATCCAGTTCGCCGTGTCTGGCGGCCCTCAAAAACATTTCGGGTGTTTCTTCAAATGAGGCCTTTGCGATAGGACCAATATTATCATTATTAATACCGTGCCTGAAGATGGAGACCATGTTATCATTACAGGTCATTCGGTCACATAGGATCGAAAGGTGGTGATGATTAATATATGTGCTATCAAACGCAAGGACATCGGCGATTTCATTGTAAATAGCTTGTCGGGCGGCTTCAATACCCAGAACTCTGTAAATTTCTTGAATATCATTCGTGTGGGTTCTTTTAGAATCGATAAAATCCAAGGAAAGAATATTCATAAGATTGGTTCCAACGGTGTCAAGAACCCAGATATCAGATCTTTCATAAACGCCGTTATTATTGATAACATTGTCTGCGATAGTTCTAGGGATAACCTTGCCGATATTTTTAACACCTCTCAGGATAAGATTGTTTAAGATCTGTTCTTGGAAGCGTTTGATAATATATATCTCGTCGGTTTGGTCGAGAGGATGTAGGTCATTCTTTTTTTTCTTGGATGAAGTGTCGAAAAGTCTAATTCTAAAAATAAGATTTTCATCATTAAAGTCCGAGTATATACATGAGGTAGAAGTTTTCCAAGAAGATTTGATAGCAAAATTTATATCATCCATAGAGATATTGCGTTCTAACATTTCTTCGGCATTCATTTCTAAACGCAAAATCCATTTAGATTTAGAGTCATTGTCAATGTCGTCCTTAAGATCAACATTAGCACATTCGGTAAATAGTTTTTCAAATTCATTAAATTGTGCTAATAGATTTTTATCTTTTTCAATAGTCGTATTATTATCATTTGGGTCAAAACAGATTTGAGATGACTTAACGATATGTTTAAGACTTGTAAATTCTAATTTATGCATGATATCAATAGCCTTATCTTTATTATTTTCATCTTGTGGAAGCAAATGGACCGTACAAGAAGGATTTTTGGGATTCTCTGAAAGAGAAAGAATTTCTTCAATCCTAGGAACACCGCGGGTTACATTACTTTTTGAAGCAACACCCGCAAAGTGAAATGTATTTAACGTCATTTGTGTGGTAGGTTCTCCAATACTTTGAGCGGCAATCATTCCAACCATTTCTCCTGGAGCAATAATAGAGGATTTGTATGATAGCAAGATAGTTTCGATGAGTTGGATTAAGGTTTTTTTATTAAAACGTTTAATAACAAGTAAATTCTTGGGGGAAAGATTATAATAGTAGAGAACTTTAAATAGTTCATTTGGTTTACAATAATGTAAACGGGATAATTTGTCAAACCCCTCTTCAATAATTTCAAATGCCTCAAGCGGGGTAATATCTACAAGTGAATTTATATTAATATGATGTTGTCCCTGAATGTTATTAATAATATGTTGAAATGCAACAGGAACGTTAACCTTTTTATCATTTTTGAAATTAAAAACATACTTAACAATATCCTCCCTTTGTTCAATGATATAATCAGTAACAGATTGACATTTTTCTTTAAGTTTGACACTTTGTTTATTCAGCCTCCTTTTAGTGGTAGTAGTAAAGATGGCATTGTCCGTTTTTTGAATATTATAATGTAAGAATATATCTTCAAGAGACATATTTAAGAAGGGAAGAATCTGTCCTTCTACTTTAACCGTATCAAATGAATCCTCTCCATATGAGAATTGTATAATTTTATTTTTATTATTTCTAACAGTCATATCATAATGAACCATAATGTCTTCGAGTCCTTTGATAAGTCGTCGCTGTATATAACCGGTTTGACTGGTCTTTACGGCGGTATCAATAAGACCGATTCTACCACCGATAGCATGAAAGAATAATTCTTGCGGTGTTAATCCCGAAATGAAAGAACTTTCAACAAAACCGCGTGCTTCGGGCGAGTCATCATATTTTGTAAAATGGGGGAGAGTTCTATCTTCAAACCCATAAGGTATGCGCTTACCGTCGACATTCTGTTGTCCCAAACAAGAAATCATTTGTGAGATATTAATTTCACTACCTTTAGAACCAGCATTAACCATAACAATAAATCGGTTGTCGGAACTTAAACTTTCTCTACCAATTTTACCCGCAACATTAGTTGCTGCATTAAGAACATTATTAACTTGTAGCTCGAATTCTTGAAGATTAGACTTACCACTTTTATTCTGGAAAATACCTAAATGTGTTTGATCTATTAGATTTTTAACCTCCATTTTCTTTTTAGTAATCGCGGAGGCAATCGCATCATTCGTATTTTTATCGGCAATTAGGTCACTAATTCCAACACTATAAGCACTCGATTTCATATATTCGGTGACGATATTTTGTAGGTCATCTATAAATTCTACCGCTCTCATATTACCATAATCATTCGTAATTCTTTGGATAAGACCCTTTGAGTCATCACCAAATGTACCCTTATCAAGCTGTCCCCGCATGTATTTACCATTATTAATCTCTAATACATCATTCGATGACTTTGGGTCATCGTGTTCTTTAAATTGTTTTGTTTTATATTTTAGAGAAATAGTAGGCATAATTTGGGATAGGATGTCATTGGAAGAGATGACATCTTTATTGCCAATATTTTCGATATCAATATTATTAATTTTGACAAGTAGGTTCATCGCATCTCTTATAGGGAAGTTCATTCCGGTTCTTGTAAATCTATACGCGCCTAATAGAGAATCCTGGAATATACCCACAATTGATTTATTATTCGCAGGACTAATCAGATGATGTGGCACTGCGGCCAAATGTTTTAATTCGGACCTACTTTCTTCATCTTGAGGCATGTGTAGATTCATTTCATCTCCATCAAAATCGGCATTATACGGTTTTGTATCTCCTACATTCATACGAAATGTATCTCCCCTATACAATACCTTAACGATATGACACATCATAGACATACGATGTAGGGTTGGTTGACGGTTAAATAAAACCGGGTCTCCATCCATCATCTGGCGATGGACGATATCACCTTCTACCAATTTAATCGAATTTCTATCAATATATCTTAATGATAACTCATTTCCATTTGCTCTTTCTAGAATCTTGGCTCCCGGATAAATATCCGGACCATTTTGAACTAATTTAGACAACATATTTATATTTCTACGATTTACCTTTTGAGGATAAGTCAGGTTCATTGCAATCTTTAATGGCACTCCCAGTTCAGCAATTGATAGATTCGGGTCAGGAGTAATCACCGAACGAGCAGAGAAATCAACCCGTTTCCCCATTAGATTACCCCTTACACGACCCGTCTTACCATTTAAACGCTCCTTAATTGATTTTAGCGGACGACCCGAACGTTGTGCCACTGCGGCTACTCCCGGCATCTTATTATCAATTAATGTTGCTAAATAATACTGGACTACCGTCGTCCAGTCATTAATTACATTTGGTGACGCATTATTATCGATTTTGTCTTGAAGTGTTTTATTCGCCTTTATTATATTTACCAAAATATGACTAATATCATCCTCACTTCTTTGTTGAGAATCGTGTTTTACGGAAGGACGGACCGCTGGCGGGGGTACTGCCATAACTTGGCATATCATCCAATCTGGACGCGACCATACTGGACTAAAACCCATAAATGTTACGTCGTCGTCTGATATCCTCCGGAATATCTTTAAGACCATTTCCGGCATTAAATTCATCGACATCTTTTCGGTCTCGCCGTCTAAATCATTCCATTCTACAATAATTGTTGACAATCCTTCCTTTTTTATCTTGCCCGGTTGTTTACAACCACAACCATCACTGCTATCTTCTCCACATCTTTTAATTTTACTCGCGATTGGAAATACGCTATTCCATCTTTGCGAATTTTGTTGTTTTAAAAGATGAGCATATTTTTCTTTACTTATTAGTAATTTACTACATTTAAAACAAACACATCTCAATATTTTTAGGATTTGGGGCAAATATTGTATATAATACATTGGTCTTGCTAAATTAATATGTCCAAAATATCCAGGCGTTTTCATATAGTCAAGACCATCTGTAGGACATACCAATCCTGGGTCAAGAACACCCATTCTTGGGTCAAATAATCCACCAATAACCGGCTTATTATTAATATATGTATCCCTACTGGTAATCTCTGCTACCGAACCTTTCCGGATTTCTTCGGGTGATAGTATGCTAAATTGTATTCCAATAATCTTTGATGTATATTCATTTTTATCTATTTGAACTTTTGCCATTTCCTATTATATATTACTAATATTTAGATTGTTTCAATTTTGTATTTAATTATGTGATTTGTATAAATTGTGTATTTTATCTAAAAATTGATATGAATATAATATATAAAAGTATTGTAATGCCTAAAACAGAGTGTATGTCGTCAAATAACATTTCTGACTCCGAAATGGACCACTCCTCGTCTGATGAGGAAAATAATAACCGTCTTCAAAATAAAAAGAAATTTAATAAACTACTTTCTAAACTCTTTCCATCAAAATACATTAACAATCGTTGTAAAGAAGAGAAAGATTCTAAAATGACCCGAAAAGACAACGATAAAAAGAATGATAAAAAGAATGATAAAAAGAATGATAAAAAGAATGATAAAAAGAATGATAAAAGAAAAGATAGAAAACCCAAAAAAGATATTAAAAAATACAAAAAAGAGAAAGATTATAAAACGAATGAATCCGGTAGTGATTATTCTGACGAAAGTGAATATAATGCCGATAGTGAAGCCGATGTAGAACAAAACATATCAGGTATGCTAAATTGTGGTAAAAACTCAAAATTTAACATTATCTTTACAATGAAACACCCCGACGATGAATACGATGAAGATTATGACCCCGACGATGAGGAATATTATGAAGAGTATAGCGATGACGAATACGACGAAGAATATACTGACGAGGACGAGGAAGAGGAAGAGGACGAGGAAGAGGAAGAGGAAGAGGAAGAGGAAGAGGAAGAGGAAGAGGAAGAGGATGATAAATTAGAAGTAAAGGGAACTAGTCTAAAAAGTAGTGAAGAATATAATACCCGAAAGAATAATAAAGAATCTAAAGCCGGACAAGTTAATGATACCGATGATAAAGAAGTCTTGAAGAAACTTGAAGAAATGGTGGCTTCTTTTAGTAAAGAGGATAGAAATAACCCTATTGTAGAACGTTTGTTTAAAGACTATAAAAAGACAATTAAAGATGTCGAGAAAAATGAAAAGAAAAAGACGAAGAAAGTGCGTATGAAAAATACACAGAAGTTCCGGGAACTTCTCCGGGAAAGTAATGTAATGAATGATGCCGTATATTTTTGTGATAATCTAAATGTTGAGGAACAGGAAAGGGTTTTGCAGCAGGTGAAAGAAATTAAAAAATATAGCGAGGTGGCCAAACCATACCGTCTTACACTGTTGGATTCAGACATTCCAGTCCATTATAAAGCGTGTGCTTATAAGAAAATAAATACGCTTCGTTATATGGACCCCGGTTGTAGTGAATATTATAAACTAAAACATTGGGTGGATGCATTTATGCAGATACCTTTTGGACTTTATAAAAGTTTACCACTAACAATGGATGACGGTGTAGATAAATGTCACGAATTTATGGAGGATGCAAAGAAAACACTCGATAATGCTGTTTATGGATTAAATGATGCGAAATTACAGATAATGCAAATGGTTGGACAATGGATTGCTAATCCCGAAGCAATTGGTAATGCTATTGCTATTAAAGGACCAATGGGAACGGGTAAAACGACCCTTGTAAAAGAAGGTATTAGTAAGATTCTTGGGCGGGATTTTACATTTATCGCGCTGGGTGGAGCAACCGATAGTAGTTTCTTGGAAGGACACTCATATACTTATGAGGGTTCAACTTGGGGTAAAATTGTTGAGATCCTTCTTCAATGCAAGAATATGAATCCGGTAATTTATTTTGATGAACTAGATAAAGTTAGCGATACTCCTAAGGGCGAAGAGATCATTGGTATTCTAACACATCTTACAGATACTTCGCAGAATAGTAAATTTCACGATAAATTCTTCTCGGAAATTGATTTTGATTTGAGCAGATGTCTCTTCATCTTCAGCTATAATGATGAAGATAAAGTTAATCCTATTCTTAAGGATAGGATGTATAGGATTCAAACCGACGGATATTCTGAAGAAGAAAAGACTGAAATTGCTAAAAATTATCTGCTCCCTAAAATTCGGGAACAAGTTCGATTTAAGGAGGAGGATATTGTCCTACCCGATGCAACGATTAAATATGTTATTACTACCTATACCGAACAAGAAGATGGTGTTCGGAATTTGAAACGTTGTCTTGAAATTATTTATACTAAACTAAATCTGTATCGTCTAATGAAACCAAATTCAAACCTATTTGAGAAGGATATGTCTTTGGTAATTCAATTCCCAATTACGGTTACACCAACCGTAATTGATGGTCTACTGAAAAAAACGGGGGATACATTGAGTTCAAATGCCCGGACTATGGCAATGTATATGTAAATATATTAGGAATAATCGCGGTAATCATAATTAAAATTGTAGAAAATAATAAAAATTTATATTTATTGTGGATAATATAAATATAAATACATTAAATAAACTTTTTTTATTAAAAAAATCATATCAAAATGTGCTCTAGAAATTTTATAATATTTTATTAAAATTATTAAAATTATTTAAATTATTTAAATTTCATTTTAATTAGTTTAAATAATATCTGTTTTTCAGCACCATTAGGCATACTACCTTTACCACTTTCCAGTTCATTTATCCTTGACGATGATATTTTACCGCGAGTAGCATCCGCGAGAGTTTTTTGACTTTTAAAACCATGTAAAACCCTATGTTTAGACATAGACATTTTATCGCTATTGGTAAGTTTTTGTTTACCTTTTTCTTCAATCTCATCATCGGTTATAATTTTAGGTTTATTTTCGACACTTAGGCATTCATTGGGTATGCGTTTTTTAAAAATAATTTGATTCCAGTCCTGTTTATCCATTTTGTGATATACAGAATATTTATAATAAGGGTCAATTTTTACGAAAAATGATAGGACTATAAGATATTTTAGAAATAATAGATCACCGAATACATTTAGTAATAATAGATCACCGAATACATTTAGTAATAATAGATGGCCGAATACCTTTAGTAATAATAGATGGCCGAATACCTTTAGTAATAAAATTTGTCATAGGAATATTATTATTTAATTTCTTTTCTGGTCGACAAATTATAGAATTCGTATTGACATCCGTATCGGGTTGATTAATATTATTTTTATTAAATTCGGCATCGTTAATGAATTTTAATAATTTTCGGGGATTTGGATTATCAAATACATATCCGTGCTTATTATAAAAAGTTCTATAATAATGAATACTTTGATAGATAAATCTTGACATATTTAATAAATATATATATACCTACTTATTTATTTGAAACGACATTTCTACTAAGACATTTCAATAATTAGATAGACATTTTAACAAGAATATGAATAAACATTCATTGGATTAATAATAACACAATTAATGCTTGAACCAATGGTTCAGTCGTGTTTATTTTATCTCTTAATTTGAGTTCTTAATTTGAGTTCTTAATTGGAGTTCTTAATTTGAGTTCTTAATTTGGGTTCTTAATTTGAGTTCTTAATTCTTTCCAAAAACCTAATTCTTCTTGTTCATCTAGTTCAATATCTTTATTTCGCTCAAGATAGTCAACCATTTTGCCCTCAATGATGTCAATACGGTGATTGATTTCATATGAACGATGATCGCGATATACCCGTTGTATTATTGACGCATTTTCGTTGAGAAAATGATTGGTGGAATACCCGATGTAATTATAGAGATAATAATCCATGAGATAAAGAGAGAAATTAAATTAGTGAGGAGGTGTAAATCAGTAACAAGGACACAAAACAATACATTGTAAGGACATTGTAAGAACATTGTAAGGACATTGTAAGAACATTGTAAGAACATTGTAAGGACATTGTAAGAACATTGTAAAATCGTGGGAATGAATTGCTTAAACAATAATAAAATAAAAATGGTAAGATAGAAATAAATAAATAAAGATAAATAACTTTAATATTTTATTTGATATACTTTATATGGGGCAATCCGGTAGTTGTAGCAAAGGGGAGGATTGTAAAAATATTATTCCTAAAGAAATAGGGAAAGGTCTTTCTAATCAGGAGAATATTATATTAAGAATTGACCCAAAGAAAGACAAGCGAAGGTCTAAAAAAAATACAATTATAAAGACGTATAAACGAAGGAGGAGTAAAAAGAATAAATAGTTTTATAAAATTGATATCCGGGATATAATTTAGATTATGATAAATCATGACTACAAAATCAAAACACGACATTACAAGTTTAAACGAGGATATTTTCGGTAAAATAATTAATTTCGTGTATCCATCCGAACCTATTAAATGTTATAAAAATGATATTGATGGAAATATCATTGCCGAATATATTTATTTAAATGAATCGGGGTCTCTTCATTACCTGATTACATCAAATAAAGGGGTTTACGAAACAATAAAATCAGCGGTTGATAAGATGGCGGGAAGTTATCATATAGTTGGGGCATTTCAAACAATGTATAATAATTATCGGGATGATAAAGAATGTAGAAGAGAACAGGATACCTTAGTAAAGATGATAAAAAAGTTATGGGATAATCGCGAAATAAAAAAGTCGTTTTACGAGTCTATGGACACGCGTTCGTTGCGTGATTTTATGAAATCAATCGACTGGGGAGATTCTTATAATCTAGATAATGAGTGGGTGGATATATTGGCACCGAATAGGTTACAGTTGGATAGTTCGCTATGGACTGACAAGGATGAAATTGCGATGGTGAAATTGTTTAGCAGCGAGTTTAATTATATGTGGTTGGGTAGTACATATTATAGCCCCGAGCTAAATACATTAGTAAATGATGCAATGTGACAAAGACGGATTTATAAACAATATATCGTAAAATTGGGGATATAATGAACGAGATGAATATTAGTATTAAGAATAAATGATGATAGTAATATCGTAGAATATCGTAGAATACTTATGCATACCAATTATATAATCTGTGAAGACTTACCAGGGACAAAAGACTTAAAATAAATAAGCCTAAATACGCGAAATATATTTGATTCTTAATTTGGTCGTATAATAATATGTCTTCTTTATTCATTTCTAAACCGTCTACAAGATTATGAAGACCAATAGTCGAAAAGTAACCATAGGCAATGCTTAAAATGATTAAAGCGAATGATAAGAAATGAACGGCTTTGCGATGACTTAATTTTTTAAAAGAACTACTATAGTTAAATGATACAATGCTTACGGAGGTAATTAAAAATATATTTCTAATTATAGAGATGTAACTACCGAATAATGCTAGTAATTCGCCTCGGGTGCTATTGGCTTTTTTTTGATTATCCATATATTATAAATAAATATAATATATAAAAACATATTATTAATAAAATTAACGTAGATAATGAATTTGGTTATAAAATTAGAAGATTTATTAAATAGGAATATATTTTTTATGGATGCAGTAAAAAATACAGTAATGGATAATAGTAATTTTGTAAGAATAAATTATTCAAACGAAGATATTGTAACCAATGGGATGTATTTAATATTTGGTCTAACATCGACATCTCTAGATAGATACTATGCGAAATATAAATGTTATTTTAGTTTATCAGATAATGCTACCATTTTAAATAAATTATTTGACGTAGAAAGACAGATATTATTATCTTATTTGAATAGCAATAGCAATAGCAATAGCAATAGCAATAGCAATAGCAATCGCAAATATAATATTGGTCCGCGTAAAATAATTTTTAAACTTAGAGAACAATTAAAAAGCGGAATATTAAAGATTGTAAATAATACTACTATCACTAACACGAATATAAAAGTCCTTTTAAAAATATCCGGATTGTGGGATAGTGGAGATGCGATAGGATTAACCTATAAATTTCTATGCATTCAAGAATAAAAATTACATAAATTCTCATCGGTGACATTATTATCTAATACTTTAAAAAGGGAATAATTTAATCCAAATATTGTTGCTACAATTAAGGAACACACAAAATATACTATATACATATAATTTCCAATGTTGTTTTCATTAAAGACATCTAAATTAAAGAGCTTATTATTAAATAAGAATATTGTTATTGCTAACAATATTTGTGAGAACCAAGAGATAATATTTAAGAACATGGCGGTTTCGTCTTTTTTAAATACTAAAATATGTTTCTTATGAATGATTATTTTACCGATTAGAACGCCTATTAAAGAAACTATCATTAGTGTAGTACATGCGAATGTAATAAATGCCGCTTCGTTATTATTTGTCTGTAG
>Ga0209192_10001884_pt1 | contig 15893 bp, 17 predicted proteins | sample ArcticOcean_MG_C_11_FD_187433 | JGI IMG/M metagenome (GOLD analysis project Ga0209192, IMG submission 187433) | Marine microbial communities from western Arctic Ocean - ArcticOcean_MG_CB2_154 (SPAdes) (version 2) | ecosystem: Environmental > Aquatic > Marine > Oceanic | place: Arctic Ocean... | reverse complement strand
GGGTAGTGCCTGACTGACTACAAGAAGAGGCATTGCGGCCCGCTGCAATAGTTTCGAATCACCAATCCAGCAGGCTGTGATGAATCCAAGAATGGCTCCAAGGAATAGTCCAGAAATTATTTCAATGCCAGTAGTGATTGCGTGCTGAGCTAGCTGATGACTTCGGCTAAACAATGTGAAAATAACGCGATCTGGACTCGGTAGAATGAAATGAGGAATCTCAAAAAACCAAACAATGCTGGCCCAAATCCCAAGTAAAAAGACGATATAGCAGATGGCATAACCAATCGATCGAATCACAAATCACCTTCAAGTGCTTCAATCAGTGTCCGGTCGTTACTGAAATCGTCTAAGTGATAAGGCCCCTTCAATTCACGTTCAGTGAGCACCATCGTGTGGTGCAGCCAGTCACTTGCATCGCGGGGGTCATGGGTTACCAAAAGCACTGTTTTATTCGCTAAAAGATCGCCACATAAATCTGCCATCTGAATGCGAGTGGATCGATCAAGTGATGCGAATGGTTCATCCAGGAGAACGAGTTCGGCATTTTCAAATAAAGCCCTGCCAAGAGCGACTCGGGCTTTTTGTCCACCACTCAGGGTGTTGGTACGACGGTTGGCGAGACCCGAAAGCCCGACTCGTTGCAGTAACTGCTGCGCACGATCTGTATCAGATGGATTTGGGCGCTCACCCCGCAGTATGGCTCCGAGCATTAGATTGTCCACGACTGTTCGCCAGGGAATCAGTGCCGGCTGTTGTGACATATACGCGATACGTTCGGTAAGAACTTGGATGCACGGGTCCTGGTTGGTTAGGATGGCGCGCAGAAGCGTTGATTTTCCGACGCCCGATCGGCCTAGTAGAGCGATTTGAGTCCCCGCTATTATTGACCAAGTTACGGTCGCTAAGACTGCCTGGCCTGGGTAAGTAAGTTCGAATTGATTAATCTTAAGCACAGCAGTATCCGGAAATTATCGAGAAGACATTACATCGTCGGGAAACCGGTGTCATTGCTTCTCGCTTTTTGTTTTACCGACTGGCTCCCAAGTACAGGAGCTGGCACACTGCTTATCTTTAAAGGATCGGATAGAGAGTGATTGATGAGACTAATCACTTACTGACTCATGGTCGCTGAAAGCATCAAAATAACGAGGCTAAATCGGGAACGATAAGTTATGGCACGTGTATTAGATATTCTGTTGCTTGTTTTGATGGTGGGGATCAGTTTGTTGTCACCGTTGATTGTTCTCGAATTCGTCAGCGGTCGTTACTAAATTAAATGCTTTGGCCTGGGTTGGTTAGTTTTTGCAGTTGGTTGAGTCGTTCCTGAATCCGAATATTGTGTGGCATGAGCTTAAGTAATAGAGTTTCAGCCGTTTGTGCACGCTGCATATCACCGGTATTCTCGAAAATTCGTGACAGGCCTGATAATGCCCCAAAGTGTCTTGGTTCCAAGGTTAGGGTTGTTTGAATATCCTGAAGTGATGCCTCAAAATCACCAATCATGAAATACGCGGTCGCCCGACGGTTCCAGGCCTCCGCAAATTCGGGCTGAGCCTCGATAACTGCCGTGAATTGAATGATTGCAGTTTTAAATGATCCCGTTTGCAGGGATTGAATACCCTGACCAAAGGTTTTCTGTTGTTTTTCTGCTGTGACTGGAAGTATTTGCCAGATGGACCAGATGTGGTTCTGGATGCCTTGAATTTCCGCAATATCGACTGACTTTTTCAATGACTCAAACAGGGGGGCAAGTTTCGGGTTAGTTTGATCGGCGGCGCATTTTATCGCGAATGGCGAAGCGAACAGATAGATCGCAATCAGGAGGCGTCTAAGTTTAACTTGGCCCATGCGATCTCCGCAGATACAAAACCTATTAATTAGCCTACTCGATTTTTGAGAAGCGACAAAGGCTTGTTGTTCTTGGTCTTGTTCGGACGCATTATATGGATAGATTTGGCTTACTCCTGTTGAAGATAATTAGCGTCCAATCATGCTGAGCCTCACCGGTTTATTTTTTTCCGCTTTTATTGCGGCCACGCTTTTGCCAGTTCAGTCTGAAGCCGTTCTGACGCTTCTGTTGGTCGGTGGGGACTATTCTGCGAGTTCGCTACTATTAGTGGCGACCGCGGGAAATGTATTAGGTGCCTTGGTGAATTGGATGATTGGCCGATTTTTAATGCGTTATGCAGCTCATCCACGATTTCCTTTCTCGGGGGCACAAATTTTTCGTGCTGAACGTTTCTACGGCCGTGTGGGATGGGTTAGCCTGTTTGCGAGTTGGGTGCCTTTAATCGGTGACCCGATTACGGTGGTGGCAGGATTGATGCGCGAGCCGCTGTGGCGCTTCTTGTTGGTTGTTACTTTTGCGAAAGGGGGCCGGTATTTAATTTTGGCCTGGTTAATAGGTGCTCTTTAATTCATTTCTCGGGAATGCTGGATATCGCGATTTTATAATTCTAAATTATTAACTACACATTAGAAAAAAATTGGTGCGCTCGAGAGGATTCGAACCTCTGACCGCCTGGTTCGTAGCCAGGTACTCTATCCAGCTGAGCTACGAGCGCATCAAGGTGGTGAATAGTAATAATTTTCTGATAAATTGCAAGTCAATTTGCTGATTTCAAGCCCTCCACTTGTTTTAAAATGCTCGATTACTCATGTCAACCGGTGGGCCGTGCCTGATAACTGCCGTTGTGATAGTTGCTTCGGATTTTGTTGGGTCGACTTGCTTGCTTCTGATTATGATGTGGATCACAGTAAAACTTGAAAAAATGGAGCATAAAATATGTTGGTTGCGCTGACGCAGTTGTTATTTTGTCAGTTGGCTGGTGAGGTGATTGCCCGTGCATTTGACCTAGCTGTACCGGGGCCGGTGATTGGAATGGGTCTGCTCTTGGCCATCTTATTGTACCGCTCAAATGTACCCGAAAATTTGGACTCGACGGCCACGGGTATTCTCTCTCACTTATCACTCTTGTTTGTTCCCGCCGGTGTTGGCGTGGTTGCACATCTCGGCGTTCTGGGGAATGAGTGGCAAGCAATTCTGGGTTCGCTGGTAGGTTCAACTATTGCTACGGTCTTGGTAACTGGATGGGTTTTGCAGAAAATGCATCGGAGGCATCGCGATGCAACCTGATTTTGAACAGGTATGGGTCTATCTGTCAGCGAGCCCGCTGACAGCGTTAACAGTGACTCTGATGGCTTATTTGGCTGGCGACTGGATCTATCAAAAGTCTGGAAGAATGCCTGTACTGAATCCCGTCTTAATTGCGGTATCTTTGATCACGGTTGGACTGACTTTGGCTGATATCGATTACTGGACTTATTTTGAAGGTGCTCAGTTTGTACATTTTCTTTTGGGTCCAGCGACCGTGTCTTTGGCAGTCCCAGTGGCCAAGCTTTTGAAAACGATGCGTGGTGGTTTTGGGTCACTTTTGACAGCACTGGCATGCGGGTCAGCTACGGCTGCTGGTTCGGCGGTTCTGATTGCTGATCTCATGAACGCCTCGACCCAAACGGTGCTGTCTCTTGCGCCGAAAAGTGTGACTACGCCAATTGCGATGGGGATTTCTGAGCGGATTGGTGGCTTACCTTCTCTGACCGCTGTTTGTGTAATTATGACTGGCGTTATTGGGGCAATGATTGGCCCCTATGTCCTAAACGCGGCGCGGATTACTTCGTGGGACGCTCGTGGCTTTGCGATGGGGATGGCCGCTCATGGTATTGGGACTGCGCGTGCGATTCAAATCAACAAAGATGCGGGCGCTTTTGCCTCGCTGGCAGTTGGCCTTAATGGGTTGGCGACAGCGACATTGATCCCAATTTTCTGGTGGATTTGGCAATCCTGGTAAGGAAGTTGGCCTCTGAGCTTAACAACTGGCTCACACGTGCTAGAATGCCGCCCCTCCGGAGACGTGGCCGAGCGGCTGAAGGCGCTCCCCTGCTAAGGGAGTATAGGGTTTGTAGCCCTATCGAGGGTTCGAATCCCTCCGTCTCCGCCATTACTCTCGGTGATTGGTCTAGTTGGCACGAGCACCCTAAATGAAAGTGATATTTGATTTTTAGATTTATATTGCTTCGATTTGGTTGTAAAAATGCGGACTAATCACTCTGATTTAACCGTTAATATGATGAGTTTCTCATGTCTTCTGTGGCCAGCTCTGCGATAGAGCAAAAGGTTCGAGCCTGGCTTAACCATTTTGTGGTGGGCCTGAATTTATGTCCCTTCGCTCGGCCTGTAGTGTCGTCTAGTAGTTTACGTATTCATGTCTGTGAATCGGATCGGTTACAGTTGGTCGCTGAGACTTTTATGGACGAACTACTTTTAATTCAACGATCTTTAGAGTCTGAAATTGCAACCACGCTATTGGTCTTCCCCAATGCGCTCAATGATTTTGATGAGTACCTGAGTTTTATCGAAAATGCGGAGGAGCAAATCGAAGAGATGGGTTTGATCGGCATTATTCAGTTGGCAAGTTTTCATCCAGATTATCAGTTTGACGGTGAGCCCGCAGATTCCGTGAGCCATTTTACCAACCGCTCACCTTACCCAGTTATCCACTTTTTGCGTGAAGAGATGGTCGGAAAAGCGCTTGAAAACTTTTCCCATCCAGAAGAGATCCCAGAAAATAATATACGAACAATGGAATCCATCGGCCGCAAGGAAATCGAGAAGCGCTGGAAAAGCCTTAAATGAGCGGTAAATCCTATGACGTGATTGTCTTAGGCGGCGGCGCTGCTGGATTATTCTGTGCATTTATTGCTGGCCAAAGAGGACGGTCGGTTTTGGTTTTGGAGGGTAGTAATAAAGTTGGTAAAAAGATTCTGATGTCTGGTGGAGGGCGCTGCAATTTTACTAATTTAGACATCCAGCCAGAAAATTATCTTTCAGCGAATCCTCATTTTGTAAAGTCTGCACTCAATGGCTATACCCAGTGGCAGTTTATCGAGATGGTGGAGCGGTACCAAATCCCGTACCACGAAAAGAGTCATGGCGAGCTATTTTGTGATGATTCAGCCAAAGATATATTAAAAATGCTGGTCGCTGAGTGTGATCTCGCCAAGGTTGCGATTAAGGCGAAATGTACGATTAATAAGATTGTTGCTGAAGAGGGCGCTTACTACGTAAAAACGTCACAGGGTGGATTTAGATCAAGGTCTCTGGTGATTGCGACGGGTGGTCTTTCAATCCCCACCATGGGCGCATCGGGATTTGGTTATGAGGTGGCTGAGCAGTTTGGTCTCGGCATCTTGCCTCGTCGAGCAGGACTTGTTCCTTTTATGTTTACCGATAAATTAAAGCAGATTTGCGAGCGTCTTTCGGGCCTGTCAGTCGATGTCGTTATGTCCGTTAATGGGATCAGCTTCCGTGAGAATTTATTATTTAGTCATCGTGGGATCAGCGGTCCAGTTGCGCTGCAGATTTCAAGTTATTGGCTGCCAGGACAAAGTGTTGATGTAAATCTTTTGCCCGATACAGACATTATTGGAATGTTGTTGGACTTTAAAGAAAAAAAAGGGAGGTCGTTGCTTCGGAATCTGCTGTCTCAGCATTTCTCTCGGGGCTTGGTTCTGGAACTACAGGAATTATTTTGGGCTAATTATATGGATTACGCCATCGCCGAAATTCCTGATGCGGCATTGGCTGATATCGCTTCGAATTTGTCATGCTGGCAAATCAAACCCTCAGGCACCGAGGGTTATCGCACCGCTGAGGTCACGTTGTGTGGAGTCGACACAATTCACCTCTCGTCTAAGACTATGGAATGTAAAACGCAGTCAGGATTATTTTTTATTGGTGAGGTCATGGATGTGACAGGCCATTTGGGTGGATATAATTTCCAGTGGGCGTGGGCTTCTGGGTATGCTGCGGGCTCTTTTGTATAAAGCAATTTGGGGCTCCACGAACCAAGTTTTCGATGATTTATTTCCGAGCGCTCCAAGATGTGAGATCCTTCGGTAGTCGTAAGCGCATAAATTCAGAAAAATCTTTTTTAAGATAAAGATCTATTTATACAAGATTAAATTTTCACCAGACCATTTTACAGGGAGGCTGTTGATGCGAATCGGATCCCCAAAAGAAGTAATGCCGGGAGAAGCGCGCGTTGCTATGACGCCGGATTCCGCGCTGCAGTTGCAAAAGCTGGGGCACGAATGTTTTATTGAAACTAGTGCCGGCATGGCTGCCAGATTCTCGGATCAAGACTATCGCGACGCGGGCGTAACCGTATTGGATAATGCCGCTCAGTTGTTTGAGCGGGTTGATGTGGTTACGAAAGTCAGGCCTCCGATTGAGAGTGAATTAGATCGACTCAGCCCGGGCCAAACATTGATTGGATTTTTTGACCCGGCCGGCAACGAGGCTTTGCTTGAAAAAGCGAAGGCCCTAAAAGCCAATGTCATTGCAATGGAAATGGTTCCTCGGATTTCGCGTGCGCAAAAAATGGATGCGTTGTCCTCAATGGCAAATATTGCGGGATATCGAGCGGTTATTGAAGCGGGTAATAATTTTGGTCGTTTCTTTACAGGCCAGATTACTGCGGCTGGGAAAGTGCCTCCTGCCAAGGTCTTGGTCGTGGGTGCTGGTGTAGCTGGTTTGGCAGCAATTGGGACTGCACAATCATTGGGTGCAATAGTGCGCGCTTTTGATGTTCGTCCGGAAGTTGCTGAGCAAATTGAATCCATGGGCGCTGAATTTTTGTTTCTGGATTTTGACGATAGTCAGGATGGAGCGGCTACAGGTGGTTACGCGGCTCCATCAAGCCCTGAGTTCCGTGAAAAGCAGTTGGCATTATTCCTCGGGCAGGCGTCTGAAGTAGATATTGTGATCACGACTGCACTGATTCCAAACCGCGAAGCGCCTGAGCTCTGGACCAAGGAAATGGTTGAGAAAATGAAGCCGGGTTCTGTGATCGTTGATCTAGCGGCGGAGAAGGGTGGCAACTGCAAACTGACTGTTGCCGACGAGAAAATCGTCACTGAGAATGGTGTCACGATTATCGGTTATACGGACTTCCCAAGCCGGATGGCAGCGCAGGCATCTACACTCTATTCCACTAATATTCGTCATATGGTTGCGGATCTGACCCCGGAGAAAGATGGGCAAATCCATCACAATATGGATGATGATGTGATTCGTTCGTCCACAGTAACGTTTAACGGAGAGATTACCTTTCCGCCACCACCGCCAAAAATTCAGGCAATTGCGTCGAAGAAGGTAGAAAAAGTACCTGAAAAGACGCCTGAAGAAAAAGCCGCGGATGAGACTGAGGCCTTCGCAAAGGCCGGTCGCCAGCAGACCAAGCTATTGGTTATTGGGGCGGTATTGACGGCATTGATTGGTTCGGTTGCGCCGGCTGATTTCATGCAACACTTTATTGTATTTGTGTTGGCGATTTTTATTGGGTTCCAGGTGATTTGGGGTGTTGCTCATTCGCTTCATACGCCATTGATGGCGATTACGAATGCGATTTCAGGAATCATTGTGCTGGGTGCGCTGCTGCAACTGAACGCTGATGGGTCCACCGTTGTAACGGTGCTGGCAGGGATTGCGGTGTTGATTGCGACAGTCAATATTGTCGGGGGCTTTATGGTGACACGCCGGATGCTCCAGATGTTTAAGAAGTCATAAGCGGAGCGATAAGAGATGACATTTGGACTTCAAACTGCCGCTTATATTGCGGCAACGGTACTCTTTATTTTAGCGCTCGGCGGGCTCTCTAATCAGGAAAAAGCAAAACGGGCCGTGTGGTTCGGCATCATCGGGATGGCGATTGCGGTGATCGCGACCATCGCTGGGCCGGGTGTTGAAGTCAGTCCAATGCTGATAGGTATCATCGTGACCGGTGCTCTAATTGGCGCCTTAGTTGCCAACCGCGTTGAGATGACGGGTATGCCTCAATTGGTTGCTGCGCTGCATTCGTTTGTTGGGTTGGCAGCAGTCTTTATTGGTATCAATTCAGATATGACAGCGCATGATTTTCCTTCATCTGCTGCTCAGGTGATTCATGAAGTAGAGGTCTTTCTCGGCGTCTTTATTGGTGCCGTGACGTTTACCGGGTCAATTATTGCCTACGGAAAATTAGCCGGCAAGATCGGTGGGAAGGCACTCATTCTGCCGGGTCGCCACCTTTGGAATATTTTTCTGGTGGGTGGTTCGTTGATTTTGTTGGTGATGTATATGAACCATGCTGGTTCTTGGACATTGTATGCGATGACAATTTTGTCGCTGATTTTGGGTGCTCACTTAGTGATGGCGATTGGTGGCGCCGACATGCCTGTTGTGGTGTCAATGCTCAATTCCTACTCCGGGTGGGCGGCAGCTGCGACTGGTTTTCTATTGGGAAATGATCTTCTCATCGTTACGGGTGCTCTGGTTGGTTCCTCTGGTGCGATTTTGTCGTACATCATGTGTAAAGCCATGAATCGGCAATTTGTAGCGGTGATTTTGGGTGGCTGGGGCGATGCATCTGGTCCTGCGATGGAGATTGACGGCGAGCAAGTCGCGATTGATGTCGATGGAGTGGCATCTTCACTTGATGACGCGGACTCTGTTGTTATTGTTCCAGGTTATGGAATGGCAGTGGCTCAGGCACAACAGTCAGTAAGCGAGCTCACACGTCGGTTAAGGGCAAAGGGTAAGTTGGTGCGTTTCGCAATTCATCCCGTGGCAGGCCGTTTGCCAGGCCACATGAATGTGTTGCTTGCTGAGGCTAAGGTTCCTTACGATATCGTGCTTGAAATGGATGAGATCAACGACGATTTTGCCAATACAGATGTTGTCATCGTCATTGGTTCCAACGATATCGTGAATCCAGCGGCGCAAGAGGATCCAAATTCTCCAATTGCCGGTATGCCTGTTCTAGAGGTATGGAATGCAAGGCAAGTCTTTGTTTCTAAACGTGGACAGGGCACCGGCTATTCAGGTATCGAGAATCCTCTTTTCTTCAAAGAAAACACTCGGATGCTATATGGTGATGCAAAGGCGAGCTTGGATGAGTTGTTGAAGAAAATTAACTAATTAACATGCGTTAGTTCCAGAAAGCCCTCTGAACTATAATTCGGGGGGCTTTTTTAATTTTGAGTTCGGCGCAACATAAAAGCTAGAGGAATACGATGAGCCAAGAGCGACAGCTAAATATTTTGGGCGAGCCACTGATCCCATGTTCAATGGATCCGTTGACGGGCTATTTTCGAGATGGTTGCTGTCAAACAGATGCTTCGGATCGTGGTAGTCATGTCGTTTGTGTCGTAATGACTGCTGATTTTCTTGATTTTTCGCTGCGCCACGGTAACGATTTGATCACTCCTAGGCCAGAATTTCAGTTCCCAGGTTTGAAGCCTGGCGATTTTTGGTGCTTGTGTGGTCTTCGATGGGTTGAAGCTATTCGTCAAGGCATTGTGGCTCCGATCATTCTAGAGGCGACTCATGAGAAAATTCTTGAGCACGTTAGTTTGGAAACCCTAGTGCATAATGCTTACCGAAAAATTCACTAGTCTGTTTGTGTCCGTTGTCTTATTTCTAGAATGGATGGATGCATCAATATTTCGGGCCAGAAGTAGTCACGGCGACGCCCAAAATTAGGTTAAAATATTTTAAATTTATTGGCTGAGATGGCAAAAATAAATGGATTCCTTGGATACTCGACTTAAAATTTTGGAGCCAGAAAATAAGCCGCTTATTGAGTTGTTCAATGCCTTGGCTGTGGCGGCGAATGAGATTTCTGTTCGGATTTCACGCGGCGGCGATTTTGGGAGCATAATCGGCGACGAGAATGCGGACGGCGATGCCCAAAAAGCACTGGATGTTCTTGCTGACGAAAAGTTTTTGGAGGCCGCGACGGGATCTAAAGTAGTTGCTGCATATTGCAGTGAAGAACAGGATCATGCCGTTATTCTCGATGAGAGTGCGCCTCTGGTGGTTGCGATTGATCCACTCGATGGCTCTTCAAATATTGATGTGAATGTTTCGATCGGAACAATCATTTCTGTCTTACCAAACCCTGGTGGTGATTTACAGCAGGCGGTCATTCAGCCAGGGGAGCGTCAATTGGCGGCTGCCTTTTTTGTCTATGGCCCACAGACCACGTTGTTTCTCACCACTGGGAAGGGTACTGATTTGTTTCGCCTTGATCCAGATGTTGGCATTTTCGTGATGATCGAAGAGGGCGTCTTGATTCCCGAAGAAACCAGTGAGTACGCTATTAATGCATCCAATGCTCGTCGATGGTTCCCGCCCATGCAACGATATATTGGTGATTTGATTCTGGGTGAGGAGGGTCCTCGTGAACGTAATTTCAATATGCGTTGGATTGGCTCATTAGTTGCGGACGCAGGACGAATTTTTAATCGCGGCGGCGTTTTTCTCTATCCAGGAGATAATCGACCGAACTATGAAACTGGTCGTCTGCGTCTTATCTATGAAGCGAATCCGGTTTCTTTCTTGATTGAGCAGGCTCATGGAGCAGCCACTGATGGTTCTAACCGCATTCTTGAAATAATGCCAAAGGCAATTCATGAACGTGTCCCATTCATTTTTGGATCAAAAGTTGAAGTAAGCTGGATCGCGAACTATGAGTTGTAGAAGCGCATGGAATGAGCCCCAAGGGTTTAGTCTGAAGGCTAGGACGCTCCTTTATCCGACTCAATCGACGTTTGGTCACCCTAGATGCCTGTCCTTTACCTGGCAGCTGCGGCAGCTTAATCTTACGTCCTATTACTCCGCATAAAAAAGGAACTCAACATGGCCGATGTAAAAATCGCCCCATCAATACTGGCATCTGATTTTAGTCGCTTAGCTGAAGAGATTTGTGCGGTCGATGCTGCTGGCTGTGATTGGATTCATTTAGACGTAATGGATGGGCATTTTGTTCCTAACTTGACCTTTGGTCCGCCCATTATCGAGGCAGTCCGAAACACAACGTCAAAAACGTTTGATGCGCATTTGATGGTGAGTAACCCAGACCGGCTCTTGCCGATATATGCGAAAGCTGGTTGCGACATCATTACGGTGCATGCTGAAGTTTGTGATCATCTTGATCGGACCTTAGCCAGTATTCGTGAATTAGGTTGCAGGGCCGGCGTAAGCCTGAACCCACATATGTCTGAAGATTGTCTGAAATATGTGTTAGATCGTTTGGATCTGGTGCTTGTGATGAGTGTAAATCCTGGGTTTGGCGGTCAGTCTTTTCTTCCGAGTGTCGTGGAGAAAATTTCGCGCATTAAGGCAATGCTTGACGGGCGTGAGGTCGATATTGAAGTGGATGGAGGAATCACGGCCGAGACAGCACCTTTAGTGGTCGCAGCAGGAGCAACTGCGCTGGTGGCCGGGTCCGCTGTATTTAAAGGTGGAACACAAGAAGCTTATCAAGCCAATATTCAGTCGATTCGTGATTCAGTCAAGAGTCTATGAGTTCAAAGGGCTCAGAATGGGCTTTGAGAGAAATGGTATGGCTCGCTTTGCCTCATGCAATGAGGTTCAGGCCACCATTTTTGGGTCGCTTGGTTTAGTGAGATTTTTTCGGCAAGATTTCTCGATGATCAGACCTGGTCGCGAATAACACCACGAACAATACCAAGAACTTCAACGTCGGCATTGTTCAAGATAATTGGTTCCATGCTGTTGTTCGCGGGAAAGAGTTTTACACCGTCTTCATCCACTTTGAGTGTTTTTAGTGTTACTTCTTTGCCATTGATGCGAACCACGACTTTTTCACCATTTTCGGCAGCTTGTGATTGCTCGATAATAACCAAGTCACCCGGCAGTATATTGGCATCACGCATGGAATCACCTCGCACTCTTAGTGCGTAAGTGTTCTTTTTAACCAGTCTTGCTGGAACCGCGACAGTGGCCTCTTCGGGAAACATTTCGATTGGCTGGCCGCAAGCGACCCAGCCCAATATGGGGACTGCGCAAAAGCCTTCAGAAAATGCTCTCTCAAAGGATTCAGCTTCGAGAGGCGCAGATTGTTTGGTTTGTGGCAGTAAGACCGTTACCATGACGAAGTCCTCAAATAATTAACTGGTAATATATACAGCAACGTGAAACCGATTGCCAATCTTTCTCAGGTTCAATGCGATCCTGGCGTCCTGCACTTTCTTCCGCTTGGTGGTTCTGGCGAGATTGGAATGAACCTTAATCTCTATGGTATAGATGGTCAGTGGTTGATCGTGGATATTGGGATTACGTTCGCGGACGATACGACCCCACCAGGGATTGATGTGATTTGTCCAGACATTTCTGCACTTCAATCGATCAAAGAATCTATCGTTGGGATTGTAATTACTCACGCGCATGAAGATCACGTGGGTGGTCTGCACTATCTCTGGCGCCAATTAAAAACACCAGTTTACTGTACAGCTTTCACTGCGTCGGTCGCACGTCGGAAACTAGGCGAGGCCGGACTGCTTGATCAGGTGCCCGTGAATGAAGTGTTGCCGGGCGCTTTTATGGAGTTAGGACCATTTGGCCTTGAATGGGTGACTCTGACTCATTCGATTCCGGAGGCGAATGCGCTCGTTATACGAGCGGGCGAACAGACAATTTTTCACACCGGTGATTGGAAACTTGACCCGGACCCAGTTGAAGGTGCGCACTATGATGATCGGCGCCTTCTGGAATTGGGTGAATTAGGCATAGATTGCGTTGTAGGTGATTCAACCAATGCAACAGTCGATGGCTGGTCCGGTTCTGAAGCGGAGTGTCAGAAAGGTTTACTAGAGGTTATTGGTCAACAGACTAACCGAGTTGCAGTGACTTGTTTCTCTTCGAACACAGCGCGCTTATCAAGCCTCGGTGATGTTGCTCATGAGACAGGCCGGCGTATTTCGGTACTTGGTCGCAGCTTATTTAATTATCTGCAAACGGCCAAGGCAACTGGGTATTTGAGAAATTTTCCACCTCTGGTTCCGACCACTGATCTTGATTATCTGCCGCGATCGGAGCAATTGATTCTAGCAACTGGATCCCAGGGTGAGCCTAGAGCGGCGATGGCCAAACTCGCTAAAGGCGAGCATCCCGATCTGTTACTTGAACCCGACGATACGGTTGTGTTTTCTTCCAAAGTCATTCCTGGTAATGAAAAAAAATTAGACCGCTTGTATGACCTGTTGTCGAACAAAAAGATTCATGTCATTACGGAGCGGGATGCGCCAATTCATGTGTCAGGACATCCATGCAGAGATGAGCTGCGTTGGCTGTATCGGGCCTTGCGTCCTAGTTTTGTGATTCCGGTCCATGGAGAAGATCGTCATATGGCTGCCCACGCGGACATCGCGGTTGAGCTTGGTTTTGGAGCGAGCCGTGTCAAAAATGGGGATGTACTTGCATTGACGGCTGATGGTCCAAAGTTTGTAGCATGTGTGTATGCCGGTCGGCTTGGACTGTCAGGAACGAGTTTAGTGCCATTATCTGATCGAGCTCTGTCAGAGCGTCGTGTGCTAGCCGTTGGCGGTATGGTGACGGTAACGCTAGTCTTAGACAAGAAGGCCCGACTAATGGCCGCACCCCAAGTGCAGTTAATCGGAGTTCCATCTGGCGAACTTGATCACAAGGTTTTGATTCAAAATTTAGTGGCCTTGGTCGAAGACGTCTTGGCCGATCAAAGTAGTCGTGTGCTCCAGTCAGATGAATTACTCCGAGAGACGATTCAGAGAGACTTTGGAGCGATGCTTAGGCGTTGGTTGGGTATCAAACCTAGGCAATTGGTGAACGTAGTTCGAGTCTGACCGATCACCGCGTCTATTTGACGGCGAGAAAAACCTCGAAACATACCCATTTTCCGATGGTCATTACGTCGACAAAACCTGCCCTTGCAAGCATTCTCTTATTTTCTTCGGTTGAAAATGGTTCCATCACACCACGAAGGGAACGGGATTTTGAATTAATTTCATCATCTGAGTAGCCCTGGCGTGTCTTGAAATCCATGTATATTTGAGAAGCCCAGTCCTGAAAACGAGCATCCGGAGCTCTTACTTTTTCAGCTAAAATGAAGCCGCCACCCCAATCTAAACTATCGTAGATTTTCTGAATGGTGTCTTGCCTGTGTCGTGGGTGTAGAAACTGCAGAGTGAAAAAAGAAGTGACCAGTTGAGTATTTCCAGGAAATTCCATTAATTCGATTTTTTGCTGAGCGAATTCGATACGCCTATCGCTGGCATTGATGGCTTGCGCATGGGCTACCATTTCATCAACTTCGTCGACTCCGATTACTTTTAAATTCTCTAGATTGTCGAATCTTTCGCATAATTTGTTGGCAAAAGTGCCTGTTGAGCAGCCTAAGTCGAGAACCACACTGTCTGTTTTTAGTAAAAAATCTGCATAGCTAAGTGCCAGTTCGTGAAACTCGTCGTATAGCGGAACAGATTTTGATACGTGGGAATCGAAATTTTCTTCTATTCCTGAGAAGGTCCAGCGTTCTTTTCCAGTAAATTTAGAGTCCATCAAAAATCTTCCAACTGATTAGAGCGCAGCCAATAAGCAATTACGATAACGAAGTCGGCATTCAAATGTAAATGTCTCTCGTGAAGATACCTAAAGACAATCTCTGTCTTGCTTAAGCTGCTAGGCAGCCTTAAGAGGTTTAGAAAGACCTGTCTGAATTCGAATGATTGTTTTTCTACGAGTAGTTCTCTATATTCTTTTATATTATAACGATTAATTAATTATGTATTTTAAGCAATTAAAAATCGGGTGTATCGTTAATTTTCATTTATTTTTAAAGGAAGTGAACAATGAAGCAATTCGGTACATTATTGGCTGTTTTTTTCGCTTTGATTACGTTTAATGGGGCTTTTGCTGCTGTTGGAAGTGGTTATGACAAACAAAAGGTTGTTTACCATGTCAATTACAGCGACGTGAAACGTTCCATAGGCGCAATGCGTAATGCGCAAAATCACATCAATGCACTGGGTGAAAATAATTATGAGATCAAATTTGTTTTGCACGGTAACGGTGTGGAGTTACTCCGTAACGTGGCCGAAGAAAGTGCAAAGGCGGCTGGTCAAATTGATTCTCTGAGAGCTCAAGGTGTTGAATTTAATATATGTAATAACACGTTAAATGGTCGTAAAATTGCGCTCGAAGATTTGTACTTTGCAGAGGCCTCTGACGTTGTACCATCAGGCGTTGCAGAGATCGGTAAGCTTCAGCAAGAAGGGTTTGTCTATTTGCGACCCTAGCCAAGAGTGACCAGCTTCAGCGCTCAGATGTAGGCAGCAAAACAAAGTTGCCTACATGCTTTTTCTGACTAAAAGTAACCTGGGCCAGCTCGATATTGTGCAAGGGAAATGTCTGTGCCAGCAGCGGGCGAATTTCATCCGCTTCTATATACGACACTAAGTTACGAAATACCGGTTCATCCCATGCCGTCGAACCGAGCAAAGTAATGTCTTTTAAATAAAGGTCGCGCATGTCTAAGGAGACAATGGGCCCTGCGATAGCACCTGAAGTGGCATATTTGCCGCCCCTGCTCAGTAGTTTCAGTAGTTTAGGAAAGTCTGAACCACCCACATTATCAACTACCAGGTCCACGCTGGCCTCATTTAACTGGGCTTGGATATCGTTTTCGCGGGTCACGATCTGATCCGCTCCAATCGCTCGAACTGACTCAGCCTTCGATTCACTAGTGATCGCTGTAACATAAGCGCCCCGGCGTTTAGCTAGCTGAATGGTTGCAGATCCCACGCCCCCAGAGGCCCCAGTAATCAAAACGTGCTGACCTGAGGAACAGCCGGCTCGGATCAACATGTTCTCAGCTGTCCCGTAGGCGCAGGGAATAGTTGCTAACTCGGCATCTGTCCAGTTGCAAGCCACAGGAAAGACCTCGCTGGCCGGTACGGTAACGTATTGCGCAAAAGCACCATCAAAGTCCGATGCCATCCAAACTGACTCG